>Ga0073904_10001025_pt1 | contig 20706 bp, 16 predicted proteins | sample KloWWTrecipitate_FD_66668 | JGI IMG/M metagenome (GOLD analysis project Ga0073904, IMG submission 66668) | Active sludge microbial communities from Klosterneuburg, Austria, studying microevolution and ecology of nitrifiers - Klosterneuburg... | ecosystem: Engineered > WWTP > Aerobic digester >... | reverse complement strand
GCCGTCATGTCGGAGAACATGTTCTCCAGCTTGGCGGCCTGCTGCTTGGCCAGCTTGGTATTGCGGAAACGGCCGGCACGGTAGGTGGCGATCTCGCGCGCACGGCGCTCGTCCGGCAACACCATGAACTCGTCGCCCGCTTGTGGCACCTCGGTCAGACCCTGGATTTCGACCGGAATCGAAGGACCGGCCGTCTTCACCGGCTTGCCGTTCTCGTCGAGCATCGCACGGACCTTGCCGAAGGTGGAACCCGCCAACACGATATTGCCAGTCTCCAGCGTACCGGACTGCACCAGCACCGTGGCCACCGGGCCGCGACCCTTGTCCAGGCGCGCCTCGATGACCAGGCCCTTGGCCATGGCCTGCACCGGCGCCTTGAGTTCAAGCACTTCGGCCTGCAGCAGCACCTGCTCGAGCAAGGCATCGATGCCTTCGCCCGTCTTGGCAGACACATGCACGAACGGCGAACTGCCGCCCAGTTCTTCCGGGATCACCTCTTCGGATACCAGTTCGTTCTTGACCCGCTCCGGATTGGCGCCCTGCTTGTCGATCTTGTTGATGGCCACGACCAGCGGCACGTTGGCCGCCTTGGCATGCTTGATGGCCTCGCGCGTCTGCGGCATCACGCCGTCGTCGGCGGCCACCACCAGAATCACGATATCGGTCGCCTTGGCACCCCGTGCACGCATGGCGGTGAACGCCTCGTGACCCGGGGTATCGAGGAAGGACACCACACCACGCGGCGTCTGCACATGGTAGGCACCAATGTGCTGGGTAATGCCACCGGCCTCGCCCGCAGCCACCTTGGCGGTGCGGATGTAGTCCAGCAGCGAGGTCTTGCCATGATCGACGTGACCCATGACGGTGACCACCGGTGCACGCGGCAAGGATTCGCCTTCGGCGGAACGTCCGGTTTCCTCGTCGGTGAATGCCTCTGGATCGTCCAGTGCCGCAACGATCGCCTTGTGGCCCATCTCCTCGACCACGATCATCGCGGTGTCCTGGTCCAGCGGCTGGTTGATGGTGACCATCTGGCCGAGCTTCATCAGGTGCTTGATCACCTCCGACGCCTTGACCGCCATCTTGTGCGCCAACTCCGACACAGTGATGGTCTCGGGCACGTGCACTTCGAGTATCCGCGTTTCCGCCGGTGCCGACTGCATGCGGTCATCGCGGCTGTCGCGGTCGTTGCTGCCGCGGCGCCCACGCGGGCCCCCACGCCAGTTGCCAGCACGTCCGGCACCGGTGTCTCCGCGCGTCGGAATGGCCTTTTTCTTGGCCGGATCGCCGGCCCAGCTGCTCGACAACTTGGCAGACTTGACTTCCTTGCCGGTACCTGCAGCGCCTGCGGCCTGCCCTGGCGCACCCGGTGGTTTGGCCTTGACCACGGCACTGCCAACCGCCGGCTTGTGCAGCGTGCCTTTGGCCACGGCCTTGGGCTCCTCGGGCTTCTTGGCAACCTGCATCGGCTTGTTGGGAGTGGCCATCATCTCGCGGATCGCAGCGGCTTCGGCTTCCGCCTTGCGCCGGCGATCACTCAGATCGGCCGCACGTGCGGCGTCAGCGTCAGCGTCGGCGCGTGCCTTGGACTGTGCGGCCGCCTTCTGCCTGGCTTCGGTACGCACTTTCTCTTCTGCCTTGGCGGCTGCGTCTTCGGCTGCACGGTCGTCCGATCCACCTTCGGTCACCGGAGCCATCACCTTGTTGCTGGCGGCGGACGCGCTGGCCGCAGCCGCGGCGGCTGCGGCGGCTGCGGACGCGGCACGCGCCTGGGTTTCCTGCTCTTCGCGATGCTTGCGCTTTTGCGCCAGGTCTTCTTCCTGGCGACGGATCAGCTCAGCCTGACGCCGCGCTTCTTCTTCGCGGCGTGCAAGTTCGACATGGTCCACCACCGGCTCGGCCGGTTCTGCACGCTCGACTTCGGCCGGCGGCGCCTCGGGGACGCTGTCCATGCCTTCGTCGCGACGGATGAAGGTGCGCTTCTTGCGCACCTCGACCTGAATCGTGCGCGCCTTGCCCGATGCATCGGCCTGCTTGATTTCAGAGGTCGATTTCTTGACCAGCGTGATCTTCTTGCGGTCGGAAGCCGACGAACCGTGGCTCGACTGCAGGAAATTCAGCAAGCTGTGCTTGTCGGAATCGGTCAGCGGATCACTCGCGGCCGCTTTCGGCACTCCAGCGGCCTTGAGCTGCTCGAGCAGCGTTGCGGTGGATTTCTTGAGTTCGCTGGCGAACTCGGCGACTGTCGTACTGGACATATGTGGTACTACCTCTCGTTCGGCATGACAAGCCTTTTTGGCATCTGTCAGCCATCACTCAAACTGCGTTGTCATGACCCATTACTCTTGCGAGGCGGCTTCATCGGTGAACCAATGTTCGCGCGCTTTCATGATCAGGGTCTTGGCTTCGTCCTCGGACTGACCGGTGATTTCTGTAAGCTCGTCCACGGCCAGGTCGGCCAGATCGTCAAGGGTGTGGACGCCTTTGTCCGCCAGCTTGCCGATCAGATCGGCATCCAGCCCCTCGAGTTCGCGAAGATCCTGCGACACAGCGTCGACATTTTCTTCGTGGGCGATTTCCATCGTCAGCAGGGCATCCTTGGCACGGTTGCGCAGTTCATGCACCGTATCCTCATCGAAACTCTCGATTTCAAGCATTTCCTGCAGTGGCACATAGGCCACTTCCTCCAGGCTGGTGAAGCCCTCGGCAATCAGGATGTCGGCGATTTCCTCGTCCACATCGAGTTTCTCCATGAACAGCTGGCGTCCCGTGCTGGCCTCGTCGGCCATCTTCTGGGCCGACTCGTTGGCATCCATGATGTTGATCTTCCAACCGGTCAGCTCGGACGCCAGGCGCACGTTCTGGCCGCCACGGCCGATCGCGATGGCCAGGTTCTCCTCGTCCACCACCACGTCCATCGCATGGCGCTCTTCGTCGACGACAATCGAGGACACGTTGGCAGGCGCCAGTGCGCCAATCACGAACTGGGCCGGGTCTTCGCTCCACAGCACGATGTCGACACGCTCGCCGGCCAGTTCGTTGGTGACTCCGTTGACCCGGGTTCCGCGCACACCCACACAGGTGCCGATCGGATCGACGCGCTTGTCGTGCGACAACACGGCGATCTTGGCGCGCGAACCAGGGTCACGGGCACAGGACTTGATCTCGAGCAGGCCTTGCTCGATTTCCGGCACCTCGGTGCGGAACAGCTCGATCATGAACTCCGGCGCCGAACGCGACAGGATGATCGGCGCCCCGCGCAGCGTCAGGTCGACCTCCATGATCATGGCCCGCACCCGGTCGCCCGAGCGCAGGTTTTCCTTCGGGATCATCTCGCTGCGGCGCAGCCGACCCTCGACGCGGCCGCTCTCGACAATGATGTCGCCCTTGTCCATGCGCTTGACGGTACCCACCAGGATCTTGTCGCCGCGCGACATGAAATCGTTGAGCAGCATCTCGCGCTCGGCGTCGCGGATCTTCTGCAGAATGACCTGCTTGGCCGCCATCGCACCGATGCGCCCGATCGGCACGGACTCGATCGGCTGCTCGATGTATTCATCGACCTCGATGTCGGGGATCTGCTCCTGGGCTTCGAACAGCAGGGTTTCCTGATCGGGGAGCTGCAGTCCGGCCTCGTTGGGAACCACATGCCAGCGCCGGAAAGTCTCGTAGCTGCCGTTGTCACGATCGACGGCGACCCGGATGTCGACATCCCCGGAGTACAACTTCTTGGTCGCCTGCGCCAGCGCCGCCTCGACGGCCGCAAATACGACATCGCGCTCGACGCTTTTCTCGCGCGAGATGGCTTCCACCAACATCAACATTTCACGATTCATGTCACTGCACTCCCGTTTCTGTCCAAACCGGCACCATCCGTGCGGCCATCGAGCCGCAAGCTTGCGGCACCCATAACTTCATACCCCATCGGGTGCGGCGGAGGCGCCACGACCCTTGAAATTCACCAGCGGCGCCAATCGCGCCTCACGTATCTCGTCGAGCGAAAAACCCAGCGCATGCACCGGCGCCGGCGGCCGGTTCTTGCTGATCCGCTGACCCGGCTTGGCCTTCTGCGGATCGCTCCAGACCAGCTGCCACTGCTCGGCTCCACCCTCGACTGCGGCACCGCGCTCCAGCGTGCCGCGAAATTTCTTGCGATTCGCATTGACCTGACCCAACGCTGCCGCACCCACAGGCGCCTTGAGCGTCACATCGACCTCATGCCCCAGAAACCGCTCAAAATCTTGCGCATTGCGCAACAAGCGATCGATGCCGGGCGAGGACACCTCCAGCCGGCTGTATTCGATCGCGTCGACCTCCAGCGCAAACAGCAGCTGGCGCGTTACCGTCTCACAATCTTCCACTGTCACGAACCGGGGCTCGCTCAACGGCGCATCCTGCGCCGGCGCAACCCAGGGCCAATCGATCGTGACCCGCAACAGGCCACCCGCCAGACGCTCGATTTCGATCAGTTCGTAACCAAGACCGGTCACTGTCTGCTCAACAATCTGTTGCAACGCCATTCGATTCAATTTCCTTGCGCTTGTTCAGCCGCTACCGCCCTGCGTTTGATGAACGCAGAACATGCAAAACTGCCCGACCAAAAAAAACGGGCGGTGAAAACCCGCCCGTTTGGTCGTGAAGAGGGCATTCTAGCCCAAAAAGACGGCCAGATCCACCCCTTTGACGCCCAAATTGGTGGGTGCCGGGCGCTTTTAAGGCTCAGGCCACGGCCTCGACCAGCTTGCGGGTATACGGATGGCGCGGTGCGTCCAGAACCTCGGCCAGCGAGCCGGACTCGACGATCTCGCCCTCCTTCATGACGAGCACCTCGTGGGCCATGGCCCGGATCACATCCACGTCGTGGGTGATCAGCAGGTAACTCAGCCCGCGCTCGCGCTGCAGGCGCTGCAACAACTCCAGTACCTGCTGCTGGATCGTCACGTCCAGCGCACTGGTGGGTTCGTCGAGTACCAGCAGGCGCGGCTCGACAATCAACGCCCGCGCGATCGCCAGTCGCTGGCGCTGGCCACCGGAGAACTCATGCGGATAACGACCGAGCAAATTGGGAAACTCCTGCTCGTCCAACCCGACTTCGACCAGCGCCTGCAACACGCGTTGCTGGCGCGCGCCAGCGCCAAGGCTTGGCTGGTGCACCAGCAGGCCTTCGCCTACGATTTCCTCGACGGTCAAGCGCGGCGACAACGACGAGAACGGATCCTGGAACACCACCTGTATCGTGCGGCGCAGTCCCTTGTCGGCCTGCTTGCTGCTGCCCCATGGCTGCGCATTGACCTCCACACGACCGGCGAATGGCTGCAGCCCCAGCATCGCCAGCGCCAATGTCGACTTGCCCGACCCCGATTCACCGATCACACCCAGGGTCCGGCCCGGCAGCACCGAAAAGCCGGCCCCCTTGACGGCCACGAATGCACCTTTGCGAAACCAGCCACGAATACCGGGGATCGGGACCGGGTAGCTGACCTGCAGATCCTGGGCGCGCAGAATCGGTGCTTGCGGCGCCACCGCATCCAGCGCCTGGAATTCGACCACATTGCGCCGTGGCCGGCTGTCGAGCAGCTTGCGCGTATATGCATGCCGGGGATTGGCGAAAACCGCCGCGACCGGTCCATGCTCCACCAGGTGGCCTTTTTCCATCACCGCCACGCGGTCGGCGAACTTGCGCACCAGGTTCAGATCGTGCGTGATCAGCAACACGGCCATGCCGTTTTCGCGCTGCAGCGCCGACAGCAGGTCCAGGATCTGGCCGCGGATCGTGACGTCCAGCGCCGTGGTCGGCTCATCGGCCAGCAACAGTCTGGGTTTGCAGGCCAGCGCCATCGCGATCATGGCGCGCTGGCGCTGGCCACCGGAGAGTTGGTGCGGGAATGCCTGGGCGCGCCGCTCGGGCTCGGGAATCCCGGTACTTGCCAGCAACGCGATGACAGCCCGGGCACAGGCGGCCTTGCTCAGACCCTGCTTGAGCTGCAGCACCTCGGCAATCTGGTTGCCGATCGGAAACAGCGGGTTCAGTGCCGTCATCGGCTCCTGAAAAATCATCGCGATGTCGCGCCCGCGGATGGCCCGCAGGTCGCGCTGCGGCAACGCGAGCAGGTCGACCTCGCCCTGGGGCCCGGCAAAACGCGCAGTGCCGCGGCAATGGGCATCGGCGGCCAAGCCCAGCAGGCTCAGCGCAGTGACCGTCTTGCCAGAGCCCGACTCACCAACCAGCGCGACTTTTTCGCCGGGTGCGATGGAAAAGTCGATGCCCTTGACGACGTCAACGCCGGCGAACGCAACCCGCAAACCCTGCACCTCGAGCAGATTCCCGGATGGCAACGCTGTCGCTGACCGGCTCGGCGCGCTCATGACACGCCCCTGCACTGCGCCTGCATCGGCCGCTTGTCGGCGACGATCGAACCCATCATGGCTTGGCCGGCGCGGGTGCCGGTTCGTGGTCGACCTTGCGCGGGTCCAGCGCGTCACGCAACGCGTCTCCCATGAAAGTCAGCAACAACAGGGTGATCACCAGCACCGCGAACGTCGACATGGAGATCCACCAGGCATCGATGTTGTTCTTGCCCTGCGACAGCAACTCGCCCAACGATGGTGTGCCGGGCGGCACGCCCAGGCCCAGAAAGTCCAGCGAGGTGAGCGCCAGGATCGCGCCGCTCATGCGAAACGGCAGGAAGGTGACGACCGGCGTCAGGCTGTTGGGCAGGATGTGGCGCACGATGATCTGCCAGTTGCCCACACCCAGCGCGCGGGCCGCCCGGACATAGTCGAGCTGGCGGTTGCGCAGGAACTCGGCACGCACGTAGTCCGACAACCCCATCCAGCCGAACAGGCTGAGCAACACCAGCAACAGCGCCAGGCTGGGCGCGAAGATCGCGCTGAAGATGATCAACAAATACAACTCCGGCATCGCCCCCCAGATTTCGATGAACCGCTGGAACGCCAGGTCGGTCTTGCCGCCGAAAAACCCCTGCAAGGCCCCCGCCAACAATCCCAATGAAACACCGGTGACCGTCAATGCCAGCGCAAACAGCACACTGACCCGGAATCCGTAGATCAGTTGCGCCAGCAGGTCGCGGCCGCGGTCATCCGTACCCAGCCAGTTCTCCCGTGTCGGCGGCGACGGGTTGGGCAGGGTTGCGAAATAGTTCAGCGTCTTGGGGCCATAGTGGTTCAGCGGAAACACCGCCCAGTTGCCCTTCTCGGACAGGCGCTCGGTGATGAACGGATCCAGGTAATCGGTGGCGGTCAGGAAGTCACCGCCAAAGGTCGTCTCCGGGTAGTCCTTGAACAAGGGGTAGTAGTTGCTGCCCTCGTAATGCACGATCAGCGGCCGGTCGTTGGATATCAGCTCCGCGAACAGACTGAGCAGGACCATCGTGCAAAACGCGACCAGGCTCCAGTAACCCAGCCGGTTGCGGCGAAACCGCAGCCAGGCGCGGCGCGAGGGGGAGTTGCCGGGCGAGCGTTGTGACCGTGGGCTTGGCTTCATCAGTCGAACTTCACGCGGGGGTCCACCCAGACGTAACACAGGTCGGAAATCAGCTTGGTGACCAGGCCGATCAGCGTGAACAGGAACAGGGTGCCGAGCACGACCGGATAGTCGCGCCGGATCACGCTCTCGTAGCTGAGCAGGCCCAAGCCGTCGAGCGAGAACAGGGTTTCGATCAGCAGCGCACCGGTGAAGAACGCACCAATGAACGCAGCCGGGAACCCGGTGATGATCGGGATCAACGCGTTGCGGAACACGTGTTTCCACAAGACCTGGCCTTCATCGAGCCCTTTGGCGCGCGCCGTGACCACATACTGCTTGCGGATCTCCTCGAGGAAGGCGTTCTTGGTCAGCATCGCGGTGACCGCAAAGCTGCCCAAGACCATCGCTGTGACCGGCAACGTGATGTGCCACAGGTAGTCGACGATACGGGCGCCCCACGACAGTTCGTCCCAGTTGCTGGACGTCAAGCCGCGCAACGGGAACCACTGCAACTGTCCGCCAAAAATCACCAGCAGCGCTACGCCAAGCACGAACCCGGGAATCGCGTAGCCCAGCAACACGATCAGCGTGGTGAGAAAGTCGAACCGCGAACCTGCACGCACCGCCTTGGCCACGCCCAAGGGAACGGCAATGCCGTAGCTGATGAAAAACGTCCACAAACCCAGCGTGATCGACACCGGCAATTTTTCGATGATGAGCGCGCCGACATCCTTGTTCTGGAAAAAACTGCTGCCCAGGTCAAATCGCGCGAAGCGCCCCAGCATGTCGACAAACCGCTGGTAGGCGGGCTTGTCGAAGCCGTACAAGGCCTTGATCTGCTCCAGCCGCTTGGCGTCCACGCCCTGCGCGCCCCGGTAACTCAGCGCGCCGGATTCGGCGCCACCACTGCCCGCCAATCCGGCCTTGGCCTCGGCCATGTACTGCTCCACCGGGCCGCCCGGCACGAACTGAATCACCATGAACGTGATCGTCAAAACACCGAGCAGGGTCGGGACCATCAGCAGCAGGCGCTTGAGGATGTAGGCGAACATGGTTTATTTCCGGGCCCACCAGGTCTCGATCGCCCAGGTCTCGCCCTGTGCATACGGCGGCATGCCCTGCGGATATTGCGCTGTCGCCGCAGGCCGCGCAAGCCGCCAGGCGTTGTAAGCCATGCGGTGGGTGCTGGCCGTCCATTGCGGAATCAACAAGTGTTCGTGGCTGACCACCCGGTCCAGCGCCCGGCAGGCAGGCAGCAGGTCCGCCTTGCTGCTGGCGCCAACCATGCGCGCGACCACGGCATCGATGGCAGCGCTCTTGACACCAGCCAGGTTGCCCGAATCCTCGATGTCGGCAGCCTTGCTGCCAAAGAGGTCGGCATATTCCTGTCCCGGGTTGTTGGTACCCGGATAGGCGATCGACGTGATGTCGAAGTTGAACTTCTGCAGCCGCTGCTGGTACAAGGCAAAGTCGACCGGCCGAAATTCAAGCACCACTCCGATCTTCTCGAGGTTGCGCGCCCAGGGCGTGACCACCCTGGCGCCGGACTCGTTGCTGTCAAGGTATTCAAGAACGAATGCGTCACCTTTGGCGTTGCGCAATTTGCCGTCCCGTACAGCCCAGCCGGCGGCATTGAGCAGCGCCTTGGCCTTGCGCAAGTTGCCGCGCAGTGACGCATCGCCGTCGGTCCGAGGCGGCACGGCCATCGGACCGAATACGGCGTCTGGCACCTTGCCGCGCCAGGGTTCGAGCAAGGCGAGCTCCTGCGCCGACGGATCTCCGGTGGCGGCACATTCGGTGTTGCCAAACAGGCCGTTCACCCGCTGGTACGAGTTGTAGAACATCTGCCGGTTCATCCACTGGAAATCGAAAGCGAGCCCCAGCGCCTCGCGCACCCGCACATCCTGCAGCATCGGGCGCCGGGTATTGAGCACATAACTCTGGAACCCCGATGGCAGGCCGTGCTTGAACTCGACCTTGACCAGTTCACCGGTGTCGAATCGCTTGCCGGTGACACGGCGCGCCCAGTCGCCGGCCGAGAAAAAGCGCATCAGGTCGAATTCTCCGGCCTTGAACGCCTCCAGCCGCGCGGTGTTGTCCTTGTAGATCTTGACCGTGATGCGCTCGAAGTTGTTGGTACCGCGGCGCACATTGAGGTCGCGCGCCCAGTAATCGGGATCCCGCACATAGGTGATGTCCTTGCCGAACTTGACCGGCCCGATCCGGTACGGACCACTGCCGATCGGAACGTCCATCACCACCTTGTCAAAACTCTTGGCGACGCCGTTCTCGACGCCCCACTTGCGGCTGAATATCGGCAGGCCGCCCACCGTGAGCGGCAATTCCCGATTGGCCTGGCGAAAGCGAAAACGTACCGCTCGCTCGCCTAGCACGTCAACCCCGGCTACGTCGTGCAGCAGTGTCTTGTAGCCGGGGCTGGTATGCGGACCGACCAGCGTGTCGTAGCTGTGCTTGACGTCGGCGGCCAATACCGGATCGCCATTGTGGAACCGGGCTTCGGGCCGCAGCCGGAATGTGACTGACAAACCATCGTCTGCCACGGACACGTCCTGCGCCAGCAAGCCATAACCCGAACCGGTTTCGTCCTGCGAACCTGCCAGCAATGCGTCGAACATCATCGCCGACAGGTACGCTGGCGCATTGCCGCGCATCGTGAACGGGTTGTACTTGTCGAAGGTGGACGTGCGCTGGTTGCTGACCAGGCGCAGTTCGCCACCCTTGGGCGCGTCGCGCCGAACATAGTCGAACTGCTCGAAACCCGCGGGATATTTGAGATCACCCCACAACGCGTATCCATGTTCCGCCCAGCCCGGAAAGGCCAGCAAGGACAAGCAAAGGAAGGACAAAACGCGCATGCGACAATTCTGCAGGATTTTTCTGTGGAGATAGTCGCATGGGTTTTCTTGCTGGCAAGAAATTGCTGATCACCGGCGTATTGAGCAACCGTTCCATCGCCTACGGCATCGCCAAGGCCTGTCGCGCCCAGGGCGCGGAACTGGCCTTCAGTTATGTCGGAGAACGCTTCAAGGACCGCATCACCGAATTCGCCGCCGGGCTCGATTCGAAGCTGGTGTTTGATTGCGATGTCGGAGACGATGCCCAGATCGAGAAGATGTTTGCCGATCTGGCGCAGACATGGCCACAACTCGACGGCTTCGTGCATGCGATCGGTTTTGCACCACGCGAGGCAATTGCCGGCAATTTCCTGGACGGCATGACCCGCGAGAACTACCGCATCGCCCATGACATCAGCGCCTACAGCTTCCCGGGCATGGCCAAGGCGGCCCTGCCCTACCTGAGCGACAAATCCGCACTTCTGACGCTGACCTACCTCGGCGCCGAGCGTATCGTGCCCAACTACAACACCATGGGACTGGCCAAGGCTTCGCTGGAAGCCTCGGTGCGTTACCTGGCCGAAGCCATGGGACCACGCGGCACCCGCGTCAACGGCATCAGCGCCGGTCCGATCAAGACCCTGGCCGCCAGTGGCATCAAGGATTTCGGCAAGCTGCTCGGCACCGTGGCCGCCGCCTCGCCGATCCGGCGCAACGTGACGATCGACGATGTCGGCAACGTGGCGGCCTTCCTGCTCAGCGACCTGGCTGCTGGCGTGACGGCCGAGATCACCTACGTGGACGGCGGCTTCAACAAGGTGGCCATTTCCACCGTGGTGGAAGCGGCAGGCGGCTGACGCCCCAGCCTCAGTCCTTGGCCACGCAATCGGCGTAGTAGCGCAATTCACCCTGCGCGTCGGGCTCGGTCACCAGGCCGTGGATATCGGTACCGAAACCCGGGCATTGAAGGTTGAACTCGCGCGAGAACTTCAGGTAGTCGACGATCTTGCGGTTGAACACCTCGCCGGGAATCAGCAGCGGGATTCCCGGCGGGTACGGCGTGACCAGGCCCACCGTGATGCGGCCTTCGAGTTGGTCGATCTCGACCCGCTCGGTCTTGCGCCGCGCGATATGGGCATAGGCGTCGCTCGGCGTCATTGCCGGCGCAAGGTCGCTGAGGTACATGTCGGTGGTAAGCCGCGCAATGTCGTACTTCGCGTACAGCTTGTGGACGAACTGGCACAAATCGGCCAGGCCCATCTTTTCGTATTTCGGGTTGTCGCGGCAGAACTCGGGCAGGATGCGCCACATCGGCTGGTTCTTGGCGTAGTCGTCCTTGAACTGCTGCAAGGCCGTGAGCAAGGTGTTCCAGCGCCCCTTGGTGATGCCAATCGTGAACAGGATGAAGAAACTGTACAGGCCGGTCTTCTCGACCACCACGCCATGCTCGGCCAGGAACTTGGTCACGATGCTCGCCGGAATACCGGTCTTGGCGAACTTGCCGTTGAGGTCCATGCCGGGCGTGACGATGGTCGACTTGATCGGGTCGAGCATGTTGAAGCCGGCCGCCAGCTTGCCAAAGCCATGCCAGTTGACACCCGACTTGCCCTTGCGTGACTCGCCCTTGATGATCCAGTCGTCGGCCCGGCCGATGCCTTCGTCGGCGAGGTGGTCGGGCCCCCACACCTTGAACCACCAGTCGTCGCCGTATTCAGCGTCGATCTTGCGCATCGAACGGCGGAAATCCAGCGCCTCGGCGATGCTCTCCTCGACCAGTGCTGTGCCGCCGGGCGGCTCCATCATGGCTGCCGCCACATCGCAGCTGGCGATGATGCTGTATTGCGGGCTGGTGCTGGTGTGCATCAGGTAGGCTTCGTTGAACAGGTGGCGGTCGAGCTTGACCTCCTGCGCATCCTGCACCAGCACCTGGCTGGCCTGGCTGATACCGGCCAGCAGCTTGTGGATCGACTGGGTCGCGTACACCACAGCCTTCTTGGGCCGGGTGCGCTTCTTGCCCATGGAGTGGTAGGCACCGTAGAACGGATGAAACGCCGCGTGGGGCAACCAGGCCTCATCGAAATGCAGGTTTTCGACGTAACCGTCGAGCATGCCCTTGATGGTCTCGGTGTTGTACAACACGCCGTCATAGGTTGATTGCGTGATCGTCAGCACACGCGGCTTGACGTTCTTGGCGTCCACGCCCTTGAGCAGCGGGTTCTTGCGAATCTTGGCCTGAATGGCGGCGGGCTCGAATTCCTCTTTCGGAATCGGGCCGATGATGCCGAAATGGTTGCGTGTGGGTTTGAGGAACACCGGAATCGCACCGGTCATGATGATCGCGTGCAGGATGGATTTGTGGCAGTTGCGGTCCACCACCACCACGTCGCCAGGTGCCACACAGTGATGCCACACCATCTTGTTCGAGGTACTGGTGCCGTTGGTGACGAAGAAGCAGTGGTCGGCGTTGAAGATACGCGCCGCATTGCGCTCGGAGTCCGCCACCGGACCGGTATGGTCGAGCAGCTGGCCGAGTTCCTCGACTGCGTTGCAGACGTCCGCGCGCAGCATGTTCTCGCCAAAGAACTGGTGGAACATCTGCCCCACCGGGCTCTTCAGGAACGCCACCCCACCGGAATGGCCGGGACAGTGCCAGGAATAGGAACCGTCTTCGGCGTAGTCGAGCAAGGCCTTGAAGAATGGCGGCTGCACGCCTTCGAGATAACTCTTGGCCTCGCGGATGATGTGGCGCGCCACGAACTCCGGCGTGTCTTCGAACATATGGATAAAACCATGCAGTTCGCGCAGGATGTCATTTGGAATATGGCGCGAGGTCTTGGTCTCACCGTAGACGTAGATCGGCACGTCCAGGTTCTTGCGCCGCACCTCGGTGATGAACGCTCGCAGGTTCATGATGGCCGGACCAAGATCGGCGTCGGTCGTGAACTCCTCGTCGTCGATCGACAGGATAAAGGCGCTGGCACGCGACTGCTGCTGCGCGAACTGCGACAGATCACCGTAGCTGGTGGCGCCCAGCACCTCGAAGCCCTCGATCTCGATGGCCTGCGCCAGTGCACGGATGCCCAGGCCGGAGGTGTTCTCCGAACGGAAGTCTTCGTCGATGATGACGATGGGGAAGCGAAATTTCATGCGGTCTCCGTGCCCCCGGGGGCGAACTCTTCAAAGCAGATTCAACCCGGGCAGTGTAAGGAATTAACGCCCAGCTCTCCGGCTGGCGCGCCGCAAATGCTCCAAAATGTGGTTTGATCAATACATGGGGACACTAATGGCTGAATCAACGCTCTGGTGGCTGGCCACCGGCGCAGCAGTCGGCATCGAGCTGGTCACCGGCACTTTCTACCTGCTGATGCTGGCCATTGGCACTGCGGCTGCAGCCTTGGCCGCACATGCCGGGCTGGGAACAACCGTGCAATTGCTGGTGGGCGCCTTCGTCGGCGGTGGTGCCGTGGTAGTCTGGCACCAGATCCGCAAACGCCGCGCCGGCGACCCGTCGGTGCGATCCATGCGCAGCGTCAACCTCGATGTCGGCGAAACCGTCATGGTGAGCGGCTGGCAGAGCGACGGCACGGCCCAGGTCACATACCGCGGCGCCAACTGGACCGCAATCCACCGCCCTGGTGTCATGCCGGCCACGGGTGCGCACCGTGTCTCCGAGCTGGTGGGCAGCCGCCTGCTGGTCGACAAGATTTCCTGAAACACCCGTCACAACCAAACCAACAAAGAAAGAGATCCCCGCATGGAAATCGCCATCGTCCTGTTTGTCATTGCCGCCATTTTCATCACGCGCTCCATCAAGGTGGTTCCGCAGCAGAACGCCTGGGTGGTCGAACGCCTGGGCAAGTACCACGGCTCGCTGTCGCCAGGCCTCAACATCCTGGTGCCATTCATCGACCGGGTGGCCTACAAGCACAGCCTCAAGGAGATTCCGCTGGACGTGCCCAGCCAGGTCTGCATCACCCGCGACAACACGCAGCTGCAGGTCGATGGCGTCCTGTATTTCCAGGTGACCGACCCGATGCGCGCCAGCTACGGCTCGTCCAACTACATCATGGCGGTGACCCAGCTGGCCCAGACCTCGCTGCGTTCAGTGATCGGCAAGCTGGAACTCGACAAGACCTTCGAAGAGCGCGCCATCATCAATGCGCAGGTCGTGCAGGCGATCGACGAGGCGGCGCTGAACTGGGGTGTCAAGGTGCTGCGTTACGAGATCAAGGACCTGACGCCGCCCAAGGAGATCCTGCACGCGATGCAGGCCCAGATCACCGCCGAGCGTGAAAAGCGTGCGCTGATCGCGGCCTCCGAAGGCCGGCGCCAGGAGCAGATCAACATCGCGACCGGCGAGCGTGAGGCCTTCATCGCCCGCTCTGAAGGCGAGAAGCAGGCCGTGATCAACCGCGCGCAGGGTGAAGCACAATCCATCATCGCCGTCGCAGACGCCACTGCCGCCGCCATCGAGCGCATCGCCGCCGCCATCGAACAACCCAGCGGCCAGCAGGCGGTGCAATTGAAGGTGGCCGAACTCGCCGTCGAGGCCTATGGCAAGGTTGCCAAGGATGCGACAACGACCCTGATCGTGCCGAGCAACATGACCGAGGTGTCCGCGCTGATCAGCTCGGCCATGACGATGATCCAGACCAGCAAGGGCAAATAATTCGGCCGGCGGGTCCGCAGTGCCAGACAAGGCCGACGAAGCCGCTGATACAATTGCGCGCTCCGGAGAGGTGGATGAGCGGTTTAAGTCACACGCCTGGAAAGCGTGCGAGGGGTAAAACCCTCCGCGGGTTCGAATCCCGCCCTCTCCGCCAGGAACCCGTTTTCAGTGGTCCGATACAGACCACGAATCACCCCTAGAAGCCCCTTACCACGGGGCTTTTTTGTTGTCCGCCGTCTGATACGGGGTATGCAAGCCATAGCCTAGAGGGGGTATCTTTCGGGGTATCGGTTGATCGTTGGTAACCGTCCAGGCATCCCACCCTTGATTCCTTGCGAGGAGTAAAGGATGGCCTTGGGTCCCTACCCAGATGTGAGCCTGACCAAGATTGCAGCCACAGAGGAAGTGGCTGCCGCATTGAATTCACGCCTGACTGAAATGACCGAGAGCGCGGCCAAGGAACGTGCGGTCGCTTCAGCCGCAGTTGCCAGTCTCCAACAGACATTCACTGAAAAGAAAATCGAAAGAGCGCAAGCGTTCAGTCGGTCTGTGAAGGCATCTCAAGACCAACTCGACTCTGTAGCTCAGCATTTAAAGGATGAGCGCGCTGCAACCATTGTGGCGCCTGCCAGCAACGTTCACCCGATCACGACCCAAGGCATCACCCCGGAGGAAGCGGCCGCTGCTTATGAGCGCAAGAGAGGCCGTATGTCCATCCGTCCCCAGCCCCAGAAGGACCACCTACGAGAGCTGTCGGAACGCGGTGTTCCTGGTCGCCGGGCAAGAGAAGCGCGCGGCTCTCGCCGGCCGTCGCCGCTGCGACGACAACCTGCCGGCATCGCGCATTCGGCCGACGGGAGCACGATGGATCTTCAGCGATGCTGCGGCAATGGGAGTGCCCACGCCAAGATGTCACGTCGAGAATTCGCTTCATACGTCATCCTGACCCGTCGGCGCTCGATCGCTCGCCTGCAGATCCGTTCGCCTCAGGTGCCCTCCACTGCCAATGGGTTGCCCGCACCAGGGGGCTCGAGGCGAAGCGGCGTTGTCACATCGGCCATGTATCCGATAACCGATAACCCTGCGGATAAGGGTCGGTCGGGTCGAGGGTGTGCTGGTGCGTGCCGGTGATCCAGGCCGTACCCGAGACGACCGGCACGATGGCCCTGGTCGTTCCGACGGTTGTTTCGGCATCGATATGACATGCGAACGCGCTGCCGATGATGGAGCGCGCCAGGTACCTGTCCCCCACCTGCATCCGGCCCTTGGCATGCAGCACCGCCATACGGGCCGAGCAACCGGTGCCGGTGGGCGATCGGTCGATCTTGCCGGGACGGATGGCGACCGCATTGGGGCCGGTCCAGACACCCTCCTCCCGGCTCAGCGGACCGGCAAACTGGCAAAAGGAGATGTGTCTCCAATCCGGATTGGCAGGGTGTACAAAGCCCAGTTGGTCGGTCGCAGCCTGGGTGATCTTCATGCCCAGTTCGGCCATGTCGCGCGCTTCGTCGGGAGCGATGGCGAAGCCCAGCTTGCGCGCGTCCACGATCACGAAGCTGTCGCCGCCATAGGCCGTGTCCACCACCAGCGTGCCGACTCCTTCGACCTCCAGCTGCGCATCCAGTTTCGCGGCAAAGGACGGCACGTTGCGCACCGCAATACGCTCTGCCTTGCCATCCTTGCAGGTGGCGGTGATCTCGATCAATCCGCCCGGGGGCTCGAGCACCATGCGGGTAACCGGCTCGGTCATCGGAATGATGCCGGTCTCCAGCAATACCGTTGCCACGCAGATCGAATTGGAGCCCGACATGGGCGGCGTGTCGCATGGCTCCATGATGATCCAGCCCATCTGCGCCAGCGGGTTTCTGGCGGGTACCAGCAGATTGACGTGGCGAAACACGCCGCCGCGCGGCTCGTTGAGCATGAAGTTGCGCAGTGTCTCGTCGGCGGCGATAAAGCGCGACTGCTCCCAGATGCTGTTTCCCGGCGGCGCTGCCACCCCGCCGACAATGACATCGCCCACTTCGCCAGCAGCGTGGCAACTTACCACATGAATGACCCTGGAGCTTTTCATCGATCGACTTTCGTTGGTTGCATGGCAGCACTACGCTGGCTGCGCTGGATCAAGATCGGATCAAGCAAACGCATTTTCCTAGGGTTAACCCGCAGCGCGCCGCGCCGCCAATCGTTGATCATCCAGATGCCAATTCTGGCACCTCCATCCCTGAGACAATCGGCCACTGTTTACCCCTGCGATGCTAGTTTCAACGGCATGTCCCGGGCAAGGTTTCCGTTATCGCGCCATTTCCCTTCCTCCATTGAAAGTTGAACCCATGAAAGTCAATTCCAGACTGCTCCCTTTATCGATCGCGGCCCTCACCCTGTCGGTGGGTGTCATCAACATCGCCCATGCCCAGGAACAGGTCGTCAAGATCGGTCACACCGGTCCGTTGTCCGGTGCCAATGCCTTCGCCGGCAAGGACAACGAAAACGGCGTGCGCATGGCGGTGGATGAACTCAACACCAAGAAGCTGGTGGTCGGCGGCAAGACCTTGAAGTTCGAGCTGGTATCCGAAGACGACCAGTGCGACCCCAAGGCGGGCATGGCGGTGGCGCAAAAGATGACGGACGCCGGCGTCAAGTACGTGATGGGACCCTATTGCTCGGGTGTGGCGATTCCCACGTCCAAGATCTATGACGAGGGCGGCGCCATCCTGTCCACCGTGGGCAGCAACCCCAAGGTCACCATGGGTGGCTACAAGAGCGTGTTCCGCATCATCGCCGGCGACAACCTGATCGGCAGCAGCATGGCCCAATATGCCGTCACGGGCTTGAAGGCCAAGACCGCCGGTGTGATCGACGACCGCACCGCATTCGGTCAGGGCCTGGCGGAAGAATTCATCAAGGAAGCCAAGGTGCTGGGCCTGACCATCGTCGGACAGGACTTCACGACCGACAAGTCGATCGACTTCAGCGCGATCCTGACGAACATGAAGGGCAAGAACCCCGACGTGATCTTCTACGGCGGATATGCCGGTCAGGCCGGCCCCATGGCCAAGCAGTTGAAGAGCCTGGGCGTCAAGTCCAAGCTGCTCGGTGGTGACGCGATTTGCGTGGCGGAAACCGGCAAATTGGCCGGCGACGCGGCGAACGACACGGTCTATTGCGCCCAGGGTGGCGCCATTCTGGACAAGGTCGCGGCAGGCCCTGCCTTCAGGACCGCCTACAAGAAGCGCTTCAACCAGGACCCGGATGCCTATGCCGCGTCGTTCTACGACCAGACCATGTTCGTGGGCACGCTGATGCAGAAGCTCAATACCGTGGATTCGGCCAAGATCAGCGCCGAACTGCACAAGGCCAACTACAAGGGTGTCGTGACGACCTATGCCTACGATGCCAACGGGAACCTGCAAAAGGCCCCGATTACCGTCTATGGCTTCAAGGGCGGCATGCCCACGCCTGTGCAATAAGGCAGGCGGGCACGCGCGGGCGTGCGCACGGGCAGCGACTGTCATGGCCGTTGCCCGTTTTTTTTGCCTGGCGCGCGAGCGCCTGGCACAGTGCATGAACAAGAAGGCAGGCAATGGCACGCGTCGCAGTCATCGGAGCAGGTTTTGTCGGTCTGTCGTCGGCCTACTGGCTGATGCGCGACGGCCATCAGGTCACGCTGCATGACCCCGCAGGAGCGGCGGGTGGTGCATCGTTCGGCAATGCGGGAACGTTTGCCAACTATGCCTGCATTCCGGTCAACAACCCCTCGGTGTTTCGCGATCTGCCGCGTTACCTGTTGTCGGCCACCAGCCCCTTGCGCCTGCGCTGGGCTTACCTGCCGCAACTGCTGCCGTGGCTGATCGGCTTCTTGCGCAATTCGACCACCGCGCGTTATACCCGTTCGGCCACTGCGCTGGCCACGCTGCTGGGGCGTGCACAGGGGGGTTATTCCGACCTGGTCGCGCAAGCCGGCCTGGATGCCTACATTCGCCGGCGCGAATGCCTGTATCTCTACTCCAGTGCGGCCACATTCGAGGCTTCCAGACCGACGCTGGAGTTGCGCCGCAGCCTGGGCGTGAAGTCGCGCATCCTCTGCGGCAGCGAAATAACGTCGCTGGAGCCCTCGCTGCAGCCATTGTTCGAGCGCGGCGCGCTGTTCGAAGGCTCCTGGTACCTGACCGATCCTTCGGCGTTCCTGCACGCGTTGCAAGACTGGCTCGTCGCAGCGGGCATGCAGGTCCGTCCTGTGCAGGTGAATCGCATCCAAACCCTGGCCGATGGCGTGGTGCTGGGCAGCACCGGCGCGCACGCGCAGTTCGACTATGCCGCGCTATGCGCCGGTATCCACTCCCGGGCGCTGGCGCTGCAATGCGGCGACCGCGTGCCATTGGAGGCCGAGCGTGGCTACCACCTGATGTATCCCGGCAGTTCGCAGCTGATTTCGCGGCCGATCGGCTGGGCCGAGCGCGGCTTCTATATGACACCGATGGACCAGGGCATCCGGGTGGCGGGCACCGTGGAACTTGCGGGCCTGGGTGCGCGCAAGCATCAGGGTTTGCTGGACCTGTTGCATTTTTCGTCGCAACGCGCCTTGCCCGCGCTGGGTGAACCCGCTTCGCCATGGCTGGGACTGCGGCCAACACTGCCCGACGGCCTGCCGGTGCTCGGTCGCGCGCGCGATTCCGCGCGCGTGATCTACGCCTTTGGCCATCAACATATCGGCCTGACGCTGGGAGGCCTCAGTGGCATGGTGGTGGCCGACCAGGTGGCGGGGCGCGAATCCGTCATCGACCTGGCGCCATTTTCCGCTACCCGATTTCGCTGAGAGAGTGCGCGTTTTTCTCCAGACTCCTTGAACTCACCCACGACTGGTTTATCAAATCGGCTTGCCGAAACCAACGGATCAAGAACAAAGGGCGAGCAAGACGGGGCTGTTCAACGACCTGCCCCAGCCCAGTGATGCGTTATGGAATTGAGCATCATCGTGTGGCTGATGAAGGGGCCGGCCTACGTCGCCGACAGCTACGAGGTGTCGCACAGCGACAAGCCGCGCGGCTGACAGACTCGGGCGTGGATGGATGGCGCAGCGCAACCCCGGCGCGGATGGCGCGGCGCTCGCTGGCAAGCGCCTGCCGCACGGTACGCTGGTCCGATTCGGCGCGTGTTCGGTTCAGCGCAACAGGTTCTCGATCAGCGTGGCCATGCCCATGCCCGAACCCAGCCACATGCTGATGACGCCATAACGCCCATCCGTGTCTGCCAGGTGGTGCATGGCGGTGATGCTCGTCCGGATGCCGGTGGCCCCGGGCGGGTGAACTCGGGCTGTTGTGCCTGACCGTGCCCGAGGCCTACGGCGGAGCCGGCGTGCACTTCAGCTACAGCGCCATCGCGGTGGAGGAGATGGCGCGCGCCGGTGCCACCGGGCCGCTGTTCTACCTGCACAGCGACATCGTCGCGCCCTACCTGGTGCACTATGGCACCGAGGCGCAAAAGCGCCATTGGTTGCCACGCATGGCCAGCGGCGAAGTCATCGCCGCCATCGGCATGACCGAACCCGGTGCCGGCAGCGACCTGGCCGCCATCCGCACGCGTGCCGAACCGCGGGCCGGCGGCTGGCGCATCAACGGCCAGAAGATCTTCATCTCCAACGGCCAGATCGCAGATCTGCTGCTGCTGGCCGCCAAGACCGATCCCTCCCGGGGCGC
>Ga0073904_10001023_pt1 | contig 20730 bp, 17 predicted proteins | sample KloWWTrecipitate_FD_66668 | JGI IMG/M metagenome (GOLD analysis project Ga0073904, IMG submission 66668) | Active sludge microbial communities from Klosterneuburg, Austria, studying microevolution and ecology of nitrifiers - Klosterneuburg... | ecosystem: Engineered > WWTP > Aerobic digester >... | reverse complement strand
AGATGTGCCTGAACATCGAGCACGAGGACACCGAACTCGGCCGCGTCGAGGGCATCGAGGTGGCCGCCAAGGTCCTCCTCGACGCCTGGGCGGCGTTCCAGGGGGAGTGATCCCCACCCCAGAAACCAACCCGCCGGACGGGGAGCGCGCACCCCGTCCGGCCCGGACCCGGCTGGAGCAAAGGCAGCACCACTACCTCGCAACCAACGAGTGAAGAAATCCCCAATGAAGGAGATTCAGATGCGCAAGATCCTGGCGGCCACCCTGGCCACCATCAGCGCGGTCGCCTTGACCGCCTGCAGCACCGGCGCCACGCCGGGTGCGACCGGCTCAGCAGCCGGCGGCGAGAGCTCAGCGGCCGGCGGTGCCGGCGAGAAGATCAAGATCGGCATCGCCCTGCCGGCTGGCAACCAGACCTTCTGGACCGGCTGGATCAAGGGTGCCCAGGCCGAAGCCGCGAAGTTGAACGTCGACCTGACGATCACCGACGCCAAGAACGACGCCCAGACCATGAACGACCAAGTCAACACCATGATCGTCAGCGGCATCAAGGGACTCGCCGTGGCCTCTGTCGATCCCACCGCCAACAAGCCTGCGGCGCAGGCGGCCACCGACGCCGGCATCAAGATGATCACGTCCAATCGCACCCTTGACATGGCGTACGGCGGTGTGGGCGGGGCGAACCCGATCGTGCACACCGGCTTCAACGACGTCCAGATGGGCGGATTCCAGGGCGACCTGCTGATCAAGGCGTGTGAAGGCAAGGATCCGTGCAATGTCGCGCTTCAGGTGGGCACGCTCGGTGCCACCCCGCAGGTCGCTCGCTCCAAGGGCCTTAAGGACAAGATCGCCTCGGTGCCCACCATCAAGATCGTGATGGAGGAGACCAACGACTTCGACCCGGTCAAGGCCGCTGATGTCACCGCGACCATGCTGCAGAAGGACAAGAACATCGACTTCATGCTCGCCCAGACTGACCCTGAGGCCCTCGCTGCGGCGACGGTGATCAAGGAACAGGGCCTGGAGGGCAAGATCGGTGTCATCGGCATCGGCGGCTCCCTCGAGGGCACGCAGGCGGTGGCCTCAGGCAAGATGTTCGGCACCGTCAAGGTCTCCGGCAATGACGACGGCGCGACCTCGGTACGCACCATCGCAGCCCTCGTTCGTGGCGAGGAGATCAAGGTGGACACCACCGGTGAGCGTCCGACCGTCGTGGTCGACGCGCTGATCATCACCAAGGACAACGCAGCCGACAACCCCGGGGACTGGTGATCTGAATGACTGACGACCTCCCCCGCATCGAAGCCCGCGGGGTGACCAAGATCTTCGCTGGTGTCGCTGCCCTGGACAACGTGGACCTCACGCTGTTCGCGGGGGAGGTCGTCGGTCTCCTCGGTGAGAACGGTGCCGGTAAGTCGACGCTGATCAAGGTGCTGGCCGGCGTCTACATCCCGGAGAAGGCCGAGATCAAGGTGCGCGGCGAGTTGGTGCACTTCACTGAACCGATCCACGCACTGGCCCGCGGCATCGCCACTGTGCACCAGCACAGCTCGCTGGCCAACAACCTGACGGTCGCACAGAACCTGATCCTTGGACGGGAGCCGGGCGTGTCCTGGCTGCCGTTCTGGATCCGGCAGAAGGCCATCCTGGCCAAGGCCCGCGAGATCACCGAACGTTTCGGGATCGAGCTCCCGCTGACGACCTTGGTCGACGATCTGAGCGTCGCCCAGAAGCAGCGGGTCGAGATCGTGCGAGCCGCGTCCGAGGCCGACACCATGATCATCCTCGACGAGCCCACCGCGGCGCTCAACCCGGCTGAGGTGGACGAGTTGTTCGAGCTGATCGGCACGTTGAAGGCCACCGGCATCCCGGTGCTCTACGTCAGCCACCGCCTGGACGAGATCCCGCGGATCTGCGACCGGGTAGAGGTGCTGCGCGACGGCAAGAACGTCGGTGGCCTGAACAAGGAGGACTCGGTACCGGCCAAGATCATTCCGCTCCTGGTCGGACGGCAGCTGGGGAACCTGTTCCCGGACCTGCCGCACATGACCGACGAGGTGGTGTTCCGAGCAGAGAACGTGTCCGGCAAGCTGCTTCGTAACGTCTCGATGCAGATCCACGCCGGCGAGATCGTCGGCCTCACGGGCGCCATTGGTGCCGGCCAGCGCGATTTCGCCCGGATCGTGTTCGGCGCAGATCCAGGCACCGGCAAGGTCGAACTCCTTGGCGAACCACTTCCGCACGGCCGTCCCGACCTCGCAGTCAAGGCAGGCGTCGGCTACGTCAGCGGTGACCGGAAGAAGGATGGCCTGTTCCCGATTCTTCCGGTGTGGCGCAACGCCACCGTGGTGAAGTCCGAGGACCTGTCGGTCGCCGGCTTCCTGATTCCCGCGAGGGAGCGGAAGGTTGGGGTCGAACTGATCAAGCAGTTCGACGTCCGCACCTCCTCTCCGAACAAGGAGATCGGTGAACTCTCGGGCGGCAACCAACAGAAGGCGCTGCTGGCTCGCTGGGCCGCGGTCACCCCGAAGCTCCTGATCCTCGATGAGCCCACGCTGGGTGTCGACGTCGGCGCCCGCCGAGAGATCTACGACCAGATCGTCGCCCTCGCCGAAACTGGCATGGCCGTGATCCTGGTCTCCGCGGACCACGCTGAACTACAAGGCATGAGCCATCGCGTGATGGTCTTCACCGACGGCGAGGTCGTCGCCGAAATGGCAGGCAAGGACGCCACCGAAGAGGCCGTCCTGCATGCCCGGATCCGTACCGACAATGCAAAGGCAGCATCATGAGCACACCCACCGCAACCCCGGTGAACCCTGCGCCGACCAAGGCGGCGACCGCCGTTCCGAATCGCTGGGCCCAACTCGGGCCGACCCTCAAGCGCAATGGGTTGTTGATCTTCTTCGCGCTGTTGCTGGTCGTGTTCACGATCGCCCGACCGGAGTTCCTGAGCCAGGCGAACATCCGCAACATCCTGCTCAGCGCATCGGTGGTCGGGGTGCTGGCGCTCGGCCAGACCGTGGTGATCCTCACCGGCGGCTTCGACATCGGCATCGCCAAGACCGCAGTGGTCGCCGGCATGGTGGTCGCGATGGCTGCGGGGATGGGTCCGTTCGCCCTTGTCCTCTCGATCATCGCGACGATCGTGGTCGGCCTGGTCAACGGCATCCTGATCTCCCGCACAAAGGTGAACCCGTTCATCGTGACCCTCGGTATGTACACCATCCTGACCTCGGTGGCTCTGCTGATGAACAACGGTGGTTCGGTCATCAACCTCCCGCCGTGGCTGCTCGGACTCACCTCCTGGCAACTGTTCGGGCTGCCCGGGATCGTCTACTGGTTCATCGTGATCGCGATCATCACCCATATCGCTCTCGCCTACACCCGCTGGGGTGGCCACATCTACGCGGTCGGTGGCAATGAGGAAGCCGCGCGGCTGGCCGGCATCAAGTCCAGCAACGTGCTTGCGTCCGCTTATGTGGTGGCTGCGGTGGTCGGCGGCATGGCGGGCGTCATGTTGACGGCCCGCCTCGGTACCGCCTCGCCGGTCGCCCTGCCTGGTGCCGAACTCGACTCGATCGCGGCTGTGGTCATCGGTGGCACGAAGCTGTCCGGCGGCTTCGGTTCGATCCCGAGAACCCTGATCGGCATCCTCATCCTGATGGCACTGCAGAGCGGTCTGGTGCTGATGGGTGTGAACCCGTACTACCAGGGCATGTTCAAGGGCGCGATCTTGATCCTCGCGGTCGCGGTCGACGTCATCTTCAGCAAGAAGAAGTAACCCACCCTCCATTCCCCGACTTGTCAGAACCTCACGGCGCTATAGCCGGGTGAAGTTCTGACAAGTCGGGGAAGCGGGGGCGGACGGAGTAGGCGGCATTGGAGCGGAGAGTGGGAAAGCGATGACGGTACGGATTGGCCTGATCGGAGCGGGCGGCATGGGTCGCGCGCACCTGGAGCGAATCGAAAATGAACTGGCCGGTGGGAAGGTGGTCGCGGTCGCTGACGTGAACCTCGACGCCGCTCGCGCGGTGGCCGAACCGCTAGGTGTGAAGGCCTACGGCACGGGCGCCGAGTTGATTGCGGACCCAACCGTGGACGCCGTGCTGATTGCGACCTTCGGCAAGGTGCATGCGTCGGACTTGCTCGCCGCCATTGAGGCCGGGAAGTACGTGCTCTGCGAGAAACCGCTGGTCACCACAACCGCCGACGCACTGCGCGTGCTCGAAGCCGAACAACGGGCCGGCAAGAAGTTGGTCACGGTCGGCTACATGCGGCGTTTCGACGTTGGCTACCAACAGATGCGGGCGGCCCTGGTCGCCGGCGAACACGGCTACGCCACGCTGGTGCACTGCCGGCACCGGAACCCGTCAGTGCCGGAGAACTACACCACCCGCAACATGATCGACGACACCGCCTCGCACGAGATCGACATCTGCCGCTACCTGTTGGGCGAGGAGATCGTCCGGGTACGGGTGGAGGCGCCGCGGGCCACGTCCCACCGTTTCGATCACTTGCAGGACCCGCTGGTCCTGGTGGCCTACACCACCTCCGGCGTGCGGATCGACGACGAGGTGAACGTCAACCTGCAGTGGGGCTACTCGATCGAGTGCGAGCTGGTGATGGAGACCGGCACCATCCGCCTCGGCGACCAGGAGCAGACCCACGTCCGCGACCAGTACGGCAACCGCAATCCGATCTGCGCCAGCCACATCGACCGCTTCCACGCCGCGTTCAACGCCGAGGTTCAGCAGTGGATCCGCGCCGTCGAGCGCGACCAGCACACCGGATCGTCGGCCTGGGACGGCTACGCGGCTGTCGCCGTGGTCGAAGCGGCGTTGTCCTCCCTCGATGCCGGTGACGGTCGCGAGGTCGCCGTCCAGCTGATCGAGAAGCCCACGTTCTACGACTGAGCCCCCAACCAGCACCCACCTACACCCAACATCCCCATTCCCCGACTTGTCAGAACCTCACGGCGCTATAGCCGGGTGAAGTTCTGACAAGTCGGCGGCTGACCCTAGGCGAAGGAGCAAGAGATGGTCGATATCGCCCTTGACCCGAACATGTACTACCCGTCCATGTCGACGGCGGACACGCTGCGCAAGGCCGCCGAACTCGGCTTCGGCTTCGTCGAGCTGTCGCCGAACACGGAGTTCCACTTCTGGCATCGCTACCCGAAGGCCGACGACGAGTTCGTCCGCGGCCTGAACCGGGCTCAGGCCGAGACCGGGGTGAAGGTGCGCACCCTGAACCCGGTGTTCAACTGGTCGAGCACGGACGAGGTGGAGCGGCAGGCACACGTCCGCAACTGGCGCCGGCTGTTGGAGCTGGCCGATGCGATCGACTGCCGCGAGATCACGTCCGAGTTCTCCGGCAACCCGAACACGTACCGTGAGTGCGAAGCCCAGTGGTACCGGTCGATCGAAGAACTGACCCCGGCGTTCGAGCAGTACGGGATCAAGCTGAACATGGAGGCGCACCCCTACGACTTCGCCGAGTTGCATGACGACGCCTACAGCTTGATTCGCGGAGTGAACAAGGACTGGATCGGTTACGAGTTCTGCTGCCCGCACGCCTTCCACCTCTCCGACGGCGCCGGCGATGTCGAGCGGATGATCCGCGACGCAGCGCCGAAGCTGCGGGAAGTGCACGTGGCCGACGCGCTCAACCATCGCGCCAACGACGGCAACCGCTACATCGTCAACCCGCCCGGCGTGGACGCGCGCGTCCACCAGCACGCCGAGATCGGCAAGGGCGAGGTGCCCTTCGACCGGGTGTTCGCCACCCTGCGTGAGATCGGCTTCGACGGCGTGGTGAGCGTCTGTGTCTTCGGCTGGCACGAGGACGCGGACAACATCAACCGCCGAATGCTGGCACGCCTTCAGAGCGAACTCGCAGCCTGAACGGGCCGCCGGATCGCGAGTCGCACGCGTTCAACCCACTTTCACCCGGTTATCACGACGCACTTGGCGGCGGTCTGAGGGCCAACCCAAAAACAACTGGATATCAGCGCCGAATTGGGTCCGATAACCGGTTGAAACTGGGTTGGGCAACTGTACGGTGCGTGGTCGGCTCCCATAACCATCCAGAACTGGGTTCGGGCACGCGGTGGCTACCGAATCCTGACCATTCGAAGCGGGCCAGGCGGTGGGTGAACCCTCAGCTGGCGTAGACCGTGATGTCGAAGAGGTAGCGGTCGTAGCGGTAGCAGTGGTCGCCGAACTCGACCGGGTTGCCGGCGGAGTCGTAGGCCTTGCGCGACATCGTGAGCACAGGGTCGGTCTTGTCGAGCTGCAGCAGCTTGCGCTCCGACGGCTCCGCCGGGCGAGCTCCGATGGTCTGGTGAGCGACCGCTGGCACCACGCCTCGGGCCTTCATCGCGTTGTAGAGCCCCTGGCTGGAAAGTACTTCCATGTCGATGTCGGCCCACATCGGCGGCAGCCAGTTGCGCAGAATGGACATCGGACCCTCTTCGACCGACCGCAGCCGCTCGAGGTAGACCAGCGGGGTCTCGACCGGTAGCCCCAGGATCTGGGACGCTCGCTGGTCGACGAAGTCGGTGTTGAACTCCAGCACCTCGGTCAGCGGCTTGCGTCCGTTGCGCTTGAGGTCGTCGAACAGGCTGGTCAGCTCGTTACGCCGATGGATCACCTCGTTCGCGACCGTGGTGCCGATGCCGCGCCGGCGAACCAGCAGTCCGCGCGTCACCAACTCGACGATCGCCCGCCGGACGGTGGGTCGGGACAGGTCCAGGCGATCGGCGATGGAGAGTTCGTTCTCGAACGCGTCCCCTGGCTTCAGCACGCCGGTGTCGATGGCCGCGGCGAGCTGCTCTGCCAGCTGGTGGTACAGCGGCACGGGGCTGTTTCGATCGATACTCACCTGGATCTGGGTGGCCATGGGGGCACGATAGCCTAAAGCGCACTTCTGCAAACACCCGAAACACCGGTTGCCTGAATAGCCTAATGTCCTAACAAATCTTGACAGGGCGGGGCATCGCTGGGCAGACTGGTGAGGGAAGCCAGGGCCACGTCCTGGCCGCCCCTGTCGAAGGAAGGTCTCATGGGTGATGCCTACGAAGTGGTCTGCATCGGCCGCGTCGGTGTGGACATCTACCCCATGCAGATCGGGGTCTCGCTGGAGGAAGTGACGACCTTCGGCAAGTTCCTCGGCGGCAGCGCGACCAACGTCTCAGTCGCCGCAGCCAAGTACGGACGCCGGTCCGCGATCATCACCAAGACCGGCGACGACCCGTTCGGACGATTCGTCCGCCGCAAGCTCACTGAACTCGGTGTCGCCACCGACTACGTCAGCACCGACCCCTGGCTGCCCACCCCGGTGACCTTCTGCGAGATCTTCCCCCCGGACGACTTCCCGCTCTACTTCTACCGCTACCCCCAGGCCCCCGACCTGCGCCTCGAGGTGACCGACCTGCCACTGCGTGAGATCAGCGAGGCCGGCGTCTACTGGTCCACACTCACCGGCATGTCGGCGGAGCCCAGCCGGCAGGCCCATCTCGCCGCGTGGCGGGCTCGGGCCCGGCGTCCGCACACCATCCTCGACCTCGACTACCGTCCGATGTTCTGGAAGACCGAGGCTGAGGCGACCCGCCAGGCCGAGGCGGCGCTCGCCCAGAGCACGGTGGCCATCGGCAACCGCGAGGAATGCCGTGTTGCGGTGGGGGAGATCGAGCGCGAGCGCGCCGCTCGCGCCCTGCTCGAGCGCGGCATCGAACTCGCGATCGTCAAGCAGGGTCCGAAGGGTGTCTTGGCGATGACCGCCGACGAGACCGTCGAGGTGCCGCCCGTCCGCGTCGAAGTGGTCAACGGACTCGGTGCCGGCGACTCGTTCGGCGGCGCGGTCTGCCACGGGCTGCTCAACGGTTGGGACCTGCATCGCGTGGTGCGCTTCGCCAACGCCGCCGGTGCGCTGGTGGCCTCGCGACTCGAATGCTCGACGGCCATGCCCACCCAGGCCGAGGTCGAGGACCTGCTGGCGAGGTCGGCCCAATGACCAGGATCGACACCGGCGCACTCACCCGACGAAGGGCCACCGACCCCGGCGCTGTCGATGGGGCCTGGGGTGCGAGGCGACGCTCCGTCCGACCGGCCGACGGAAAGCTGATGATCATCGCCGCGGACCACCCCGCTCGTGGGGCACTCGGGGTGCGTGGCAACGCCACCGCGATGGCGTCGCGGGCCGAGCTGCTCGAACGGCTCGCGGTCGCGCTCAGCCGTCCGGGCGTGGACGGGGTGCTCGGCACCGCGGACATCCTCGAGGACCTGCTGCTGGCCGGCCTGCTCGAAGGCAAGATGGTGATCGGCTCGATGAACCGCGGCGGTCTGCAGGGCGCCGAGTTCGAGTTCGATGACCGCTGGACGGGCTACGACGCCGACACTCTCGCCACGAACGGCCTGGACGGCGGCAAGATGCTCACCCGGATCTGCCTTGAGGACGAGGACACCGCCCGCGTGCTCGAATCAACCGGACGCGCCGTCACCGCGCTGTCCCGCAAGGGGCTGATGGCGATGGTCGAACCTTTCCTGTCCGTCCGGGTGGCCCCTGATCAGGTGCGCAACCAGTTGGATGCCGATTCGGTGATCAAGTCGATCCAGATCGCGGCCGGGCTGGGCGCGACCAGCGCCTACACCTGGCTGAAGCTGCCGGTCGTGGCGCAGATGCATCGGGTCCTCGACTCGACCACGCTGCCCAGCCTGCTGCTCGGCGGCGACCCATCAGGGGATCCGGACGAGACCTACCGGCAGTGGGGCGAAGCGCTCACTCATCCCACCGCGATGGGGCTGGTGATCGGAAGGGCGCTGCTCTACCCGAGTGGCGGAGACGTAGCCCAGGCGGTGGACGCCGCAGTGGGTCTGGTTCATCGAGGAGTGGCATGAGTGAGTGGGTACTGCCCGCAGGCAGCAGCGCGGACGGCGAGTTCGACACCAGGGTTCTCCCCGACCCCTCGACCGGCTCGGGGAGCGGGCTGGCGCACACCGGTCTGCTGGTCACCGACCTGACGGCGGGGGAGTCGCGCACGATCGACACCGGTGAGTTGGAGTACATCGTAGTACCGCTGTCCGGGGCCGCGCGCGTGGCCGTCGCGGGCGAGACCTACGAGCTGGCCGGCCGTCCGGACGTCTTCGACGCCGCCACCGATGTGCTGTATGTGCCCCGCGGGGCCAGTTTCACGATCACCAGCGTCGACGGTGGGCGCTACGCCTTCTGTGCTGCGACCGCGTCCCGCGAGCTGCCCGTCCGGCACCTTCCGGCCAGTGAGGTGCCGGACGAACTGCGCGGTGCGGGGACGGCCAGTCGCCGCGTCCGCAACTTCGGGACGCCAGGCGTGCTGGACGCGGACTCGATCATCGCCTGCGAGGTGATCACCCCGGCCGGTAACTGGTCCAGCTACCCGCCGCACAAGCACGACGAGGAGCGCGAAGGCGTCGAAACGTCGCTGGAGGAGATCTACTACTTCGAGCTCCGCCAGGAGCCAGGCAGCCCCGTTTCAGCGGAGAATGCCTTTGGCTACCAGCGGGTCTACGGCACCGCGGAACGTCCGATCGACGTGCTCGCCGAAGTGCGCTCCCGCGACGTCGTGCTGGTGCCGCATGGCTGGCACGGCCCGGCCATGGCGCCTCCCGGCTACGACATGTACTACCTGAACGTGATGGCCGGCCCGGGAGCCACCAGGGCGTGGCTCATCTGCGACGACCCGGAGCACGCGTGGGTACGCCAAACCTGGGCCGGACAGGCGATCGACCCCCGACTTACCGACAACTGAACACGACCAAACCGTGGCGCCGCCGAGCGAATCCGCAAGCCGCCGCCGACAAACCGACCGGACCGGTCGACCCAGAAAGGAACCTAGATGACTATCACCGAGCAGGCCAGCGCACCCCAGAGCGCGGCCACCCTGAAGCGGTTGCGCTATCTGGTGGACAACGAGTGGCGGGAGTCGAAGACCACCTCCTACATGCCGGTGATGAACCCGTCCACCGGCGAGCAGATCGCTGAGGCCCCCACCTGCACCCAGGAAGAGGTCGACTCCGCGGTGGCGTCCGCCGCTCGCGCGTACCCGGGTTGGGCGGCCACGCCGCTGCCGCAGCGGATTCAGCTGATGTTCCGGTTCAAGCAACTGCTGGACGAGCACCTGGACGAGCTGAGCGTGCTGCTGGCCACCGAAATGGGCAAGGTTGTGGGCGAGGCTCGCGGCGACGTACTCAAGGCCATCGAGGTTGTGGAGTGCGCGTGTTCGACGCACTACCTCATGCAGGGCGACACCACGATGAACATCTCCAAGGGCTACGACACGGTTTCGTTCCGTGAGCCGCTGGGCGTGTTCGTCGGCATCGCGCCGTACAACTTCCCGGCCATGATCCCGATGGGCTGGATGCTCCCCTTCGCCATCACCACCGGCAACACCTTCGTGCTGAAGGCCGCTTCGATGGTGCCGCAGACCTCGATGCGCATGATGGAACTCCTGATCGAGGCGGGCCTGCCCAAGGGCGTGGCCAACCTGGTCACCTGCTCGCGGGTCGAGGCTGACAGCCTGCTGGTGCACCCGGACGTCCGCGGCATCACCTTCGTCGGCTCGACCGCTGTCGGCAAGCACATCTATGCCACCGCCGCGGGTGCGGGCAAGCGCGTCCAGGCCCTCACCGAGGCGAAGAACCACGCGCTGATCCTCGAGGACGCGGTGCTGGAACGCTCGGTCGCCGGCATCGTCAATTCCACCTACGGCTGCGCGGGCCAGCGCTGCATGGCGCTGCCGGTGGTCTGCGTTCAGGACTCGATCGCCGACCAGGTCGTCGAAATGCTGGCCGCGAAGGCCGCCGAACTCAAGCTCGGCCCGGCCTACCTGCCGGATTCTCAGCTCGGCCCGGTCATCACGGCCAAGCACCGCGAGTGGGTCGCGTCCTGCATCGAGCGGGGCGTCAAGGAGGGCGGCGAACTCGTTCTTGACGGACGCGATGTGACCGTCGACGGCTACGAGGGCGGCTTCTGGGTCGGCCCGACGATCCTCGACCGCGTGAGTGAGGACAACTGGGCCGGTACCCATGAGATCTTCGGCCCGGTGACCTCGATCAAGCGCGTGCGCGACTTCGAGGAGGGCATCAACATCATGAACGCCAACCCGTTCGCCAACGGCTCCTGCATCTACACCGGCTCGGGCTACTACGCCCGCGAGTTCGCCCGTCGTACGCATGCCGGCATGGTGGGCGTGAACGTGGGCATCCCGGTGCCGTTCTCTACCTTCCCGTTCACCGGCCACAAGGACTCGTTCTTCGGCGACCTGCACGCCATGGGCAAGGACGGCGTGGCGTTCTTCACCGAGACCAAGGCGGTCACCACCACCTGGTTCACCGAAGAGCACCGGCACCAGGCGGTCGGCACCTGGGACGGGATGTCCACCCGCAGCTGACCCCGTCCGGGCGTTCGCTCGCCCGGCTCTCGTCGAGGGCTAGCACCAGCGTCGAGGACTGCCACCCAGGTGCCAGTCCTCGACGCTTGCGATAGCCCTCGCTGCGTTCTTCGGCGCGGGGATTTGCAGCAGCAGGGGCTCCGGCGTTGGAGTGGCGAAAGGCAAGATGTAAGGACATAATGTTGTTCATCAGTCAGCCTCAATGAAGAGAGTCTCCATGCTTCGCATCGCGATCATCGGTGCCGGCCGCATCGGTCAGGTACACGCCAACACCGTCGCCAACCATCCCGCCGCAGAACTCGCGTTGATCGCCGATCCCGTCGCCGGCGCAGCCGCGGGTGTGGCCGCACGCTTCGGTGCCCGGTCGACCGAGGACGTCGCGGACGTCTTCGCCGACGACGCAGTGGACGCAGTGGTCGTGTGCTCGCCGACCCCCTACCACGTCGACCAGATCATGGCCGCAGTGGGTAGCGGCAAGGCCGTGCTCACCGAGAAGCCGGTGGACCTGTCCGTGGCGCGGGTGGACGAGTGCCTGGCCGCGATCGCCGGTAACGAACACCGCGTGATGGTCGGCTTCAACCGCCGCTTCGATCCCGGAGTGGTCGAGCTCAAGCAGCGTCTGGACGCCGGTGAGATCGGCGAACTCCGCCAGCTCACCATCATCAGCCGTGACCCGGCCGCGCCGCCGGCCGGCTACCTGACCAATTCCGGCGGCATCTTCCGCGATATGACGATCCATGACTTCGACATGGCCCGCTTCCTGCTGGGCGACTTCGTCGAGGTCTCCACCAGCGCGCACGCGTTCATCGAGGACATCGCCGGGATCGGCGACTTCGACACCGCGACAGTGAACCTCACCACCGCGTCGGGTGCGGTCTGCACGATCCTGAACAGCCGGGTCTGCGCGGCCGGCTATGACCAGCGCATGGAGGCTTTCGGCCCGAAGGGCGCGCTGGAGGCGACCAACCTGCGTTCCACGGGGGTGCGCTTCAATGGCGCCGCCGGTACCGAGGTTGCAGGCGCCTACCTGCCGTTCTTCCTGGAGCGCTACGCCGCCGCTTACGCCGCCGAGCTGGACCACTTCATCGCTTCGATCGAGGCCGGCTCTGCGCCGTCCCCGTCAGTGCTGGACGGGCGCGGCGCCCTGGTGCTCGCCGACGCCGCCGATGCGTCCGCTCGCCAGCACGCCGTGGTCACGCTCTGATCCCATCACCCCGCGTCGGCCGGTCGAGCTCGTCGAGACCTCTCGACGGCCGACGCGCATTCACCCACCGAAGAAGGAGAAAAGAAGACATGTTGATCGCCGGTGCCCCGATCAGTTGGGGTGTGTGTGAGGTTCCGGGTTGGGGCTACCAGATGGCTCCGGAGCGGGTGCTCACCGAGATGAAGGAGATCGGCCTGACCGCGACCGAGTTCGGGCCGCAGGGTTGGTTGCCGATCGAGGCCGAGGCTCGCGCCGCGGAGGTGGGCAAATACGGACTCACTCCTGTTGGTGCGTTCTTCCTTGCGGTGATGCACGATCCGGCCTCCGACCCGATTCCGGCGGTCGAAGCCGAGCTGCGGGCGTTCGAGGTGGCTGGTGGGTCGTACCTGATCCTGGCCGCGGCCTCAGGTGCGGACGGCTATGACGCGCGTCCGGTGTTGGACGAGGCCGGCTGGCGGACGCTCTTCGGCAACCTGGATCGGATCAGCGAGGTCTGCGCGGCCAGGGGCGTGACTGCCTGTCTGCACCCCCACTGGGGCACGATGGTGCAGAACGCGGACGAGATCGATCGGGTGCTGCGCAACAGTTCGGTCGGGCTGTGCCTGGATACGGGTCACATCGCCTGTGGTGGGGGTGATCCGGTGGGGATCGTTGCGGAGTTCGCTGACCGGGTGGACATCGTCCATGCCAAGGATGTGCGCAAGGAGTTGACCGACAAGCTGCTGACCGGCGAGTTCACCTGGTCCCAAGGCATCAAGGCGGGGATGTTCACCCCGATCGGTGAGGGCGATATCGACTTCGCGGCGATCGTGCGGACGCTTGATGAGGCCGGCTTTGATGGCTACTACGTGCTGGAGCAGGACATCATGATCGATGCCGAGCCCGCCCAAGGTGGCGGACCGATCGACAACGCGCGCAAGTCGCTGGCCGCGCTGCGAGCTCTCGCCTGAACCAACTCCGGCAAAGAGGGCGGCGGCTCACCTCTGAGCAGCCGCCCTCTTGTCGGCCAGCCATTGGACAACAATGGACCGATACCAAAGTTCCTGTCATGATCTATTGACAGTACAAATCTGCCGTCCTACGCTCGGATCACCGAGGATGTCGAGGACGACTGGGACGGCAGAGAAACCAACGATGGCTACCTGCGATGCGTCCGATGCCAACTCCACGACGCCGGGCCGGCGAGCCTCACGACCTGAAAGGAAACCCACCAATGGCTGAATCCAAAGCAGTCAATCCAGATCCGCGCTACAGCAAGCTGACCATCGGGGTCTGTCCCGATCAGTGGGGTGTCTGGTTCCCGTACGACGACAAGCAGGTCGCTTGGGACAAGGCGTTGGCTGAGATGGCCGACGCCGGTTTCTCGATCATGGAGACCGGTCCGCACGGCTACTTCCCGACCAACCCGCGGCTGCTGCGCGCAGCGATGGACGAGTACGGCTTCAAGGTCGTCGCCGGCACCGGCTGGGGCATCCTGCACAAGGCGGAAGCCTGGGCCGAAACCGAGGCGTTCTTCCGTTCGGTGGGGGAGACCCACGCCGCGATCGGTTCGGAGTACGTGGTGCACCTGCCCCCGATGTACCGGGACGAGAAGACGGGCGGCTACACCGACGACAAGGTGCTGTCCACCGAGGCCTGGAACCTCTACATCAAGAACGCCGATCGGCTGGGCCGACTGCTGAAGGAGGACTACGGCTTGAAGATGGTGCTGCACCCGCACGGTGACAGCCACATCGAGACCCCCGAGGACATCGACCGCGTCTTCCAGGCCACCGACCCCGAGTTCGTCGGCTTCTGCCTGGACACCGGCCACATCGTCTACGGCGGCGGCGACCCGATGGCGATCGCGCGCAAGTACCCCGAGCGGATCGAGTACGTCCACATCAAGGCGATGGACCCGGTCATCGTGAAGCAGGCCCACGACGAGGACTGGCCGTTCGTGAAGGCGAACCTGTCCGGAGCCTCGGTGGCCCCGCCGGCCGGGTTGCCGGAGATGAAGGAGCTGATCGAGACCCTCGCGGACCTCGACAAGGAGCTCTACGTGATCTGTGAGCAGGATATGTACGGCTGCGAGAAGGACTTCCCGTACCAGAACGCCGTCGATACCCGCCTCTACCTCGCGTCCCTCGGCCTCGGCCTCGCCTGAGCCGGAAGGAGAACTGACATGACTGTACGTATCGGCATGATCGGCCCCGGCGGTATGGGCAAGGCGCACATTGAGCGTATCCACACCGTGATCGCGGGCGGCAAGGTCGTCGCGGTGAGCGATGTCAACCCCGACAACGCGGCCGCGGTGGCCGAGAGCATCGGCGGCGTGGCGTTCCCCGACAGCGCGGCGCTGATCGCGTCCCCAGACGTGGATGCGGTGATGATCTGCAGCTTCGGCCCCGCGCACGAGGCGGACGTCCTGGCCTGCATCGCCGCCGGCAAGCCGGTGTTCTGCGAGAAGCCGCTCACCCCGTCCGCCGACGGGGCGTTGCGGATCATGGCCGCCGAGCAGCAGGCCGGGCGCAAGCTGGTCACCGTCGGCTTCATGCGTCGCTTCGATCGCAGCTACCGAGAGATGAAGGCACTGCTCGACTCCGGCGAGCTCGGCGAGACCCTGATGATCCACTGCGCGCACCGGAACCCCACCGTGCCGGAGTCGTACACCTGGGACATGGCGATCAACGACACCGCGATCCACGAGATCGACACCACGCGCTGGCTGCTTGGTGAGGAGTTCGTCTCCGCGAGGGTCGACAAGCCCAAGAAGACCTCGCTGCGCTTCCCGCACCTGCAGGATCCGCTCGTGCTCATCCTGACCAGCGAATCCGGCGTGCGGGTGGATGACGAGGTGTTCGTCAACCACCAGTACGGCTATGACATCCGCTGCGAGGCGGTGGCCGAAAAGGGCGCGGTATCGCTGGCCGACCAGAACGTCATCGACGTGCGCAGTGGTGCCGGCGCCTGGAACAGGATCGCCCGCGACCACAACGACCGCTTCTACGGCGCCTTCGTCACCGAGGTGCAGGAGTGGATCAGCGCTGTCGCCGAGGGCCGCCACACCGGTTCGTCCTCGTGGGACGGGTACGCCGCCGCCGTGGTCTGCGACGCCGGTGTGAAGGCGCTCACCGCTGACGGTGAGGTCGCCATCGAGATGATCGAGAAGCCGGCCTTCTACGCGTGAGCCCAGCCGGTGGCGTCCCGCGAAGGCGGGGCGCCACCGGCGAAGCCCACAACGATGGTTGAGCCTGACGAAGCCCGAGCAGGGCGCGGCTGAACGATGGCTGAGCCTGACGAAGCCGGAGCAGGATGCGGCTACGGCTGAACGATGGCTGAGCCTGACGAAGCCCGAGCAGGGCGCGGCAGAACGATGGCTGAGCCTGACGAAGCCCGAGCAGGGCGCGGCAGAACGATGGCTGAGCCTGACGAAGCCTCGAAAGGCACCAGAAGAGCAGCGATCACCGGGGATAGCGGTGTCGTCGTTGTAAGAATGTTATGTATCCAAAGTCACGGGCTTGTCTATATGTCTTGACAACAGGTCAGGCTCACCATAAGTTCTAAACACCGGTCACGAGGTCGTGGCCGGACGGTACGAGAAGCCTTCGGTTGTCAACGGAGGAGCCAGGGCCTCCTCCCGCGCCAGGGAACCACCCCCAGCCGGTTGCCCATCGTTTCCCCCAAGTCTCACAAGAGAGGGATCATGGCTAGATTCGGAATCAAGGTCGCGGCGCTCGTTGTCGCCGGCACAAGCCTGTTCGCGGCTTGTTCGACCAGCGCGGCCCCCGCCACCAGCGGTGCCGCCACCACTGACAGCACCACGGCGGCCCCTCCGGCCACCAAGACCGTCAAGATCGGCGTAACCTTCCCGATCCTCGACCAGTTCCTGCAGAAGGTGGCCGACGGCATCACCGCTGAGGCGAAGGCGCAGGGCGCCGAGGTCAACATCGTCGCCGCCGAGGAGAAGACCGACGTTCAGCTCGGCCAGGTCGAGAACTTCATCTCGCAGAAGGTCGACGCGATCATCGTCATCGCTGTCGACACTGACGCGGCCACCCCGATGACCGAGGCCGCCAAGGCCGCGAACATCCCGTTGGTCTACGTCAACCGTCGTCCCGCCGACCTGCCCGAGGGCGTGCCCTACGTGGGTTCGGACTCGCTGGTCTCCGGCACGCTCGAGATGACCGAACTGGCCAGGCTGGCCGGTGGCAAGGGCAACGTCGTCATCATCCAGGGCGACCCGGCCAACGAGGCTGCCGTGCTGCGCACGAAGGGCTGCGAGGATGTCGTGGCCAAGAACCCGGAGATGAAGGTCATCAAGAAGGCCGCTGCCAACTGGGCCCGCGACAAGGGCCAGTCCGTGATGGAGAACTGGCTGCAGTCCGGTGACGACATCAAGGTGGTCTGCGCGAACAACGACGAGATGGCTCTCGGTGCGATCAACGCGATCAAGGCCGCCAACAAGAAGCTCGGCGCTGACGGCATCCTCGTCGGTGGCGTCGACGCCACTGCCGACGCCCTCGCGGCGATGGAAGCCGGCGACCTCGCGGTGACCGTGTTCCAGGATGCGGCCGGCCAGGGTGGCGGCGGCGTCGCCGCGGCGATCAAGCTGGTCAACGGTGAGACTGTCGACGCCTACGTCGACATCCCCTACCAGCTGGTCACGCCCGACAACATGGCGGATTTCAAGTAACAATCTGACGGTGGGTGGGCGACCATTGTCGCCCACCCACCGAGCAGGACGAGAGCCGGCGGACGACTACCAGGGCGTGAGGTTTGCGATGACGGATACCTACCTGCTGCAGATGCAGGGCATAGACAAGACATTTCCCGGTGTGCATGCCCTGGATCATGTGGATCTGAATGTGCGTGCTGGCACGGTGCATTCGTTGATGGGTGAGAACGGTGCGGGTAAGTCGACGCTGATGAAGGTGCTGATCGGGATGTACCAGCCCGACGGCGGCACGATCACCTTCGATGGCCAGCAGGTGCAGATCAATGACACGTCCACTGGTCTGGGTCTTGGGATTTCGATGATTCACCAGGAGTTGTCGCCGGTGCCGGAGATGACGGTCGCGGAGAACATCTTCCTGGGTCGGGAGCCGCGTTCGAAGCTTGGCCTGATCAGCCGGCGGGAGATGAAGCAGGCGACGCAGGAGTTGTTCGACAAGTGGGAGATTCGGATTGATCCGACTGCCCAGATGAAGACGTTGAGTATTGCGCAGACGCAGATGGTCGAGATCGCCAAAGCGATCAGTTTCGATTCGAAGCTGATCATCATGGACGAGCCGACGTCGGCGATCACCGAGACCGAGGTGGCGCATCTGCATCGGATGATCGACCAGTTGCGGGCCAGCGGGACGGCGATCATCTACATCACGCACAAGATGGATGAGGTCTTCAAGATCTCCGATGACATCACGGTGTTCCGGGACGGTAAGCATGTGGCGACGTTGCCCGCTGCTGAGCTGAATCATGACAAGTTGATCACCTTGATGGTGGGTCGCGAACTCACCCAGATGTTCCCCAAGCTTGAAGCTGAGATCGGTGAGGTGATCTTGAGTGTTCGCAAACTGAACCGGGGGAGCCTGGTCAAGGATGTGAGTTTCGAGTTACGCCGCGGTGAGATCCTTGGCTTTGCCGGGTTGATGGGTGCCGGGCGAACCGAGGTGTTGGAGACGCTGTTCGGCGTCCATAAGGCCGAGTCGGGCGAGATCGCGATCGACGGGAAGCCGGTTCGGATCAACCAACCCAGTGATGCGATCGCGGCGAACATGGGTTTGTTGACCGAGGATCGGAAGCTCACCGGAATCATGGGCGTGCTCTCCGTTCGCGACAACATGATCATGGCTGCGTTGCCGAAGTATTCCCCGAACGGCTTCCTGCAGGTGCGCCGGATTGAGCAGGAGTGCCAGGCTCAGCGGGAGGCGTTGGCGTTGAAGACGCCGTCGTTGGCGCAGTTGATCCAGAACCTGTCTGGCGGTAACCAGCAGAAGGTGCTGATCTCACGTTGGCTGCTGACCCTGCCCGACATCCTGATGATTGATGAGCCGACTCGCGGTATCGATGTTGGGGCGAAGTCGGAGATTCACCGGTTGATGTCGACGCTGGCCCAGCAGGGGAAGGCGATCATCATGGTTTCCTCGGAGATGCCTGAGGTGTTGGGCATGAGCGACCGCGTGGTCGTGATGCACGAGGGACGAGTCAGCGGGATCCTGGACCGCGCCGAAGCCACCCAGGAATCGATCATGCAACTAGCCACTGGCCGCCCACGCCAGGCGGCCTGAGAGGAACCCTGAACATGTCCAACCCAACTGCTCCGGCGACGCGGACCTCCACCTTCGACCTGGCGGCGTTCGCGAAGAAGTACGCCATCATCGGGATCCTGATCCTGTTCGTGCTTCTGTTGTCGATCCTGACCGGTGGCACCTTCCTGCAGCCGCAGAACATGATCAACGTGATCCGCCAGGTCTCGGCGATCGGCGTGATCGCCGTGGGCATGACCTTCGTGATCATCATCAACGGCATCGACCTCTCGGTCGGTTCGATCGTCGCAGTGTCGGCCGTGGTCTCCTCCAGCCTCGCCCAGCTGCCGGAAGCCAGCAACAAGATGTATCCGGGACTGCAGCTGCCGGTCTTCGTGGCGCTACTGGCCGGCCTGGCCGTCGGCGCCGCGCTCGGTCTGATCAACGGTTCGCTGGTGGCGGGGTTCAAGATCGCCCCGTTCATCGCGACCCTGGGAATGATGACCGCCGCCCGCGGCCTGGCGCTGATCTACTCGGGCGGACGCCCGATCTCCAAGCTCAACCCCGGGTTCAACTGGATCGGTCAGGGTGACCTGCTGGGCATACCGGTACCGATCTGGATCCTGGCCTTCGTGGCGGTCTCGGCCCACATCATCCTGAACTTCACCCGGTTCGGCCGGCACACCTACGCCATCGGCGGCAACGAACAAGCCGCCCGCGTCTCGGGTATCCACCTGAGCAAGGTGAAGGTCGGGATCTTCGCGTTCTCCGGCCTGATGGCTGGCTTGGCCGGCGTCATGCTGGCCGCCCGCATCGGCTCGGGCAACCCGCAGCTGGGCACCGGCATCGAACTCGACGCGATCACCGCGGCGGTCATCGGCGGCACCAGCTTCAACGGTGGTGTCGGCACCATCTGGGGCACCATCGTCGGCGCGTTGATCATCGGCATCATCAACAACGGCCTCGACCTGATGAACGTCTCCCCGTTCATGCAGCAGGTCGTCAAGGGCGTCATCATCGTCCTGGCCATCATCATCGACGAACGCAAGAACCGCTGACCCCACCGCAGACGGCGCCCTTCGCAGTTGAGGGCGCCGTCAGGCTTGTGCAGGCCAGCTTCACCAAGGGCGGTCGGGCTGTTTGAGACCGGCTTCTCCACGGGTGGTCGGGCTTGTCGAGACCTCGGTAGCGGCAGAACGAAAGGACGAACCATGAAGGAAATCGGCGTCGGAGTAATCGCACTCGGTTGGATGGGCCGGCTGCACAGCCGCGGCTTCAGCCAGGTGGCGCAGCGTTATCCGGAACTCGGCGTGAAAGCGAGGCTGGTGGCCGCGGCCGACCCCGTCCAGGCCAACCAGGAAGCTGCGCTCGCCCTCGGGTTCGAGCGGGCGGTCGCCGACTACCGCGAGGTGCTCGACGATCCGCAGATCGAGGCGGTCTCGATCTGCGCGCCGAACTTCCTGCACCACGAGATCGCGATGGCCGCCATCGCCGCAGGCAAGCACTTCTGGATCGAGAAACCGATGGGCGTGAACGCGGCTCAGAGCCGTGAGATCGCCCAGGCGGCAGCGGCGGCCGGGCTCGTGACCGCGGCCGGGTTCAACTACCGGCACCAGCCGGCCGTCGAGCATGCCCGCGACCTGGTGCGTGCCGGACGCCTGGGACGAATCACCAATGCGCGGGTCTGGCTGATCGCCGACTACGCGTCCAGCCCCGACGGCGCCTTCACCTGGCGCTACACGCGTGCCCAGGCCGGCGCCGGCGTGGTCGGTGACCTGCTCAGCCACGGTATCGACCTGGCCCAGTACGTGCTCGGCAGCCGGATCGCCGAGGTGAGCGCGATGACCGACACCTTCATCAGCTCCCGTCCC
>Ga0073904_10001022_pt1 | contig 20731 bp, 26 predicted proteins | sample KloWWTrecipitate_FD_66668 | JGI IMG/M metagenome (GOLD analysis project Ga0073904, IMG submission 66668) | Active sludge microbial communities from Klosterneuburg, Austria, studying microevolution and ecology of nitrifiers - Klosterneuburg... | ecosystem: Engineered > WWTP > Aerobic digester >... | reverse complement strand
GCCTTGGTGGTGGTGAAGTGGACGAAGGAAACAAGGGCGTACTTGGGATCAAGGCGCCGTAGCACCTCTTCCTGCCACTTGCAGTTAATCGCCATTACAACTCGCATCATTGATCCTCGAAAAGAAATGGAGTCCCTGCTTTGAACGTCGTTGGGGAAACGAAGGCACGTTCAAAGCACTGGAAGAAATACGCGCAGACCTGCGCCCGCGCCTGACATGACACGAGACATTCATCGGGAGTGGTTTGAGCGTGACGAATGAATGTGTCCACATACTCCTTCAACGAAGCTGGGAGGCGGCGGTAGTCGAACTCGTTGGTACTCTGCACTCGCTTTCGTCCGCTCATGTAGACGATGAGGGGTGAGCGGGTGAAATCTTCGTGACCGTGGTGAAGGCGGGGCACGAACACATTCCCCCGCCCTGACGATGTAGCCCATGCGCTCGAGTCTGCGGAAAACCACGGATAGCGAATTAACAGGGGTACCGCTGTCACGCCCAGCGCGTGCGTCTTGACGCGTGGCCGCCCTTCTTCGTCACCCAGCAGCGTGAACACCCTGTCCAGCCACAGCCTTTTCTGCTTCGTCGTTCTGTCGTTCGCCGGGCTAATGCCGATGTAATCACAACCGTGGTCGACGAAACGCTGCAGCCACGCGAACCGCTCCCCCATGTGGAAGACGGGCATAGGATGCAGCCCGTGCCTTTCCATGTAGAGGAAGTTTTCCCAGCTCTGCTCCGCTGATGCCTCGACCTGCTGAGGAGTCGGCACGACACCGAACGCGCCGGGGATGACGTCGAGGTTGATGTAGTAGTCGATCCACTCCGCATTCGCGAAGATGAACGCGATGTAGGCATCAATGTCGATTGCCGCCCCTCGGCTCCACGCGCTGAACGCGCCGCTATCGAGGATGATGGTGGGGGAGCTCATGCGTGTTTGCGGACGAACTTCGCCACGGGCCAGAAAGGAATCCCACCGCGCGGCGTGAACTCCCCCTTCACCGTAAGCCACTGCGGCTCAAGCAACGTCACGAGGTCGTTGCAGATGCGGCAAACACAGCTTTCATGGAATTCGCCGAACTGGCGGAAGGCCATCAGGTAGAGCTTGAGGGACTTCGATTCGACGCACCACCGGTCGGGGAGGTACTTGATCTTGATGACTGCGAAGTCGGGCTGGCCGGTGAGAGGGCACAGGGACGTGAACTCGGGAGCCTTGATCTTGATGATTCCGCTGGCTTTCGCGCCGTTGAGCGATGCGTTGGCAAACGGGTTGTCGAAACGCTCGAGCAGCTTGATGGTCGGGGTATCGTAGGAATACCGGGTCGCACTGCCCAGAGCCTGAAGATGATCGACGGGAACGGAGGACATGGTGGGGAGGGGTTCCTTTCTACCAAAGGCTTTGTGGTAAACGTGAGAGACTGGGGCGCTGGAAAGAAGACAGCGCGGACTGGACGCGCTTGAAGAACAGCCCATTACAGACCCTTCTCCCCAGTCTTCCCTCTGACCCTGTGCTGACATCCGCGAGAGTCATACCGCATTCGCTCAACCACTCATGCAACGCCTCAAGCAAGGGGCGGCTGAGGCGGCTGAGGTGGATGGTAGAGTCGGAGGCTGTTTTGTCAGCAGTAGAGACAAGCTTGGGAGCTTGCGTGAACAGAAAACGCCCCGCTCCATCACGCGACGGAAGCAGCACGACACCGTTAAATGCCATCCGAGTCCACGTTGTGCTGTCGACGGAGTACCATGGATAACGCGCAATAAGGTTGACGTTGGTCATGCCGAAGCCATGCACCTTGATCTGCTCGGCACCTCGAAGCTGCTTGCCAAACACCTGCCCCAACCAGCGCACACGCGCAGGGGTGGGGACTCCCACAAGGCCACCTAATCCAACGATGCCACACCCGGCGTTCAAAATCCGATGAAGAACGGAGGGAGCCTCGCCGAAATGGTACACCGGCATCGGGTTCAAGCCTTCAGCACGCATGTAGGTAAACGCTTCCCAGCTCCGATCCGCAGCTTTCTGGATCTCGTCAGGAGATGCAGGCACACCCACGCGCCCCGGGATGACGTCAAGGGAGGCGTAGGTGTGGATGTGGTCAGCGTGAGCGCGGAGGCAGGCGCAGAACTCATCAATGTCCAAAGCCGCGCCCCGAGACCATGCGCTGTAAGCACCGGAGTCGAGAAATAGCTCGTTTCCCTTCAGCTCATTAGGCACGCCGCGCGTTCTAATTTCAATGAAAGACTTCAGGTAATAGGGATGCTGCAGGCGATGGAACGCCGTCTCATCGGGCGACTGCACACCCAGCCAGACAATGGTCATGGTGCCCCAGCCTCGCTTAGAAGGGCACCAAGGTGCCGTCTACGTTGACCATCACAGGCTTCCCCCGCTTCCACTCGCTCCGCTCGAGGTACCCGAGCGCCGCATCCACGCGGTGTGTGAGGCCCCAGTATTCCATCCACTCCTTCAGTCGGCGCAGTTTGCGCACCGCTTCTGCCGCACCCTCATCGCATGGAGCTCCTATCTCGCACAACGCTCCGCGCTTTCCGTCAACCCGCTTCAGCGCCCAGGCACGACTGTAGGGGGCGGTGGTGAGGCGGTTCGGCGTGCCGAGCTCATTGAAGTGCGTTGACCTCAACACCTCGAAGTCGCACGAGAAAGGGTGTTTCCCGTGGATCATGCACCGCCCTGTCTCCTTGCTCACGTTACCGCAATGCCATTCGTTTGCGCTGGCGGACTGAACGTCGGAGTAGATGGTGCGGCTGCGGTCGTTGATGGTGACAAAGCGAGGCTGGAGGAGGTAGGGGTGGGGCTCACTGGGGAGAAAATCCAGCGAGAAACGGGGCAGCAGCCACCACATCCCGACGGGCATCTGAGCGTCTTTGCGATGCTTGGGCTGATGCGCAGGGGTTTCGGCGCGAGACGCAGCTCCTTGTACCTCAGCTCCTCTCTGTTAAAGAGACTGAAGTAGCTCCCCACCACCTTATCCAGCGTGTCCCGATGAATCACAGACGCAAGCTCCCTGGGAGTCAGCGGTGATGGATGAGGCGAAGGAACTCGGCGCGGCACGACGCTTCGTCCTTGATCGTGCCGCGGAGAGCAGAGGTGACGGTGGTAGATTGTTGCTTGCTCACACCGCGCGAGCACATGCAAAAGTGCGTCGCCTCGACCACGACCCCGACGCCAATCGGCTGCAGAACGGAGTTGATGGCGTCGGCAACCTGATTGGTCAGCCGCTCCTGCACTTGCAGACGTCGCGCGAAGATATCCACCACCCGCGCCATCTTCGACAAGCCCACGATCCGTTTGTTCGGGATGTACGCGACATGCGCGCGGCCAAAGAAGGGTGCCATGTGATGCTCGCAGCAGGAGTAGAGTTCGATGTCGCGCACCACGACCATCTCATCGCCGCACAGTTCCGCGCCATCCTCGAACGTCTTCAACACCGCGGCCGGGTCCTTGCCGTAGCCGCTGAACCATTCGTCATAGGCCTTGACGACGCGGTGCGGCGTCTCGAGGAGCCCCGCGCGCTCGGGATTCTCGCCGAGGTAGCGGAGGAGGGAGCGCACCGCCTCCTCCGCTTCCATGCGCTCCTTCGTCATGCTGCCACCACCTTCTTCATCGCCGCGATGTCCTCGAGCAGACGGTTGCTGAGCATGGGGGAGTTGGTGTAGTTCGGCGTGGTCGGCAGCTCCATCAACCCCTCCAACACCGCGCGCAGGATCAGCGGATCGGGGAAGTCCGCCTGCTCGAACCCATGCGCCCGCAGCACGGTTGCGTGATCCTTGCCCAGCGGCGGGTACTGGCCGTCGTAGGCGGTGTGCGTGAATGCGAGCAGCGCGAGTGCGTCCAGGTCGTGCAGGAGTCTGATGGACTGCGCCTTGCTGAAGTTCATCAGCGGGGCGTGGATGGTGAAGCGGGGGTCGCGCCAGCCAAGCGCTTCGTTGATGGTGAACGACTGTGCGTCGACGAAGGACTGGCGGCAATCGGGATAGTTGGCGTTGTCCGCCTGGCAGACGCCGGTGACGAGGTCGGTGATGTCGAGGCAGGCTGCGCGGTTGGCCGCGAGAGTCAGGAACAGCGCGTTGCGCATCGGCACGAAGGTCAGCTCGACGCGGTCGCCGATGATCTTGTCCATCGACTCGAAATCCTCGTACTGCTCGAGTTGCTGGGAGGGGTCGGTGAGGGGGCTGCGGCCGCGCAAGATGTGGGCGCCGAGCGTGACAGTCTCGTGGCTGGCGACACCGACGAGCTTCGCGACATCCGCCGCCGCCTGCAGCTCGCGCGCATGGCGCTGGCCGTAGTCGAAGGTGATGGCATGGACTTCGGAGAATTTCCGCTTCGCCCAGACGAGACAGGTTGTGGAGTCCTGCCCCCCGGACAGAACGACAAGGGCTTTGGAAATCATGGAGAGGGCTCCTGGTGTGGATTGAAAAAGCCCCGGCGGCAGAAACTACCGCGCCGGGGCTCTAGCGCGCACAAACTGGCTACTTCTTGAGACGGCCGGCCGCCTTGAGCACCTTCAGGAAGTTCGCGTAACTGCGGAAGGTCAGCTGCAGGGTGTTGTCCTTGAACTCGATCCCTTCCTTCTTGAGCTGCTTGCCCGCCGCCTCCTCCGTCACCTCGGGGTCCTCGGCGAGGAGCTCTTGGATGCGCTGGCTGACGCTCGGCTTGCCGGGGTTGCTCGAGCGGCTGCGGTCGCCGGCCGCAGGCTTCTCGGGCTCGGCGGGCTTGGCCGAGCCGCGGCGAGCCGGGGCCGACGCCGCGGGAGTGGGTGTGGGGGACGCGCTGCGCGAACCGCCGAGCACCTCGATCTTCTCGACGCGGTCGCGGCCGAATTCTTCTTCCTTGCCCCCCGTGTCGACGATGAGCACGTCGTCGTCGAACTCGACCAGCTTGCCCTCGACCTCCTTGCCGCGCTTGGTGACGAGGCGCACCTGTGCGCCGGTCTTGAGCTCGGGCTCATTGGCGCTGTCATCGTCCTTGGTAGCGCCCGGCGCGGTCACCAGCTCGACAGTCTCGACGCGGTCGCGGCCGAACTCCTCGTCCTTGCCGTTCACGTCCAGCACGATGACCTCGTCGTCGACTTCGACGACAGTGCCCAGCACCTCCTTGCCGCGCTTGGTGACGAGGCGCACCTGGTCCTTCAGCGCGGGCGTGTAGGCGGCCGGTTCGGGCTGCTTCTCGGGCTCCGGGGCAGCGGCACCGCGGCGGCGCGGCGGCGGATCGGCGTCGGCCGCCTTGCCGGCGCCGGGCGGCAAGGCCACGTCCTTCTTCGCCTCGATGGCGTCGGCGGCGGAGTTGAACCACGCCTGGGCTTCGGCCGACAGGCCGCTCCAGACGTCGTCCGCGACCTCGCCGACCGCAACCGCGAGGCGCTTGTAGAACGGCTGATCCTCCTCGCCGCGCTTGCGCGTGATCTCCGCTGCTGCCAGCAGCTCCTGCTCGATGGTCATGGTTCCCATGGTTTGTTCGCTCTCCTGTAGCGGTTGGTGTGAACGGGGAGCCGGGAGGAAGTTCCCCGCCCGGTTCCTCTAGATATACGGCGAGTCAGTTGCTGAGGTAGCGCTCAGTGGCCCCCAGCGCGTCGGTTCCAGCAGGCAGCCCAAGCAGCGTGTCGACCTGTCTACTTCCTCCCGCTTCGCGCTTCCCTGCCTCGCGCCATGTGGTCATGGCGAGGTCCAGGAGCTCGGCGGGGGCGGAGAGGAAGAGGTTAAGCACCATGGCGACCTCGCGTGGTGCCTGCCGCAGCAGCGTGAGCATCGCGCCCGCGTTGTCCGTCTCCCCCATAACCTCGAGCTGCTCGAGCTCGTCGTCATCCTTCCGCATCTGCCACTCACTGATGCAGACACGTTGCGCAGTGTCTTTGTTGGCGAGGTCGGTGAAGTGGCGGAACCACGCTGTTTTGAACAGCGCCATAAAGTGCTTGGGCTCGGTAACTGTGCCCGCGTAGCGTTGTTTGCAGTACAGGAAAATGATGTACGCCTCCTGCAGGACCTCCTCGCGCTGCATGGAGCGCTCGACCTTCCAGTAGTTGGTCTTGAGGTGGTTGACGACGTAGCCGGCGATGGGCCCGTCGTATTCGGGTTCAAAGGTGGATGACACGGCGCTCTCTCCTCTGTTCGTTGGCTGTTGCTGGCACGGGGGATTGCGGCGCCGAGTCCGCGGTGACGATCCGGCGCCGTGATGGGGGCTGCTGCGGTGGCGGTGACTCGCCGGGCGGCAGCGCGATGTGGCGGCGCTTGGGCGGCGGTCGCTCGAGGTCGATCCGCTCGCCGGCGGCGACCATGCTGAGCAGCTTGCGCACGTCGACCGAGAACGGCTGGATGATGGTCGGTGCCACCCACGCGTCGACTCCGTCGAACACGCCGACCCAGTCGAACACGCCGGGGATGGCGTAGAGGCGGACGTCGCGGTTGCGGTGCTCGTCGCGCGCGTTCGCGATGTGGCGGCACTCGCTGAAGTGGTTCTTCAGGTAGCGGTTATAGATCGTCATGCGTGGATCCTCCTTCTCCTCGTTGCTGTGATTGCGGCGGCCCACGCGCACACCTGCTCGGGTGTGAGGGCGCCGCCGTCCTTGGCGCCGAACGGCACCTGCGCTATCTCCATGCGGTCGCCGATGAACGACAGCCGCTGCCGCATCCGCATCGAGTCGATGATCCCGAGCGGGGTCGCCTGGTCCATCATCACGAGCACGCGGTCGAACCCGTCGGCCAGCTCCTGCAGCAGGTAGGACTGGTCGTCGGAGACGGTGTTGGTCGACAGGCCCACAGAGCGGACGCCGAACTCCCGCCCGTAGAAGTCCACCTTCACGGCGTCGACGGGCCCCTCCTGCAGCACGAGCACTCGGCCACCCTGCGCGGCGCTGTCGTGGTTGTAGAGGGTGTGCTTCGGCCCGGCGACCGACTCGTCTAGGCTCAGGTCGAGGTAGCGCGCGGTGCTGGGGCCGATGGCGCGGCCTGTCCACGTAACCACGTGACCGCCAACGAGGAAGGGGAAGATGACGCGGCCACCGAAGCGCCCTGTGCGGCAGGCGCGGAGGCAGTAGGTCTGGCACAGCAGCTCGATGTCGCGCGACGCGAAGCCGCGGTCGTAGAGGTAGTTCCAGAAGCGGCGCGTGCCGACGCTACCGTCGATGATGAGGAACTCGCGGGGCAGCTCCAGGTAGAGCGGCCGCTCGGGGGCCTTCTTGACCTCCCCGCGCATCCGGCCCAGCAGCCGCGCCGCGACCGCGTCGAAACCCTCCGGATCCACGTAGTCGTCGCCGAGACCGGCGATCTCGCGGGCCTCGCCGTAGGACGCGCGGAGCAGCTGCATGAGCAGCCGCACGGGCGACTTGCCGCGGTGGCTGCTGTTGCGCCAGCAGGCGTACCAGCCCGTCTCGAGGTTGAGGCCGAGGTGGTGCGATGGGTCGGCGCTGCCGCACCACGGGCAGCGGATGTTCAGCTCGCCGCGCTTGACGTTTGGTCCGCGGTCGACGTAATTAATCCCCCGCTCGCGCAGCAGCGCGAGCCAGTCGAAGGCGCGCATGGCGCGGCCTAGGCCTGCAGTGCGCTCGCAGCCGTCCTCATCTCTCGCTCCTCATCCCCTTTGTTTATTCATCCCGGCCGCACCCATTGCAGGCCGGACGACGATTATATAAAAACTGCGCCGCCGTGCGAACCCATCAAGAAAAAAACTTCCGCCGATCCACCCTGCCGGCCACCAGGCTGTCGTGCAGATCGCGGTTCGCGGCGATGTCGTCGAGGATGCCGCGGTCGGTCGACTGCCGCATCACCAGATCGTAGATGAAGCAGCGGTTTCGCTGCCCTGGGCGGTGGATGCGCTTGAGCGTCTGCTGGCGGGTGATGGGGCTTGTCGGCGTCTCGTAGAAGAACAGGTACCGCGCGACGTCCTGCAGCCCGTCGTTGCCCGTGCCACCGGCCTCGGAGTTCATCACGAACGCCGTGCACCCGGGGTCCTCGAGGAACCTGCGGCGCGACGCGCTCTTGTCCTTGGTGCCGCCGTACAGCCACTCGTAGTCGATGCCCATCGCCTTGAGCCGCTCGGTGATGAGCCGCCCGGTCGTCGTGTAGTCGTGGCAGATCACTACCTTGCTGCGCCCGCCCACCTCGTCCATCAGTCGCTCGAGCAGGTCGAGCTTCGGGTTGTGCTTAAAGGGGATCAGGTGACGGCCGTGGTCGTCCTCCCACTCCAGGTATCCCGACACGATCTGCCGCATGCGCAGCCAGTTCGCGTCGAGCTCGCGCAGCTTGCCGCCTGCGTCCAGCACCCCCTGCACGGCGCGCAGGTAGTGCTCGCGCTGCTCCGGCGCCATCTCGCAGTGCTCGGCCCGCATGACGCGCGGCGGCAGGTCGACCTCCGGCACCTCCGCCTCGTCGTAGCGCAGCGAGCGGTGCTGCAACATGCGGTAGAAGTTCCGCGCCCGCTGCCTGTTGAATTCGTAGGTGATGCCGCGCCAGCGGTCCACCTTCTCGTGGAAGAAGGCGGCGCGGAACTTGCCAAGATTCTCGCCGAAGGTCTCCCCGCGGTCGACGAGGAAGAACTGGGACCACGCGCCCTCGATGTTCGAGCCGAACAGCGTGCCGGTGTTCGCGTAGACGAAGTCGGCGGTCTTGGTGAGCTGGCGCGCGATGCCGAACCAGAGGCTCTGGTGGTTCTGCAGCTTGTGGCTCTCGTCGAGGTCGACGAAGTTGTAGAGCTTCTGCGCCTGCCTGACGGCGCGGTCGTTGCGCCGGTACTCCATCCCCCGCTTGCCCTTCACCATCACCTTGTCGCACAGCGCCAGGTGCAGCCCGGCGTAGTCGATGATGGTGACGTCGCCCTGCGGGTTGAGCAGCCGCTCCCGCTTCTCCTCAATCTCTCCCGCGCCGCAGCGCCACGGCTCGAGGTCGGAGTGCTTGGCGAGGTCACCCTCCCAGGAGTCCACGTTGATGAGTCGCGGCACGCCGATCAGCGCGCGCTTGAGTCGCTTGGTGCGCTGGGCGTGGGTGATGAGGTCGGCGACGATCTTCGACTTTCCGAGGCCCATGTCGAGCAGCCACAGGAACTCTGGCATGTGCACGCCGATGTAGAAGCACGCGAGCTGGTGCAGCCAGGGCTCCGTCTTGAACTGTGGGGGCACGCGCAGCCCGCGCAGCTCGCGCAGCAGCTGCTCTCGCGTCAGCTTCTTGACGCCGACCCAGTGGTCGAGGGGCCGCGCAAGGAACGCGTCGACCTCCGACTTCTTGATCGTCACGGCAGCTCGACGATGAGCAGGTCCCCGAGCGAGCGCAGCGCGTAGCAGCGCATCGCGGCGATGAGCCGCGTCGGCCCTCCCGCATTCAGGTAGCCTATTCCCGCGCTGCTGGCCATGCCGGCCCGCCACTCCCGGGGGATATCGAGGCATACGGTGCTGATGCCCGCGCGGTCGATGATCGGCCCGCCATGCTCCTGCTTCATGGACGGGGAGAACCAGTCGCGCGCCGTATCGGCGCGCTCCGCCAGCACAAACACAGGTTTCGACACCGCGATGCCGTTGCGCTGCTCGCTGAGGAACACCGCATAGTCGAGCCACGGCCCCGCGAGGTCGCGGATGTTGAACGTCTGCTTCTCCATCACTGCCGCTCCTTCTCATCGTCCTTGCCGCGCGGCTCCTCACCCCGCTGCTCCCCGCGCAGCATCTCCCAGTAGTCCTCGCTGTCACGCAGCAGGGTTGAGTCGAGCACGAACTGTCCGACCGCGTAGGCCTGGGTGATGAGCACCGTCTGCTTCGCGTGCTCCGTGCGCGCCTTCTCCGCGAACAGCCGCGCCATCCCGAGCTTGTACTCGGCGGGGGTCTGGCTGTAGGTCATCACGACGTCGGAGTGCGCGAGCACGCTGATGTCCTCCGCCGCCATCGCGCCCGTGACGAGTCGCGCAGACTCGGATTCGCGGTTGCCCTGGTAGAGCGCGACGACCGCGCAGTTCCGCTCCTGCCCGATGCCGCGCAGCATCATGGTCGTCTGCCCGAGCGTCACGCGCAGGTTGTTGGCGTCGTTCTGCATGAGCACTGGCATGTCGACGATGACCAGCCCAGGCTGCACGCCCTCGAACCGCTCGAGGCCGTCGAGGTAGGCGCGGAGCATCGGGACAGTGAGCATGCCGGCCGGAAACGACTTGATGATGAGCGGCGCGCGCTGCGCGAACTCACGCTTGATTCTGCGACTGATGCGGGTGCGCGCCTTGGCGTCCGTGAGGGAGTCGCGTTCGAGCTTTTCGAACAGGATGTCCTCCAGCTCCCCGCGCCTGTCGGTCTTGAGCCGCGCGACCCTGATTTCTCCCTCGCGCCGCCCGATGGAGAAGAAGGACTGGACGAAGCGCGCACCGTACTCTTTCTCGCTCATCTCCAGCGTGATGAGCACCACCGGCCACCGCTGCAGCATCGCCATCTTTGCGCACTGCACGGAGAACCACGACTTGCCGCGGCCACGCGCCGCGATGAACGCGAACAGCGATTTGCGCCGCGGGATGATGCCGCGTTTATCGAAGTCGGGGATGCCGAGCGTGAACCCCTCCTCCTGGAAGTCGTCGAGCAGGTCGGTGGCGCGGGTGACGTCGCTGAAGTTGAGGCCCATCTCGAATGCGACGGACTGGCTGTCGAGGCCCTTCTGCAGCTCGACCTCCGCCAGCTCCACGTTGCCGTCCTCGAAGGCCTCCGCAGCCTTGACGAACGCGCTCTTGAGGGTCTGCTGCCGCACGAACTTGTGCAGCTGACTGATGACGTACTCGGCGTTGACCGAGCCCTTCGCGACGAACAGGTTGTCGAGCAGGCGCTTGTAGGTCGCGGCCTTGCGCGCGTCGTCCCCCTTGAGGATGCCCTCCAGGTGATCGGGAAGGTGGTCGGCGATGGGCGCGCCGAACTGGTCGATGAAGTCGATGGCGTGCCCCGCGACCTCGCGGAACACCGATGACTCGAATAGACGTGGCTGCACCGCAGCGCGAACGATCCTGCAGTGCTGCTCGTCGAAGCACAGCACCGTGAGAATGTTCTCCTGCAGCGCGCCACTGAGGCGCTGCTCCTCCATCACTCCCTCCCGCCGGGGTCAGCTGGCCCTCGGCTTGCGGTACGGTGGGAGCTTCGCGCGCAGCGACGGCCAGCGCAAGAACAGGAGCGCCTTCTCGACGCTCGGTGCGACAGCGTCCATGTGGTAGTAGTGCCAGGGACTCAGCGGGCCGCCGCTCGCGTTGACGATCACGACCGGCTTGCCCATCTCCTTCGCGTACATGATCTCCATGCTCGTGCCGACGGACGGGCGCGAATAGTAGACGAGTAGCGCATCCGAGCGGCGGATGTCGTCGAGATCCCCTTCCACGACCTCGTTGCAGCGCTCGAGCAGCTTACCGCCCCAGTCCTTGCGCATCGGGTCGAGCACGGACATCCCCGCTCCGGCACACCACAGTTCCGCCGCGTGCTGGCGCCACGCCCGCGCCTCCTCGTCCGTCGCGTCCTTGATCGGACCGCTCAGGTAGATCGTGCGGATGCCGTTGCCCTTTTCCGTTTCCATCAGTCCTCCTCGTTGTCGAGCTGCTCGAACGCGTCCAGCATCGGCTTCGTCGCCGAGATGCCGAACCGCGAGCACCATCTATACAGCTCGCGCGCCGAAAAGCGCGCGCTGCGCCCCGGCACCGGCGCCCCCGCCGGGAACTCCGGGTGCGGCAGTCTGATGAGCGCCACGTTCCTGTCGATCAGCGCGGCGTGGTCCGCGCGATACTTGCGCCAGAGCGCGGGGTCGCGCACGGCCTTCGCCGCCGTGACGGGGCCGACGCCTGGGATGCCGGCAATGTCGTTGTGGGTGCCCATCAGCGCGCTCATCTGCACGAACTGCTCAGGGGTCAGCCCCTGCTCGGCGAAGGCCCGCGCGTCCATCGCCTTCTTCATCGACCCGCGCACCAGCACGAAGCGCTCGCACCAGAACAGCTGGCAGAGGTCGGAGTCGTTGGAGGCGGCGTAGATGCGCGAATAGCGGTGCCTGTGCTGCGCAACGACGTGCGCGACGAGGTCATCGCTCTCGAATCCGTCGATGCCCCATGCTGGCACGCCAAGCGCCGGGAGCATCTCGAGCGCGTAGCCCAGTGACTCGCGCTGCGCGAGGAGCAGCTCGTCGTCCTGGTTCTTCTTCCGCAGCAGCTTGTAGTCGGGGTAGGCGAGGCTGCGGCGGTAGGGCTTGCGGTCACAGCACAGCACTGCCCGGCGGGCGCCTGTGTCGAGCACCTGGCGCGCGAAGCTGACGAGGAAGCCGTAGAGGCCGCCGGTGAACTTGCCCTCGTGGGTCAGCAGCGGGTGCGCGGCGCTCGCACGGTAGGTCTCGTAGGACAGGTCGACGAGCAGGAGGTCGGGACGGCGCGCCATTCAGCGCCCCAGCCAGCGCGCCTGATGGAGGTGCCACCTCGCGGCCCACCACGGGTTTGAGCCTGCAGGTGCGCGGCCCGGATTGAGGAAGGTGCCTCCGCGGATCAGCTCCCGCGCTGCGAGCCTGTGGTGGCGCCTGAGGCGGCGTTTGTCGGTGATGGTGGGGGAGGAGGTCATGGCAGGTTGAGGAGCTTGTGGACTTGCAGGGAAAGCCGGTAGCCGTGTTTCAGGCACGCATCGCGCGCGGCCTCGAGGTTGAGGCGATTGCGGTCGACTTTGTAGTCGTCACACGGGGACAGCCAGACGGTGCCCCGCTCGGCGCGGTAGAGGCGCTGCAGCTGTCCCTGCGTCGCCTGCTGCGTCGCGAACTGGGGCAGTCCGTCGTTCGGGTCCAGCTCTCCAGCTCGCACGATGTACTTCCAATGCCCACACAGCCGCACGATCTGTGGATGTACCTTCGGAGTTTTTGGGCTGCACACGAGGGTCACGTCGTCAGTCACGGAGACATAGAAATCGAGATCCGGCACCCACAACGTACCTGCGGTCTCGATCTGCACCACCATTCGCTGATGGGCAAGCTGGTCGACGAGCGGGACGATGTTCTGCCGCAACGGCTCACCGCCGGTCAACACCGCAAGCTTCGCCGGCCCGCGCAGCTTAAGCACCCGCGCCACGATGGCGTCGACAGGCATGCGATTGTTGATGCCCGACTCGAACTCGGTATCGCAGAAGGTGCAGGCGAGGTTGCAGCCTGCAAGCCTGATGAACACTGCCGGCTGGCCACTGAAAGGACCTTCGCCCTGCAGCGTGTAGAAGATGTCCTGCACTGCGAGCGTGAGCCCGTCTTGTGCTGTCTCGTTGGGGCGGATCTCGTTGTCGCCAAACATGTCTCAAAGCTCCTTGAGCTGTTGCGTGGGGATGGGCGGGGAGAATTATACCGAGTGGGAGCAGGACTGGATATTGATATAAAATCCCAGGCGGTTACGCTCAGCCCTGCCCAGGGCGTGAAAAGGAGATCGGAAAATGAGCAAGCGAGTCCCCCTGACAACCTGGCACCTCCAGCGCCTCTTCGACGTAAGCGCCATGACCATCTACAACTGGAGGCAGGGTACGGTGACGAAAACCCCGCTCCCGTGCGAAGTGGACGCCAGCGGCCACGTGCACTATCGGCTGGCGGAGGTGAAGGTGTGGGCGAGGAAGAACGCGGTGCCCCTTGCCGCGGATCCCGGGGAGGTGGCGGAGATGGCACCCCGCCGCCGCGGACCGCGGCGCAAGGTGCATTGACCCCACCGCGCCCCGCACCGCCCGAGGAAAAACGCAAGGAGGCGAGGATGAGCAGAAGGATTCTGGTGAGGCCGGTGTATGCGCGAGGTGCGGTTGTTTCTGTCCCTCAGAAATCCCCCTCCCCCACCGCCCCGCAGCAACCCACCACTTTTACACCCCCTTTAAGGGGGGGTGAAAGTAAAAGTGGTGATGCCTCAGCCGCGGATCCCGTTGCCTCGTTGCTCGAGCAAGCCTCGGCGCTGTCATCCGCGGATCAACAACGCCTCCTCGACCATCTCTCGCTTGCCGCCCGGCACCTTCGCTTCAATGACTCACAAACCGAGAGGGACCTGGGTATGTGGGCGGCAGCGGTAGGTGCCGAGGTTTCCGCGCGCACCTCCACCGGCACCATGTCGGGCTGCGGCCCGCTGCTGCTGCGGAAGCTGCTCGGCGCAGCAACGAGCTGGGCCCAGGTGCAGGATTTCATGCGCGTGACGAAGCTAGCGGAGTTGAGCGTGGTGGAGAGGCAGAGCGTCTACAACCTCCTCGCACAGCTGCTGCTGCAGTACGCGGAGCGGGTCAGTGAGCGTACTGGCGCGCCGCTGACGCCGAAGCTGGTGTGCTCGTGTGCGAGCTCGATTGCTGGGATCTTCGACTCCGCGTTCCCGGGCTACGCTGCGAGCGGCCTCGCTCCCATCATGGCGCGGCGCCTCTGTGCCGCGCGCTGACTGTGCGTCGACGCATCGAGCCACCATCCCCAGCGCGCCGGGAGCTGACCCGGCTGCTCACGGGGCCGTGGCCGTTTCTCTATAGCTGCGTCCCCGGCCGGGGTCTCGTGCGCAACGTGCAGCCGCGGGAGCTGAGCCGAAAAAGCCTGCGAAATCAACGACTTAGCAGGGGGCTTGCAGGGGGTCCGGAATTTATATCAAAATAGCGTCATGCGTCGCACAGGGCGGCGCAGTAACCAGGAGCTAGATGATGACGAGCATGACCACTACCAAGACCCAGCTCCGCGGCCACTGCCAGTGCTGCGGCCGACAGCAGGCCGTACCCAAGCGGGGCACGATGGCGCACCACGGCTACGAGGTGCAGGACGGCTACTTCTCCGGCGTCTGCCAAGGGCATCAGTACGAGCCAATCGAGCGCGACACGACAATCGTCGTCAGCGTGATCGCCAGCGTCCGCCGGCAGGCCGTCGGGCTGCGCCAGCACGCCGCCGACCTGCGCTCCGGGCGGGTCACGCCGGAGATCGTTCGCGGCGACTGGAACGCCGCCACGCGCGAGTACGACATGATCCCGTTCGACGGCGCGCCGAAGTGGAGGCAGGAGCAGGCCGTCGAGGCGGCTGCCTACCAGTGCGAGTCCCGCGCCAGCGCGGCCGACAGCTTCGCCGACGGCCTCAAAGCGATCGTCGCCGAGCGCGCCGGCAAGCCGCTGATCGTCGTGCCGGTCGAAGCCGGCCCGGCGCCGGTGCAGCCCGGTGAGCGCAAGGTCGCGCCGCGCGGCGTGCTGACCGCGGTCTACGTCGAGCGCGGGATGGTGAGGTGGAAGGACGACCGCGGCTACACCAGCAAGATGTCGACCCGCTCGTGGCGCAACCTGCCGGACGCAACCTGAAGGAGGCGCGACCATGAAGACCAAGGACAAGTTCTATATCTGGATGAACGAGGGGGCCGTGGCGCAGCCTCGCCACTTCTGGAACCAGGCTGCACAGAACTGGACGACCGATCCTTACGCCGCCACCTTCTTCGCCTCGCGCGTCGAAGCGGAAGTGGAGGCGGCTTACGCCGATGCTTACGGACCCGGGGAGGCCGCCGTCGCTCAGGCGACGAAGGATCTGCCGGCCCGCTGACCCCAGCCGCTTGCCCCGGCGCGCGGGGCTTGCGGGTGCAGTCCGCACCAATTCATCAACTCACCTGGAGATCACAGCGATGTCTGCCAACCAAACCCAAGCCGCTGCCGTCGTCCCCTCTGTCGAGGTTTCGTTGGCGTCTTCTGCTCGTCATGCTGGGATCGTGAAGCGCGCCAACGCCTACTTCATCGACCCCCGCACCATCGACCGTCGCGAGGGATGGAATCCGCGCTTCGACTTCGGCGAGATCCGCGAGCTCGCGAACTCGATCCGCGAGGAACTCGAGCGCGACCCGAAGTCCGGCGGGTTGATTCAGGACATCCGCGTCAAGCGCAAGGACGGCGGCCGGTTCGAGCTGATCGACGGTGACCGCCGCCTGACCGCCATCGAGCTGTTGCTCAAGGAGGGGGTCGAGTTCCCCGATGGCGTGCCCGCGAAGGTGGCAGCATCGTCGCAGGACGATGTGACTGCATTAGTGCATATGTTCACCGCGAACACGGGCAAGGCGTTCCTGCCGCTGGAGGAGGCGGTGGCGTACAAACGGATGCGGGACGCGGGGCTGACAATCATGGAGATCAGCAAGAAGGTGGGCCGCTCGGACTGCCACGTCATCGAAACGCTCGCCTTGCTCGAAGCCACGCCCGAGTTGAAGGAGGCGATGGTGAAGGGGGAGGTGGGAAGCACGATGGCGAAGCAGATCGCCGTGCACGCGCGCGGCAACGAGGCCAAGCAGCGCGAGCTCACTGCCGCCGCGAAGTCAGCGGGCAAGGACAAGGCCGCGCGGCGCAAGGTCAAGCAGCAGATCGAGCAGGCGCGCCAGGCAAAGAACACGGCCAAGGGGCGCACGCTGAAGCCCCGCGCGATGACTGACGACCAGCTCAGCGAGCTGGGCGCGGAGCTCGCGAAAGCTCTGCAAGCGAAGATGCGGGAGGCGCGGCTGCCCGAGGACAGCACCGAGGCGGACCTCACTGCGTGGGTGGCGAAGGACGAGCAGCTCGTCGCAGCGTTCACCCACGGGGCGCTGATGGCGCTCAAGCGCGCCGCGGGCATCAAGGTCAACCTCGACATCTGAGCGGAGGCACACATCATGAGCAAAGCAAAGCAGGCGCAGGGGGAGGGCAGCTTCGCCCTGCGCGAGTTCACCGTGGAGGAATGACGCCATGTACCACGTCAAGATCATCGAAGGCCGCGGCATTTCACTCGGCACAGGGCGCTCTGGCCCGACCGTGGAGGCTGTCGTCGTGCACGACGACGGCGCGATCGCGTGGCGGACCGACATCCTTTTCAAGACTTCCCCGCGCACCGCGTCAGGGCTGCGGCTGCAGGCATCGAACGCGATCAAGCGGCTGAACGCGTACTTCGCGGAGAACAACGAGCGGTGGGAGCACGTGAAGCAGCGCGAACGCGAGACGAAGAAGCGTCGTGGGCGCATCGCGCAGCTCGAGCGCCTGATTCCCAAGCTGCAGACCGAGCTGACGGAACTGCTGAAGGAGCAACAGATATGAGCACGAGCAACGGGACGGAGGTGAGGTTCGCGCCGCGCTGGGTGTTTGACGCCGACGGCGCCGCCGCGACGCTGATCCTCAAGGCGCTTGGCGGCCGCCTTGGCACGGAGGAGGAGCGCGAGGCCGCGCGCGAGCTTGGCGACGCGCTCACCGAGCAGCGCGCCAAGCAGGCCGCGCAGTTCGCCGATTCCATGAGCCTGCACGCGAAGCGGATGAGGGAGGCGCGGATATGAGCGCGGGAAAGGTCGAGAAGCGGCTGCGGCGCCGCGTGCGCGAGGCCCTCAACGCAGATCGCATTCGCGGAGGGGGCTACGCAGCACAGGCACTTGATGTGCTGTACATGGACTTGCGTGATGTGCTGAACGACCGCGAGCGCCTGCGCGCGCGGCTCATCACAGCGCTGCTCACGGTCGAGCGATGCGCCACGCGCGCATCGCACATCGAGCAGCGGGCGCTGGCAGCGTGCAGCCGGGCCATCCAGCTCGATCTGCTGTCGTCCTACCGGTGGGGCGAGCGGCCGCCGGCACTGCCTCCGCTGCCGCGGGAGCTGAGCCGAAAAAAGCCTGCGAAATCAACCACTTAGCAGGGTCTTGCAGGGGGTAGGAATTTATATCAAAATAGTGTCATGCGTCGCACAGGGTGGCGCAGCAACCGAAGGAGATCGAAGACCATGAGCAAGTTCACCCCCTCCGCGCAGCAGCAGGCAGTCCTTGACTGGGTCACCGGCGGTACCGGTTCCCTGCAGCTCACCGCGCGCGCCGGCTGCGGCAAGACGTCGACGCTGATGCAGGTGGTGGAGGTCATCGCGCAGCGCAAGCTCGGCGAGGCCGTCATCATGGCATTCAACAAGTCCATCGCCGGGGAGCTCAAGGCGAAGCTCGAGCAGGCGGGCATCGACTGGAAGACGGCGCAGGCCGGCACCGTTCACAGCTTCGGCTACTCTGCGTGGCGCCGCGTCGCACCGGGTGCACAGATCGACGACCGCAAGGTCGCCAAGCTGGTCGAGCAGTTCGCGGAGCAGGATGACGTGCTGAAGGCCTGCGGTGACGTCGTCATCAAGCTGGTGTCGCTCGCGAAGCAGCGCGCCATCGGCCACCTGACGCCGGTCGGCAACGAGCATGCGTGGTTCGACATCTGGGACCACTTCAACCTCGGCGACGACATTGCCGACCCCGACGCCTACCCGGCCGAGCGCGTGATGGAGGCCGCGCGCCGCATCTACTGCGACAGCCTCGACCAGTGCCGCGAGGTCATCGACTTCGACGACATGATCCTCGCGCCGCTCGTCTTCCGCGCGCGGATCTGGCCGAAGGACTGGGTGATGGTCGACGAAGCGCAGGACACGAACCCGGCGCGTCGCGCGCTTGCCCTCGCCATGCTCAAGCCTAGGACCGGCCGCATGATCTTCGTCGGCGATGACCGGCAGGCTATCTATGGATTCACGGGCGCCGACGGCGACGCGATGGATCAGCTGCGTCACGAGACCCAAGCGACGACGCTGGGCCTCACTGTCACCTATCGCTGCCCGAAGGCGGTGGTCGCGCAGGCGCAGCGCCTCGTGCCCGACATCGAGGCCCACGAGACCGCCCCCGAGGGCGCATGCAGCGTGCTCGGCAAGTACGAGGACCTGCTCGCGTTGCCCCTCGATAAGTCCGACGCCGTCCTCTGCCGCAACACCGCCCCGCTCATCAGCACCGCCTACCGCTTGCTCGCCGCTGGCACCGCGTGCCGCGTCGAGGGGCGCGAGATCGGCAGCGGGCTCGCGAAGCTGGCGCAGCGGTGGAAAGTGAAGGAACTATCGGCGCTGCTGAACAAGCTCGAGGATCACCAGGAGCGCCAGACCGCCAAGCTGATGAGCAAGGGGCAGGAGGACCGGGTCGCCGCACTCGTCGACCAGTGCGACTGCTTGCGCATCGTCATCTCCCGCTGCCAGTCGCGCGGCGAGCATGCGGTGGAGGACCTCGTGCGCGAGCTGCAGACGATGTTCGGCGACACGAAGGCCGGCGAGCGCCCCGCGGTGCTGACCCTGTCGACGATCCACAAGTCAAAGGGCCGCGAGTGGCCGCGAGTCTTCCTGCTCGGCCGCTCGCGCTACATGCCCAGCCCCTACGCGCGCAAGCCGTGGCAGCAGCAGCAGGAGGCAAATCTGGAGTACGTCGCCATCACGCGCGCGCAGCGCGAGCTGGTCGACGTGCCGGCAGCCGGATGAGAAGACTTCAGCCAGCAAGCGCCGCGCGCGGCGCTTGCGGGTGCAGTCCCGCACCGAATGAATCAACGTACACACGACGGAGGAACGAAATGGCGCACGAACTGACGATGACGAGCGGGCGAGCCGAGATGGCTTACGTGGGCGAGGTGCCGTGGCACGGCCTCGGCCAGCGCCTGCAGGAGGGCGCGAGCATCGAGGAGTGGGAGAAGGCGGCGGGCATGGGCTGGACGATCCGGCGCGCGCCCGTGATGTACTACGCCGACCGCGCGCAGCAGGACCTGCGCAAGGACGACGGCAACGTCGTGCTGCTGCGCAGTGACACTGGTAACCGCCTCGGTATCGTGTCACCCGACTACAAGCCCGTGCAGCCGCGCGAGGTGCTCGAGTTCTTCCGCGACCTCGTCGAGAACGCCGGCTTTCAGCTCCACACCGCAGGCACAATGTTCGGCGGGTCGAAGTTTTGGGCGCTCGCGAAGATCACCGAGGCGATGGTCTCCGGGTGGGACCGCATAGGTGGCTTTCTGCTGCTCGCGACGTCCGCCGACGGCAGCATCGCGACGACGGCGCAGGAGACGGCGATTCGCGTCGTCTGCAACAACACCATCACCACCGCGCTCAACCGGCAGGAGCGGCGCGTGGTGCGCGTGAGCCACCGCATGGCCTTCGACGAGAAAATGGTCAAGGCGAAGCTGGGGCTCGGTGAGGAACACTTCGCGGCGTTCATCGAAGCCGCCAGCGCGCTGACGAAGATCCGCGTGACCGAGGCCGCGGCGGAGCAGTTCGTGCTCGACCTTCTGCGCAAGCCGCCTGCCGACGACGCGGAGCCCGAGGAGGACGAGGAGCAGGACGAGCGGATGCCGCGCGGCTACTACCAGGTCCTCGAGCTGTTCAGCGGCACTGGGCTCGGCAGTACGAGGCCTGGCAGCAAGGGGACGGCGTGGGGCCTCGTCAACGCGGTCACCGAGTACGTCGACCACCTCGCCACCGCGCGCAGCGTCGACCACCGCCTGCAGCGCGCGTGGTTCGGCGGCGGTGCGGACATCAAGGCGACGGCGCTCGAGCGCGCGCTGCAGCTGGCGTAATTCACGTCGCAAAACACCGAAGGAGGGCGTAGTTATGGGTGCGTATATCCGCTGGGGGGAGCACGAGGTTCTGGCGGTGCTGCAGGAGGCGCGGCGCATCAGCGAGCGCCTCACCGAGCAGGGCGGCAGGATCGACGACTGGAAGGCGGTTGCTGAGGCGCAGAAGCTGGTGCTTCCGCCAGAGCGCCGCCGCCTCATAGCGCACGCGAGTCACGCGGCCGTCGTCATCGCCGCGTGGCGCGGCATCACGGTGCAGGACGCTCGGGCACCGCGCAAGGCGCGGGCGGCGCGCCGGACGGGGGCCGCCGCCCCCGCCGAGACCTCGCCACCCCCGGCGCCCGCCGCGCCTCTGCAGCGCGACGTGGCGGCGGAGGTGCTGGCGGCGGTCGTCGAGGAGTTCGCTGTGTGCGTCATCAAGCGGGTGCTGACGAATCCCGACATCGCCGCCGCGCTGAACA
>Ga0073904_10001021_pt1 | contig 20743 bp, 19 predicted proteins | sample KloWWTrecipitate_FD_66668 | JGI IMG/M metagenome (GOLD analysis project Ga0073904, IMG submission 66668) | Active sludge microbial communities from Klosterneuburg, Austria, studying microevolution and ecology of nitrifiers - Klosterneuburg... | ecosystem: Engineered > WWTP > Aerobic digester >... | reverse complement strand
CCATGGCAGACCACGTTAGAAGTTATGTCCACGCCGCCTATAGCTGGGGCATGAAATCGGAACACGACTATCGGAACTCATCGCCGCGCCGGTTCCGCATACCGTTCAATCCAGCATCGGCCATCCCGACCGAGCCGAAGGTGCGGGGCACGCGATGGCTGGACGAGACCGAATTCTCCCGTCTCTATTGGTGGCTCGGCTGCCCCGACGTTCCGGTACACCCCTCCTACCCTCGTGCGATCCAGCTCATCATGCTGACCGGCCAGCGTGTTGACGAGATCGCGCGTCTCCATGTCGATCAATGGGATGCGGCAGAAAAGATAATCGATTGGTCGAGAACCAAGAACGATCAGCCGCACGCTGTGCCGGTGCCATCATTGGCAGCCGAACTCATCGGGTCCATCACGCCGAACGAATACGGCTGGTATTTCCCATCGGCGCACGATCCATCAAGGCCGGTCGGCCACGGCTCGCTTTACAGCTTCGTCTGGCGACAGCGGGACCGGGGCGTCATTCCCTACGCAACCAACCGCGACCTCCGCAGGACGTTCAAAACCTTGGCCGGCAAAGCCGGCCTCTCCAAGGAAATCCGCGATCGCCTGCAGAACCATGCCCTGCAGGACGTCAGCTCGAAGAGCTATGACCGCTGGAACTATATGCCTGAGAAAAGGGCAGCCATGAAAAAATGGGACGCATATCTTAGAAGGCTGCTCACACGGAAGACGTTCAAGCAGGCTGCCTAACCGATATGGGCGCATTGCTGAAACCATGGACACAGCCCCCTCCCTGCCGACTGATTTGCCGCTCCTTTTCAACCGTCGGCCTCCCCGACTGCACTTCCAGTGAAACGTAGGAAGGTCACCAGTAGCTACAGAACGCCTGTACCCGGTCGCTTAAGTTTCTTTTAAGTCGACTCGGCCAATTGCGTGCGCGCCCGAAATCTTGGACGCCGTATGCCAATGCCTAAAGCCGCCCTGACCCCGAGGATGATCTCCGATTTCTGCCGCCTTCGCCTGGCGAAAGTCCTCGAGGAAAGCGAACGGGTAGCGGTGTGCCGGTACCTCACCGATCTCCTAGAGCTACTCGCCTTCCCGCCCTATCGCGGCCGATGGATCGACTGGGCGCAGGTGGCCATCGCTGCCGGAGTTGGGAAAGAAAGGCTCCAGGCTGCCCGTCATCAGCTCCAGCCGGTCTTTGATGCCTTATCGCGTGCCATCGCTATGCAGGACGTCGCTCCGCCTCTTCGGACACCACCGGAAGATATCCTGAGGGCAGAGACCTCCAAAGCGCGATCGGGACGGCGCGCCCTGCCCTTAGCCGCCGGAGCTAAGCCGGCGCCAAGGAAGCGAGGCCCGAAGCCGAAGGTCATTGTTGAATTCCCGGAGCCGCTGTGGACCGAATGGGAGGAGCCGGAGACCCTGTCCGAGGCCCTGATCCTGCACATGCAGCGCCATGGCGACACGGTCCGGCATCTGTTCCTGGCTTTGGACAGAAACGGCAACGCCAGCGACCAGCGAACCCTGATGAAGTGGTGCAGCGGCCAGTTGGTGCCGCGCACGGTTCAGAGCCTGGCCGTCCTGACAAAGATCGAACGCCGCTATAGACTCCCCGAGGGCTACTTCAAATCAAAGATGCCGAACCGAGGGCGGGCGACATACGGCCATGGTCTCGAGGGAATTTCCGCACATGAGCGGCGGCGCTTGGCGTGGCACCTACCCGACGACTTCCTCAGCCGATCGAAAGGGGAGCAAGAAGAAATCCTGACCTGGGTGCGCCGCGTCATCATCACCGGATCGACGGATTACCGCCGCTACCAGGCCGAAGCCATGAAGCAGAAATATGCCGTGCGATTCACCGCCTTCCTCGGGCGTAAGCGCAAGGCGGTCATCGCCAACGACAATCTGGATATCGACCATAACGACCTCGATGCCGAACTAGTGTCTGCGGTAGTAGATGCGCCGGCGGCGCTGGATCAGGAAATGAACGAGCTCCTGCGCTTCAAGACGGCGACCCTGACCGCGTTTGGTTTCCAGCGTAACGGCGTCTGGAACGAGGAGACGGCGTCGCAGAAGGTCGAGCACCTCAGCCTTATGTTCGGTTCGTTAGCCTCCGATCCCCGAAGCACGGTCAAGGGCTGCGGCGTGCCGTTGGATAGCTTGTGCTTTGCCATGTTAGTGTTCCCAGCCGTATGGGACTGGTACCTGCAATGGCGCGAGCGCCGGCGGGGATTCTACACCAAATGGGAAGTGGACATGCTCAGCGTGGTCCTGGGCATGACCCGAGCTGACACGGGATGGATACGGCAGACGCCGGCTCTGGCCGATCGCCTCAAACCTATCCCGGGCTTGATATCCGACCATGACATCGAGGTTGTCCGACAGGACTGGGACGCTGCCTGCGAGAATTTCCACAAGCATGCCCGGCACCGGATCAAGGAAATCCAGCGCGTAGCGCGCATCCACCGCGACCCCTTCGAGCCAATTCTGCCGGTGCTTGAGTCCGATAGCCCGGTGGGAGAATACCGAAAGATCACCGAGGAGATCGTGCGCCTGATGCCGGACGAGCGTCGCTTTCCGCGTGCGGCCGCAGAGGCCGTCAGGTCGTTTCTGCTGCTTCGCCTCGGCATGCATCTCGGGCTGCGTCAGCGTAACCTGCGGGAACTCCTGGTATGTCCGCGTGGACGGATGCCGACGTCGGAGCGTCACCTCGAGGAGAAAAAGCGCGGCGAGCTGCGGTGGAGCGATCGCGAGCAAGGTTGGGAAGTCTTGATTCCGGCTGTCGCCTTCAAGAACTCGACCTCCTCCTTCTTCGGGTCGAAGCCTTTCCGGCTGGTGCTGCCTGACCTGGCCGGGCTCTACGACATGATAGAGGCGTACCTCGACCGGCACCGGGCCCGCCTGCTCGGCGAGGCCGTTGATCCCGGCACGTTCTTCGTGAAGTCGGTCAAGCGGACGAGCGCCGATGCGGCCTATAACCAGAACACGTTCTACGAAGCCTGGCGCTTGACTATCCAGCGCTATGGCATCTTCAATCCCTACACTCGGCGCGGCGCTATTCGGGGCTTGCTGCCGCATGGCCCGCACAATGTTCGCGATGTACTGGCGACCCACATCCTAAAGCAGACCGGTTCATATGAACAGGCCAGCTACGCAATCCAAGACACGCCGGACATGGTCGCCAAGCACTACGGGCGCTTCTTGCCTCAGGATAAAGCTGCAATCGCGGCGAGAATCCTCAATCGGGTTTGGGAAGCAGCGTGACGAGAGGCATCTGAGGGGAGCCAATGGTCCGCTTCGCGCCCCATTTCGGCCGTTGACGCCGCGTTCGCACGCTCCCGAAAGCTGCCGTGCGAATTAGGTCGTCATAATGGTGATGACTACGGGTGGGAACACTCGCGCGGCTCGCATTCGACAGCAGTGGCGGGAACCGGCAACTGGCACACGGGTCCGGTAACGCGACACCGCGTTGGTCTTCGTGATGCTAGTTAATTTCCGAGAGAAATTTGCGGGCGCGATCAGTCTTGGGATTGTCGAGGAATTCCCGGGCGTCGCCATCCTCGATGGCCCGCCCCTGGTCCATGAAGATGATGCGATTACCCACCGAGCGGGCGAAGCCCAGTTCATGAGTCACGACGATCATCGTCATACCTTCGGCGGCAAGATCCTGCATCACCGAAAGCACGCTGCCGCGCAACTCGGGGTCGAGAGCCGAAGTCGGCTCATCGAACAGCATTGCAATCGGCTTTGTCGCGATGGCTCGAGCAATGGCGACGCGTTGTTTCTGCCCGCCCGACAATTGGCTGGGATAGTTGTCAACTTTGTCTGCGAGACCCACTCGGGCGAGCTCTGCTTCCGCTATCGCGCCCGCCTGGTCCTTAGCCATGCCCTGGCTATGGACCAACCCGCACATGACGTTTTCGCGCGCGGTTAGATGGGGGAAAAGATTGAAGTGCTGGAAGACCATCCCGACCTGCCGCCGCAGGGACAGTAGCGTACGCGCCTGGGGACGATCCCCATTTCTGCCGGCACTGGCCTGCCAGGTGACATTGCCGACCTGAACGGTGCCTTCGTTCGGAATGTTGAGGAGATTCACGCAGCGCAGCAGCGTACTCTTGCCCGATCCGCTGGGACCAAGCAGAACGACGACTTCACCCTTCTCAACCTTGAGCGAAACGTTGTCCAATCCCTTATGGACAGCCACACCGCGGGAGGGGAAAACTTTGCTCACTGACTTGAGCGAGACGATGGGGCCGGGTGTGTCCACGATGCAAACCTTTCGATCGGCGTTTGTGCGAGGCCCGGGACCGTGCGGAACCGGGCCTCAAGAGATTAGGCCGTGTAGGTGATCGGCGCGCCGCCGGGGCCAACAGCCATGTAGGGAAGGCCCGCCGCAATTGCGTCCGCACCGATATGCTTGCGGAAGAGCGAGTTCAACTCTCCACCCGCAGCGTTGTGCAGCAGCCAGGTGGTTACATAGTGGTACAGTTTGATGTCACCAGCAGGCAGGAAATAGGTGTTGTGATCGACGTAGGCCGGTGCATCGTTAAGCAAGGCGATGTCGACCCCCTGCTTCTTGGAGTTGACGATCGTGAACAGTGACTGAAGCGTCGCGTTCGCGCGGCCAGTCATGACTTCTCCGAGGGCCGCCGCCTGGTCCGGAAACACGGCCAGTTGCGCATTCGGATAGAGCGACTTGATCTTGGCTTCCTGGGAACTGCCCTGCAGCGTGGCGAACTTGAACTCAGGGGTATTCATCTGTTCCTGGGTCACTGCTGCCGTGCCGCCCTTGGACACGACATAGACCGGCTGGAACGCGCCGGCGCATCCGGCAAACCAGCCCCGCAGCGCCCGCGACGGGAGGATGGTTCCCATGGTCATGAGATCGACGCGACCCGTCTCCACTGCGGGAAACATCTGGCCGAAGTCCATGTCGACGAATTCGACTTCAAGATCCGGGGTGATGTCGCCGAGCATGCGACGCATGACCTCGATCTCGTAACCGTCGGGCTTGCCGTCGGCGTTCAGGAACATGTTGGGCGGGTACTTGAGGCTGGCGCCCACCATCAGCTTCTTGGTGCGGACGGCCTTGTCCAGGATCGATTCACCCTCGGCGGCCTGCGCGACCGATGGCGTGGTGGCTGCGCCCATCAAGAGCGCCGCTGCTCCTCCAGCAAGCAGCCCTCCAGTCAAAACGTTGCGACGCGTAGTGGCCTGTTTATCTGCGTGATTGTCCGTCATTCACTTTCTCCCATCAGGAATTCCGAAGTCATATACTAAATCATATGCGATCCACGTCGGCCTGCTTCCGGATTTCGCTTGGTTCACAAGCCCACCCCTGACCCGAAAGCTACGCCGCGTGCGTTTGCATATCAAACTATGTTCCGTATATTAACGAAAGTCAACTGAGCTTGTCGGAGGCCGACAGCCGGTTTTCTAGTTCCCGGAGATCGATTTCAAGGTGTCACGAGCCAGCTTCACGATGTGGTGGCGCGAATGGAGTTCTATCTCGTTGGCCGAGCGCCCCTGCTCGAACGCCTCGATGATCCACTGATGGCTTTCAAGCGCCGCACGACCGCTTTCGGGCCCAAGTGTATGCAGGATGGCGGCAGCGGTCCTGGGGAATACAAAGCGGCTGATGGTCGCCAGCCGTTTGCGGATCTCGACGATCTGATCGGCTAGGATCTGGTTACCGCACCGGGCATTGATCGTGCTGTGGAACGCGTCGTTGCCGGAAGTCCAACGGGCAAAGTCGAGCTTCACTAAGGCATCTTCCATCTCGTGGTTGATCTGACGAAGCCTAGCGATATCTTCGGCCTGGATATTCACGGCGGCGGCGCCGGTAACATACCCCTCCAACAGTGCCAGCAGCTCCATCAAATGGGACCATAAGGCGGGATCCGCCGCGGCCACTTCGGCGCCGGAGTTAGTACTGAAAGTCACGAGGCCCTCGGCCTCAAGACGCCGAACAGCCTCGCGCACAGGGACCTGGCTCATCTCTAGATCGCGTGCCAGGGAATCCAGAACCAGTCGCTGTCGGGGCGCAAACAGTCCCTGGTCGATCCGTAACTTGATGTACTCGTATGCCCGTTGCTGTTTGCTTGGACTGGGAGCGGTACTGACTGGCTGGGTCACTGTCATGGCATTTCTATGAGCGGGATATGCGGCGGGATACGCAAATGTGTGTCACATCGCAACATTCGCGTCTCGACACCTACTGTCCCCGGTTGAGCCTGCGCTCCAGGAGCAGAGACAATCTCGAAAGGACGAAAACGATGGTGATGAAAATCAAGGCGACCACAGTCAGATACTCGAACTGCTTGTAGGTGATGGCCGCCTGGGCATTGGCTACATAGAGGATATCCTTGACGCCAATGATACCAACGATCGAAGAGTCCTTGAGTATGACGATGAACTGGTTGAGCAGTGACGGCATCGCCACACGCAATGCCTGCGGCCAGATGATCACATAATTGGTCTTGAAGCTGCCCATGCCGATGGATGCCGCTGCTTCCCACTGGCCCTTGTCGACTGAAAGCAGCGCCCCCCGATAGATTTCCGCGACATAGGCGCTGTTCAGGAGGGTCAGCGAAATGATTGCCGCGGTGACGGCGTCCATATTCCAGCCGGTCAGCCCGGAAATCGCAAAGAACACCAGCAAGATGTAGACATAGGGTGAGAGCGAACGGAAGACCTGCACGTACGCGAAACCGACTGCCCGCAGTAAGGCGGATTCGCTGCGCCATAGCTGCACGACACCAAGCCCGATGATCATCGCGCCCAGCAGCGACACGACCGAAATGAGAAACGTGTATCGCAGGCCGGCCAGCATTGCCGGGATGAAGGGCAGTACGGATTCCCAGGAATTCATCGATCCAGCCTCATGGTATCGCCAGGCGGCGTTCGACGGCCGCGGTCAGCAGTGACAAGGTAACGACAGTGGCGATCAGCATGACCCCTACGGTGATGTATGCCTCGAACGGTCGATAGTGGTTGAGGCTCAGGTCCTGCGCCTGGAAAACCAGTTCCGGAACCGCGACGACGGCGGCATAGGTTGCGGCCTTGAAGCAGATGACAAAAATGTTCAGCAGGGGCGGAATGGTCGTACGGATGACCTGCGGAAGTAGGATGTGCCGGTTGATCGCAAAGCCCGTCATGCCCAGCGCCTTGCCGGCTTCAGCTTGGCCTAAGTCCAGGGCACCATAGCCACTTCTGAACACTTCGGCGCAGAATGCCGAGCTCATGATGGCAATCGCGGTGATGATCGCCTGTTGCCCTGACAGCGCCAGGCCGAACTTGGACGCAAGCCCAAAATACAGCCAGAGCAGCAACAGGTACATCGGCATCCCGCGCACGATCTGGACGTAGACATAGGCAAGCCAGCGTACGGCACGCCAGGGGCTTGCAGATGCCAGATAGCAAACGAACCCGATGGCGCAGCCGCAGATGAATCCAAACGTGGCGAAGTAGAAGTCATAGCCGAGGCCGGCCAGCAGCTTGGGCCATGCCGCGAAGACGAGGGTAAAATCCAGTGCGCCCATGAGGGACCTCATCAACACCGCCAAAACGCATTGGCTTGTAATATATGAAATCATATGCGATCTGTTTGTGCAAGGGCGGAGTGCGTTCTGAGGGCGTCCGGCCATCTATCCCACAGGGGCGATGAATGAGATTTCACGACAAGATCGTATTGCTGACCGGCGCCGCCACGGGTCTGGGGCGCGCCACCAGCGAACTTTTGGCGTCCGAAGGCGCACGTCTTTTTCTTGTCGATCGAGCGGCAGAGGCGCTGCAAAGCCTTGTCGCGTCACTGTCGGCCAGTGGATGCCAAGCCCAGGGTATCGTTGGTGATGCATCGCATCAGGACACCGTGGACGCCGCCGTGGCCGCCGCCATGAGGCCGACGGGTCGAATTGATATCCTTATCAACAATGCGGGCATCAACCCGACCGGCACTGTCGTCGATACCGACGCAGCGCAGTGGGCGTCTACCATCGACGTCAACCTGAAATCCGCCTACCTGTTCAGCCACTCGGTCATTCCTCTCATGGTCAAGCAAGGTGGCGGCGTAATCGTCAACACGGCCTCGATCGCTGGCCAACGAGCCTCCACCGCGGAAGCCGCTTACGCTGTCTCCAAGGCTGCCATAATCATGCTCAGCCGAACAACGGCGCGGGATTTTGCCGGCCAGGGGATCCGCTGCAACGCGCTTTGCCCGGGTGTCCTCGAAACTGTTATGGCCGATCGCCGGACGCGAATGAGTGCTGACGATGTCGCCAAACGTTCCGCAAAAGCCGCCGCACTCGTGCCCATGGGGCGCCTTGGACGCTATGATGAAGTGGCAAAGTGTCTCGCATTTCTGGCCAGCGACGACGCCAGCTACGTCAATGGCGCGCAGCTCACCGTCGATGGGGCGCTGACCGCCTGAACGGCTCTAGTCCTCCGCGGAGGAAGCGATGGCTCGTCCGCATCTGTAGGCGGCGGTCAAAATCGGGCCAAGCGATCCCCCATGCCCAGGGTAGCCAGGGCCCATAATGCTCGCAGCGACGTTGCCGCATGCATAAAGACCGGCGATAGATTGCTCGGCGCCGCTCATCACGCGCCCGTCGCGATCGGTGACAAGGCCGCCCTTGGTGCCGTTGCTACCAGCAACGATGCGAATGGCGTGGAACGGCGGCATAAGCAACGCACCCAGGCAGGGATTCAGCGTCTGCGCGGCGGGGTCACCATAGTACAGTCCATGTACGTCACCGCCGCGGCCGAAATCGTCATCGCGACCCACGCTGGCCATGCGGTTGAAGTTGTCGACTGTGGCCGCAAGTTGAGCCCCCTCGAGCCCGATGGCTTCTGCGAGGCCAGAAATGGTGTCGGACGATGCCATCCATGGCGGCGGATTTTCAGTGATTGGCGAACCCGAAATGGGATAGCGTCGCCGGAAACGCTCATCGACGATCAGCCACGGCGCCAGATTTGGATACGACCAGCTCGCTACGTCGAAGTTCAGCATTGCCTTGCCGAGATCATTGTAGGAGCTGGCTTCGTTCACGAAGCGCCGGGCCTCCGCATTGACCAGAATTGACCCGGGAAGCGCCAGTTCGCGCACGATGTTCCGGGTGAATACCATGCCATCGTATTCCTGGCCGGGTATCTGCACGGCAGCGGTCCACCAGGCTTCCGACATATTGTCTACGGCAGCCCCGGCCCTGATGCCCATAAGGAGCCCATCGCCTTCGTTACCCGGCGGCGTGGTGGGAAAGATCTCGGCAGCGGGCAGATGAGCCTGGACCAGAGCCGCGTTCCACTCGAAACCGCCACTGGCGATGACCACGGCCTTGGTAGCGCCGAACTGACGACCGTCATCTGACGCCACACCCGTGCAGCGCCCGTTTGACAGGGTGAGTTCGGTGATGCGCACGCCTAAAGCGAAGTGGACTTTGTGGTCGAGGCAGGCCTCCACCAGGCCGGCGACCAATGCGGCACCCTGAGTGCGAACGCCGCGCTGGAGACGCGCTTCCACCTCCAGCACATCGACGCCGGTTCGACTTTCCTTGGAGGTCACCGGGCCGCGCGTAGTCGAGTAGCGAAGTTGTCTCAGATGCTCGCCGAGCGCAGAGGTTTCGAAGGGAAGCGGCTCGATAGAGCGACCCTCCCGCGCGCCTTGCCACGATGGGTGGTAGTCGGGCCGTTCGACCCGAAACAGCTCTAATCGGGTGCAATCAAGCAGGAACTGCACCATTTCGGGCCCGGTATCGACGAAACTCGCCAGCAGCTGCTCATCGACCCTGCCGAGCGTAAGCCTGCGCAGGTAATCCATGGCATCTGACATGCAGTCCTTGTCCATCAGCGGATGCGCGGGAATCCACATTCCACCGCCGGAAATCGCGGTTGTGCCGCCCAAGAGCTGGGTTCTCTCCAGAACATGAACGCGAAGCCCGCTGCTGGCGGCGACAAGCGCCGTCATCAGGGCCGCCCCACCGGAGCCGACAACGACCACGTGCGAAACCCTGCTGGTCATGGCATCGAGGATGGGCACCGACAGCCTCCTTCAGGCCCGATCAGGCCGAGGTTCAGGAATTATGCGACCGCCACACCCAGCAATCAGAGGTCGTTCTCGAAGAAGGTCGCGTTTCGGCCACCGACGACGATGTCGAAGCGATACCCGGCCGCGAGATCGGGCTGACCAGCGTCATATTCGCCCGCTACGTTATGCTTGAATGCATCGCCCATGAGGATCCGCATCGGGTCACCGTCATTATGGGGGTCGTTTGCAAAATACATCTGCGTGACCAGTCGTGAGCTGCCGCCGCGCACCGACATGTGGATATGCTTGGGTCTCCAGCGGCCGATATCCGGCCGGGCCAGATATGCGCCAGGGCGGATTGTCAGGAAGCGGTATTTGCCGTCCTGATCGGTCAGCACCCGCCCCAGGCCAAGAAAATTGGGATCGAGCGGCAGACCCGATGCGTCCTCTTTGTGGGTATAGCGGCCAAAGGTGTTGGCGTTCCAGATTTCCAGCAGCACGCCACGCAGGGGTCGGCCGAACTCGTCGGTCAATTGCCCGGAAACTTCTATGGCCTCGCCAGCGGCGCGTGGCAGATCTGCCGCCAATCGGGTCATATCAGCTTCTGCAGACAGCAGGGCCGGCTGGACCCGGGAATACGGCACGAAGGATTCGCGAGCACCTTCCGGGATGAGCTGCAGCGGTTGCCGCGGTGTGCGCTCACGGGAGGTATTGTCGGTTGGTCCGATTGACAGCAGTCGTCCTAAACCAGTCATTACAATGCCCTCAGCTTTCAAGGTCGTCGAAGAATGGGGTCTCGTTGTTGCCAGCCATGACAACATCAATCGAGAACACCTGCTCGCCCCGGTCATTGGCGCCAGTGCTTTTCGCTATGAGCCGAGACCGCAATGGTTCTGGCAATGAGGTCAACAGGGGATCGCTGGCGTTGGCGGCCTCACCCTCCAGAAAAATCTGGGTGACAAGGCGGGAAATGCCGTCGGAAAAAATGGTCAGCGTCACGTTGGGAGCGCGATCTGCCAAAGCGCCTGGCTTGATAGTCCGCAGCGAAAATTTGCCGTCCTTACTGCGGCATCGGGCATAACCATCGAACCAGGGATCGATATCGGGATGGTCGGCATGCGCGGGCGTGCGATAGATGCCTCGATCGTTTGGTTGCCAGAACTCGAGTACCGCGCCGTTCCCGAGGTTGCCATCGATGTCGATCAGTCGCCCCTCGATCACTATGGGCGTTCCACGGGCCGTCGCGACAAGGCCTGGATGGACTTCAACGAGGTCCATGCGATCGGCGTCGCAGAACGGATCCGGAAAGTACGGGCCGCAGGTGTCCTCGTTTGTGGCCGGCCGTTTATTCGGCGTGATGCTATTCATGATCCCTCTCCGATGGTTGCCTGCGCATCGGCTGTGCCAAGCCCGAGTATCGCACGTGCCTCGCCCGGCGTTGCAATCTGCCCGCCCAGATGGTCGATGATCGCAATCGCCTTTTCCACCAGCTGGGCATTGTCGCGGCACAACTCGCCCTTGCGGATGTATAGGTTGTCTTCCATGCCGACCCTAACGTGCCCACCGAGTAGAAACGACTGCGCGAGCATGGGAAATTCGTGCCGGCCGATGCCGAACGCCGCCCATTCCGTACCCGGTGGCAGTTGCGACACCAGGTATGCCAGCGTCGCGGGATTGGCTACGGCACCGTAACGCACGCCCAGTACGATTTGTGCCATGAGGGGGGCCCTGAGGATACCCTGCTCCAAGAAGTGCGTGGCCATATGGAGGTCGCCCGAGTCGAAGATCTCGACCTCAGGACGCACGCCGGCGGCATAGATGCGTTCGGCCATGATGCGCACATTGCGCGGCGAGTTGATCACCGCGGCTTGCCCCGACCACATGGTATTGAAGTCGAGCGTGCAGACTTCGGGCCGCAGCGACTCCACATGCGCAACCCGCAGTTCTGGGGCGCATAAGGTGGAACCAGCGGCGGCGATCCTCGGAGTGTCGTCGGAAGGCACAAACCGGCCGCCCTCCCCCGTGGTCAGGTTCAGGATGACGTCGGTATTTTCATTGCGGATGCGGTCGACCAGTTCCTGGTAGAGCGCAAAATCCATCGAACCACGACCCGTTTCTGGGTCACGGACGTGAAGGTGGACGACGGCGGCGCCGGCCTGTGCCGCGGCAAGTGCGGCCTCGGCAATCTGCTGGGGCGTTATTGGCAGGCCCGGATGCTGCTCCCGACTGGTCAGGTTGCCGGTCACGGCGCAGGTGATGATGGTCTTTTTCACCACGGTGCCACCTATGCCGCAAGAGCTTGTGGCAGACAGGACCGCAGGGCGGCGTCCAGCCGATCAACGATGAAGTCCAGTTCACTGTCGCTGACGTCAAAGGTGGGCGCGATCAGGACGTGATCGCCCTGCTCCCCGTCCACGCAGCCAGCTGCCGGATAGAGCAGCAGGCCCAGCTCCTGGGCACTGCTCTTTATGCGCCCTGCGAGGCCCGCGGAGGTCGAAAAGGGGGCTTTGGTGTCGCGATCGGCGACAAGCTCAATCGACCAGAACAGCCCGACGCCCCTGATGTCCCCAACGTTGGCGTGTTGACCGAACCGTTCGCGCAGCTTGGCGCCAAGCTTGGCACCCTGCCGGGTGACGTTGGCAAGCAGATCGCGCTCATCCAACTCCCGCAGCACCGCGAGCGCGCCTGCGCATGCCACGGCGTGGCTCATATAGGTGTGACCGTTCCAAAGCGTTCCGCTCCCGGCCAGCATGACGTTCACCACTTTTTCGCTAGCTAGTGTCGCGGCTATGGGCTGGAAGCCCGCGCCCAGGCCTTTTGCGATGGTGATGATGTCCGGGCTGATGCCTTCCTGCTCAAGGTAGAAGAAAGTCCCAGTTCGCCCCGACCCGCACATCACTTCGTCCGCGATGAGCAATACGCCATAACGGTCGCAGATTTCCCTTATGCGGGAGAAATAGCCGGGCACGGGGGGCACCGTTCCCAGCGTTGCGCCTGAGACGGGCTCCACCACGAAGGCCGCGACCGTATCGGCGCCGAGGCGCAGAATCTCCGCCTCAAGTGCATTGGCCGATCGCAATCCAAATTCCTCCTGCGACTCCCCGTCCTTGCGCAGTCGATATTCGTAGCATGCCGGTACCCGGCCGACGTCAAGCAGAAGGGGCGTGTAGGGTTCCCGACGCTGGCGATGACCACCCACGGACAGGGCGGCCAGGGTATTGCCATGATAGGCCATGTCCCTAGCAATGATGCGACTGCGCTCGGGCTGGCCATTTTCAACATGGTACTGCCGCGCCAGTTTCAGCGCCGCTTCCATGGCCTCCGAGCCGGAGCCCAGAAACATCGCCCGGCCGTCACCAAAACCACGAGGCGCCCGCGCGACCAACTCCGCGGCCAGGCGCTCCGACGGTTCGTTGGTGAACGTGCCGGTATGCGCATAGGAAATCTTGTCGAGCTGGTCTTTGATGGCAGCGATGACACGACCGTTGCTATGCCCCAAAGTCGACACTGCAGCGCCGCCGCAGGCGTCCAGATATTTGCGCCCCGAGTCGTCCACAATGTACCCTGCCGATCCCTCGACCGCCGTAGGCAGGGTTTTTTTGAGGTTTCTATGCAGTACCGCACTCATTTTCGCTGCTCCAAATCGGGATTGCGCTATCTTCGATGTTTGATATATAAACACAAAGGTTACCTGCTAAACAAGACGGCATCTTCTGGGGAGCGGAAATGAGCCAGCCTTTTTCCGGTGTCAGAGTGCTGGACCTGACCCATGTCCTCGCCGGTCCATTCTGCTCGTGGCAGTTCGCTCTACTTGGTGCGGACGTCATAAAGGTTGAGGACCCGGCTCAGCCCGACTGCGCTCGCGGCCGCGGCCCGGACAAGGATGACAACGCGTCGGGCCTTGGCTTGAACTATCAGGTGCAGGGCACCAACAAGCGGGCGGTGGCGATCAATCTGAAATCACAAGCGGGTCGCGAAATTTTCTCGGCGCTGGTCGCGACGGCGGACGTGCTGGTCGAAAACTACCGGACCGGCGCGCTCGCTGCCCTTGGCCTCGGCTATGATGACCTCAAGGTGGCGAACCCCGGCCTGGTCTACTGCTCCATCACCGGCTTCGGTGACGTCGGCATCCGCGCCGAAGTAAATGCCTACGACAACACCATCCAGGCCGCATCGGGCGTCATTGCGCAGTCGGGTGGGCACAAGCCCGGACTTTCGTTCATCGACTACTCTGCCGGATACAGCGCGGCCTTCGCCGTCAGCGCGGCCCTTTTTCGGCGTGAACGCGAGGGGCATGGTACGCATATCACCTGCTCGATGTACGAGACGGCCCTGATGCTGATGGCGCCAGAAGTCGCCGCCGAAAAACGGCCAAGGCAATTCACACGGACAAAGGAGCCGGGCATTTCGGCTTACGCCACCGCAGATGGGACCCTGATGTTGGGCGCGTTTACGCCTTCGCAAAACCAACGGCTTTGGAACCTGCTGGCCCAGTTGGGTTACGACGCCCAGGATTTCGCTCAGACGGCTGACTGGCCGGCACTCTGGCGCAAGGCGTCTCGCGCCAAGGAAGCACTGACCGCAATTTTCGAGCGCGAAACAGCGTCCCATTGGGAGGGCCTTTTGCGTGACGCCGGCCTTCCGGCAGAACGTGTACGCACGCTGCGCGAAGCCGTCGCAGATCCCCAACTGGAGGCCCGCGGCTTCTTTGCGCCGGAACCCTCTCGACATCCGGGGCAACACCGCTACCCCTTGCCGGTCGGCGCGTTTCGGTTCTCCGAAGATGGCCCCTCCATCGTGACGGCCGCACCGCGCGTTGGCGAACATACAGACGCGGTACTGGGCGAGCTCGGGATGGACGCGAGAACGATCGCCGACCTCAGACGCCGGGAGATCGTGCAATGATGCCGGGACTGCCTGTCATCGAAGCAGAACTCTATGGCCGTTTGCCGGAGGCGCTGCACTGGCGGGGGGAACCTAATGACTGGGTTAGGATGACCCGCCCCGGAATGAGGCTGCACTCATTTCTCGAGGGCCCCTGTCTCGACGACGATGGCGCCCTCTGGTTGGTCGATGTGCCGTATGGACGGATTTTCAAAGTCGACAAGAGCGGCGATTGGACTCTGGCACACCAGTATGAGGGTGAGCCGCACTCCATAAAGAGCCTAGGTCCGCGCGGGTACATGCTGGTCGACTATAAGCTCGGGCTGTTGAGTTTTGCTTCAGACGGTCCCCGCGTCGAGGTCGTTGCTGACAACTGCGATGACGTTGCCTTCCTTGGCCTTTCCGATCTGACCGTGCTGCCGTCAGGCGATCTGTGGTTTACCGATTCCGGCAGGACGAGCCTCTCGGATCCAAGCGGGCGTGTTTTCCACCGCAGCGCCGCGGGGCAGATCAGGCTCGTTCTCGACACAGTGCCATACCCAAACGGGATCGCCGCGTCGGCGGACGGGGCCTTCATCTATGTGGCGGCGACGCGATCCAATCAGATACTGCGACTGTCTGCGACACTGCCGCCCTCTGGTCGCCCGATGAGCGGCACCTTTATCCAGCTTTCTGGTGGCCTCGGACCAGACGGGCTTGCCGTTTCCACTACCGGGCTGCTGGCCATAGCGCAGGCCCAAGCCGGCCGGGCCTATCTTGCCTCCGCCGTTGGTGACCTCGTCGCCCAGATCAGGCTCCCCGAGGGGCGCTGGACCACCAGTGTGGTGTTCGGGCGGGGCGGAGACGCGGGCACTCTTTACATTGTCGAGGCTCAAACCGCCTCGATCTACCGCGCCGACATCTCATCCTTCCAGGAAAGCTAGCGATGCAAAAGACAGACTTGACGGGGTTCGTGCCGGCCATTGTCACGCCATTCAGCCAGAACGGCGAAATCATGGAGGACGGCTTCGTCGCCATCGTCGACTTTCTGCTGAATCTGGGAGCGAGAGCCATTTGCGTCGCCGGCGACAACGGCGAGAGCTGGACGCTGTCACCCCAGGAGCGCGGACGGTTGACCCGCCTTGCGGTCGACCGTCTCGCTGGCCGGGCGCATGTCATCACGGGGTGCTCGGCTCCGACGTTGAAAGCCAGCCTTGCCTACGCCAGTGCCGCCCAGGAAAACGGCGCTTCCGCGCTATTGGCCATGCCACAGACTTATGTGCTCAAGGCAACCCGCGACGAATTGCTGGCACGCTTTGAGGCATTGGGAAAAGGCACGGACGTGCCGATCGTCGCCTACAACTCGCCGCGCCGGGCGGGGCTGGGCATGAGCGTGGATGACATCGGCGCAATTCTCGACGTCGCCCCGATCATCGGGATCAAGGAGTCAGAACGCGACTTCTTTCATCACACCCACCTGCTTCACCGCTTCCGTGACCGGATATCCATCATGGTTGGCCCGGGACACTACATTCTGCCCGGTGTCGCACTGGGGGCCAGCGGTTTCATCGCTACCGGGCCGGAGTTTCTTGGCGAGGACACCGCCCGGATAATGTCGCTTGGGAAACAGGCGCCATCGCCCGAAACGGCGGCCCTGCACCACAGGATTACGGTCCTCTATGAACTGTTGATGGGTACATCCACCTGGCCCGCCGCGTTCAAGGCCGGTCTCAATCTCATCGGCCTGCCGGCAGGCGTTCCGCGCGAGCCGGTTGCCGCCTGTTCGCCCGCCGAGGTGGACAAGATAAGGGCGACCTTCGACGCCCTCGGGATCCGGCGGATTCAGTGAGCTCCCTCGTTCGCCCATTGGCCGTCTCGCGGACGGAGACAGTTGCCTTCACTTTCGACGATGCAAGTGTCACCTGCCACCGTGGCGAGAGCATAGCCGCGGCCCTTGGTGCCCAAGGCACGAGTGTACTGCGGCACAACGCTTTCGACGGCACTGCCAGGGGAGCATTCTGCTTCATGGGCATTTGCCAGGAATGCGTTGTCGAGATCGACGGCCGACGGGTGGAAGCGTGTCGGACGCCAGCAGTTGATGGCATGCATGTCCATTCTCTGAGAAATCGAGCCAGCAATGTCTGAGACTTTCGACGTCGTCGTTCTTGGAGCAGGCCCAGCCGGGGCAAATGCTGCGCTCGAGACTGGGCACGCTGGTCTCAAGACGCTCGTTGTCGAAGAACAGCATAAGGCCGGTGGACAGGTGTGGCGGGCGAAATCGAGCGCCATAGTCAAGGCGCCGCCGACGCCTGAAGGCAAGGCTGGAGATGCTTTGCGGGGGTTGTTGGGGAACTCCAGCGTGGCGGCATGGTACGCGTCTCGTGGCTGGCAGCTTACTGCAAGCCGGGAAGGCGCATGGCGCCTGGATGTTGTTACGCCGCAGGGTCCGAGGGTTGTGTTCGCACCAAGCTTAGTCCTCGCGACTGGCGCACAGGAACGCGTCGTTCCCGTCCACGGCTGGACATTGCCTGGTGTCATCGGGCTTGCGGCCGCTACGGCATTGATCAAGCAGGAAGTCATGTTACCCGGCGACAGGACGATCGTCGCCGGCTGTGGCCCACTGGTGTTTTTTGTGGCGGCCGAGATTATGCGGCTAGGCGGCCGTCCTGCTGCCGTGGTGACGCTCAACTCGCGGCAGGATTGGGTGAGGCAGCTGCCAAACCTGGTGAGCCGTACCGATCTGCTGGCGCAGGGTGTCTCCTGGATAATGAAGCTGCAAAGCGCCGGTGTGCCGATCTTCTGGCAGCACGGCGTCGATTCGATTGATGGCCAAGACCATGTGACGAGCGCCGTCGTGCGACCGGTGGACAGCCAATGGCGTCTCCGCAAGGAAGCCCCGAGCTCGGTCGTATCGGCCGATAGCGTCGCCATAGGGCATGGTCTCATGCCTGCCGTCGAAGCCAGCCGCCTGGCGGGGGCCAGCCATCGATTTGCTCCGGAGCTTGGCGGTTGGGTGCCCGAGACGGACCATGCGGGAAAGACGTCAGTTGCCAACCTGTGGATTTGTGGCGACGCGACGGGCATCTTCGGCGCTGCGGCTGCCGAGCAGCAAGGTAAACTAACAGGATTGTCGGTCGCCGCCCAAATGACCGGTCGGTCGAATACGCCAGAGCAACAAGCCGTGACGGCAACCCTGATAAAGGCGCGAAAGTTCGGCGCGGCGGCGGCACGCCTCATGGACATGCGCCCCGGTCTCGTCGACAACGTGACCAGTGAAACGATCGTTTGTCGCTGTGAGGCCATCTCGCGCGGCGACCTCGAGCAGGAAATCCGCAGCGGGGCCACCTCACCCAACGCAATCAAATCCGGGACGCGGGCCGGGATGGGCCCATGCGGCGGACGCTTCTGCCGCGACACGGTAGCTCGGTTGATCAGCCTGAATACCGGCCAGACCATGGAAGAGGTGGGGCTACCAACGGCCCGCTCACCCCTGAGGCCCGTGGCCATCTGTGACCTGGCCTCGCCGATTGACTACGAGGCGCTTCCCATTCCTGGATTGGCGCCGCTATGAGCCCGTTCGACTACGATATCGTGATCGTCGGTGGCGGCATAATGGGATGCGGCGCTGCCTTGCGCCTGGCTGAGGGGGGTATGAAACCTCTCGTTATCGAGAAGGATGATCTCGGCCAGGGCGCTTCGGGGGTCAACGCCGGCACGCTGTCGCTGCAGATTAAGCGCGTGAAACTCATGCAATACGCTTTGCGCGGCCATCATGAATGGGAGGCGATGGGTGCGGCGGTCGGCTTCCATAAAACGGGTGGATATACCCTTGCCTTCAATGCCCGCGAGGCAGAACTGCTCCATGACCGCATGGAGCTGAAGCGGCAGGCCGGGGCGCCGATCACCTTCGTGAGCCGGGACGAACTGGCCAGGCGGGAACCTGAACTGTCCACGAACGTGGTGGCGGCAAGTTATTGCGCCCAGGACGGATATGCCAACTCCTCTTTGACCGGCCAGTATTACCGCCGGCGCCTGGCGGATGCGGGTATCGAATACCAGGAAAAATCGCCGGTGGACCGGATCGAAGCCCTCGGGCCGGGCTATGCCATTCATTGCGGCGGTAGGAAAGTTACCGCGCCGCGCGTCCTGCTGGCGGCGGGCGGTTGGTTGCGACAGGCGGCAGCAATGCTCGGCCTTGACCTGCCGGTGCGGGCACGCGTCAACACCGTTTCGGTGACGGAGCCCGGTCCTCGTTTGACGCCGTCGGTCATCGGACACGCCACTGGCCTCCTTACCCTCAAGCAGAAGGCCAATGGCACGATGCTGATCGGGGGTGGGTGGCAGGGGACAGGAGCTCCCGAGGACGGTCGCGGAGTGGTTTCCCCGGAAACACTTCTTACCAATCTTCAATTGGCAAGCTTCGCGGTACCGGCGCTGCGCAACTGGCGCATCGTTCGGTCGTGGACTGGCTTTGAAGCCAATGTCCCTGATTTCTATCCTCTGGCGGGCAAAGCGCCAGGCCTGGATGGTGTGTTCATCCTGGGCTGCGTCCGCGGCGGCTATACGATCGGGCCCTACATTTCAAAACTCATGGGGGATTTCATCCTGGGGCGCACGCTCGAGCTGCCCTTGTTTGATCCCGGGCGCATTTTCAACCTGGAGTAAGTGGCCTTGGCCAATGAACACATCGGATCCCTGGCAGGAAAGACTGCAATCGTAACGGGCGGCGGCAGCGGCATCGGTGAGGCCTGCGCCGTGGTTCTCGCGGAAGCCGGTGCCCATGTCGTGGTCGCCGGACGCGGCATGGACAAGCTTGCATCAGTCGCCGAGCGCATCGGAGGGACTGCTGTTGTCTGCGACGTGCGTGACCCCGATCAGGTGGCGAACCTATTCGCGCGGGCGCGGTCGATCGTCGGGACCGTCGATGTGTTGATTAACAATGCAGGGGTGCCCGGCCCTATAGCTCCGGTTGCTGAAGTCGACCTTGCGGCTTGGCGCGATTGCGTCGAGATCAACCTGTTTGGGGCGCTCCATTGCCTGCAGGCCGCGGCGCGCATCATGCGGGAGCAGAGAAGCGGCTCGATCGTCAACATGTCGTCGCTGATGGGCATCCAAGGCTACCCGATGAGGACGGCATACTCCGCGACCAAATTCGCAATTATCGGCATGACCGAAGCCGCGGCACGCGAGCTCGGGCCCTATGGAGTGCGGGTAAACGCGCTGCTACCGGGTGCCGTGTCGGGGGAGAATATGGACCAAATCCTGGCGCGGCGTGCCGAAAGGGAAAACCGTTCGGTCGATGACATCGTTCGGGAGAACTACACGGAGCCTTCGGCCCTCAAGCGTTGGGTCGATCCCTTCGAGGTGGGCAGGGCGGCCCTGTTCTTCGCTACCAACCTGTCTTCCGCCACCACCGGAGAGAAATTGAAAGTCGACTGCGGTCGATTTTAGGGAGAGCGCAGGTGTTATTCTCAATCGAAGACCGGCAGCCGACAACGGCCGGCGCACAGACCTCATGGATCGCCCCAAGCGCTGTCGTTCTCGGTGATGTACTATTGGGCGTCGATGTAAGTATCTGGTTCAATGCCGTCCTGCGCGGAGACAACGAGCGGATTTCCGTCGGCGCGAGGAGTAACATTCAGGACGGTTGCATCCTCCATACCGACATCGGCTCCCCCCTCCAGATCGGCGAGGACGTCACGGTCGGACACCGTGCAATACTTCATGGTTGTTCCATCGGCGCCGGAACCCTGGTCGGAATGGGCGCAATCGTCCTCAACGATGCCGTTATCGGGAAAAGCTGCATCATCGGTGCGCAGGCACTGGTGCCCGAAGGCAAGATTATCCCCGACAATTCGATCGT
>Ga0073904_10001020_pt1 | contig 20743 bp, 21 predicted proteins | sample KloWWTrecipitate_FD_66668 | JGI IMG/M metagenome (GOLD analysis project Ga0073904, IMG submission 66668) | Active sludge microbial communities from Klosterneuburg, Austria, studying microevolution and ecology of nitrifiers - Klosterneuburg... | ecosystem: Engineered > WWTP > Aerobic digester >... | reverse complement strand
GAGCTGATCCGCTACGAATCCGTGCGCGACCCCGGGCACGCGGCCTGCGTGGCCGCGCTCTTGCCGGCAGTTTTCGGGCGCGCCAGGCCGAAGGGCGTCGAAACATGGTTTATCGCGGCCTCGCGCACGCATGTGCGCTGCGTGAAGGGCGCCCGGGGCGGGGAAACGTGGGAGTTCACCGCCGCCGATCTCCTGTAGACCAGAGTTTGCGCCGGGTACGTTTACCTTGCGCGGCAGTCAATCCGCGCCCAGCCGCTCGCGCACGTTCCAGCAGTGCAAAGCATTCGCGCGCATCCGGGTGTCTCGTGCGGGCTGACTCCGGGGCTTGGGCCACATGTCAATTGATTAGCCCATGCAAGTTAGCTAATATCCCTGCGTGAGCGATAAGGTAGTCAACATGCACGCGGCCAAAACGCACCTCTCGCAGCTCGTAGCGCGCGCGGAGAAAGGCGAGCGCATCCTTATCGCGAGGGCCGGCAAGCCGGTGGCCGAGCTCGGACCTGCACGCAGGGTGCGCAAGGCAGCTCTGCCGCCTGAGGATCCGCTGTTGAATCTGGAGCAGTTTGCCCTCGATGGTCCGGGCGAGAGGTTGACGAATGCTGAGATCGATCGCGCACTCTATGGCAAGTCGTGACGCGCTTGTCGATACCACCGGTCTTTGCGCCCTCATCAATCGCAATGATCCCGCCCATGGCGCGGCGCGCGCCGCGGTGGGCAAACTGCTGCGCGACGGGAGGCGGTTGGTAGTCACCGACTACGTCATCGATGAATCGGCAACGTTCGCCAAAGCGCACGGCGGCGCCCAGCTCGCAGGCCGGGTACTCGAGCTGATCGAGCAGAGCCATGGATTTCGGATCGAGTGGATCGGACCAGAGCGATTCGAGGCGACGAAGGCCTTTTTCCGCCGCCACGCGGATCACGGTTACTCGTTCACCGACTGCAGCAGCTTTGTCGTCATGCGGGAGCTGCGCCTTACACATGCGCTGACCAGCGACCGGCACTTCACGGAGGCGGGATTGGAAGTGTTGTTGCCGGTTTCCTGAGCTGCCTCAAGTCTGGTGCGCCACCGCGAACGCCGCGAGCGCCGCGAGCGCCTCGCGATACGGCGAGGGTGGCACGGCCTGCAGGGCAAGCGTCGCCTGCTTCGCCTCGCGCCGTGCGAGGCCTTCCGCGTAGTCGAGCCCGCCCGTCGACTCGATCGCCACGATGATCGCGTCGAGTTGCTCGAGCCCGCCGTGTTCGATTGCCGCGCGAATCTGCGCCTGCTGTTCCTCGTTCCCCATGCGCAGCGCGTGGATGAGGGGCAGCGTCGGCTTGCCTTCGGCAAGGTCATCGCCGACATTCTTGCCGCGTGCCGCGGGGTCCGAACGGTAGTCGAGCACGTCGTCGATCAGCTGGTAGGCCGTACCGAGGTGGCGCCCGTAGCGGCGCAGTGCGTCCTGCACGTCGCTCGTCGCGTTCGCGAGCACCGCAGCGACCTGCGCGCCCGCCTCGAAGAGGCGCGCTGTCTTGCGGTAGATGACTTCGTGGTAGCGCTGCTCGGTCGTCTCCGGATCATGTGCGTTCATCAACTGCAGCACTTCGCCTTCGGCGATCACATTGGTTGCGTCGGCCATGATTTCCATGACCTGTTGCGAGCCGATCGCGGCCATCATCTGGAAGGCGCGCGAGTAGACGAAGTCGCCCACCAGCACGCTCGCCTGGTTGCCGAAGATGGCGTTTGCAGTCTCGCGGCCTCGCCGTTTCGAAGAGCCATCCACGACATCGTCGTGCAGCAGCGTCGCGGTGTGGATGAATTCAATGAAGGCAGCGGCCTCGGTGTGGCGGCGGCCTCCGGCGCCGCAAGCGCGCCCGGCGAGCACCACGAGCAATGGACGCAGGCGCTTGCCGCCGCCCGAGATGATATGTTCGGCGACCTGGTCAACGAGCGGGACGGTGCTTTTGAGGCTCGCACGTACCACGTCGTCGACGGCGGCGAGGTCGGCGCGCACCAGGGCGCGGATTTGCTCGAGGGTCATCCCGGTAGCGTATCAGGACCGTGCGGCAGCGCCTTGCCAAGGCGCTGTTTTCATTGACGAATCAGCAGTTTGACCGCGCCCGGGCCGCTGAGTACACTACGCGGCCTTTTTCAGGAGCTTTGCGATCATGTACGCGGTCATCGCCACGGGCGGCAAGCAGTATCGGGTGGAGAAGGGCCAGGTGCTGCGCATCGAGAAGCTCGACGCGGAGCCAGGTGCCACGGTCACGTTTGATCAGGTGCTGCTCGTCGGCGCCGGCAGCGACGTGAAGGTCGGTTCGCCGCTGCTCGCGGGCGCGAAGGTGACGGGCACGGTCGAGCGCCACGGCAAGGGCGACAAGGTGAGCGTCGTCAAGTTCCGCCGCCGCAAGCATTACTTGCGGATGAAGAACCACCGCCAGCTCTTCACCGAAGTCAAGGTTACGGAGATCGTCTGAGATGGCACACAAGAAAGCGGGCGGCAGCACTCGCAACGGCCGCGAATCCCACAGCAAGCGCCTCGGCGTGAAGAAGTTCGGCGGTGAAGCCGTGCTCGCCGGCAACATTCTCGTGCGCCAGCGCGGCACCGAATACCGCGCCGGCCCGAATGTCGGCATGGGCACAGACCACACGCTGTTCGCTCTGAAGACCGGCACCGTCAGGTTCGCGGTCAAGGGCGAGACCCAGCGCCGCTACGTGAGCGTCGACGCGGCGTAACGCGTCCGGCCACGGCGTCACAACGAGAACCCCGGCCCAGTGCCGGGGTTTTTATTTCATGAAATTCGTCGACGAAGCGCGCATCAAGGTGCAGGCCGGCAACGGCGGGCGCGGCAGCGCGAGCTTCCGCCGGGAGAAGTTCGTGCCGTTCGGCGGCCCTGATGGCGGCGACGGTGGCCACGGCGGGAGTGTGTTTCTGCTCGCTGCCGAGGGCATCAACACGCTTGCCGACTTTCGCATCGAGCGTACCTTCAAGGGCGAGCACGGCGAGCCAGGCAGCAGCAATGGCTGCACCGGCCGCGGTGGCGAAGATTGGCATGTCACGGTGCCCGTGGGCACCCTCGTGCGCGACAGCGACACGCAGGAGACCCTCGGCGACCTGACACGCGCAGGGCAGGAGTTGCTCGTCGCCCACGGCGGCAAGGGTGGCTGGGGCAACACACGCTTCAAGTCGAGCACCAACCGTGCGCCGAGGCAGTTCGGGCCGGGGTTGCCCGGCGAGAAGCGCACGCTTGAACTCGAGCTGAAAGTCATCGCGGACGTGGGACTGCTCGGTCTGCCAAACGCGGGCAAGTCGACGTTGATCCGCTCGGTATCCGGCGCGCGCCCCAAGGTGGCGGACTATCCGTTCACCACCCTCTATCCGAACCTCGGTGTGGTCTATGTCGGGCAGCACCGCAGCTTCGTGATGGCCGACATTCCCGGGCTCATTGAAGGTGCCGCCGAGGGCGCGGGCCTCGGCATCCGCTTCCTGAAGCATCTGCAGCGCACGAAAGTGCTGCTGCACCTCGTCGATATCGCACCGCTCGACCCGGCAGCCGATCCGGTGAAGGACGCGCGCGCGATTATCGCGGAACTGAAGAAATTCAGTGCCGACCTCGCGGCGAAGCCGCGCTGGCTCGTGCTCAACAAGCGCGATCTGCTGCCGAACGAAGCGGCGGAGGCCAAGGCGCGCGACATCGCGCGCCGGCTGCGTCACAAGGGCCCGAAGTTCCTCATTTCAGGTGTCACGGGCGAGGGTACGAAGGCGCTGTGCGAGGCTGTCATGCAACACCTCGAGAGCGAGCGCGCGAGGACTCTTACCCCATCTTCTTGATGCGCGCGGAGAGGCGGCTCTTGTGGCGGGCGGCCTTGTTGCGGTGGATCTTGCCCTTCGAGGCGAGCGCATCGACGAGGGACGTGGCCTCGCGATGTGCGGTAGTCGCGGCGGCCTTGTCGCCCTTGCCGACTGCGGCGACGACATTGCGCAGCCCCGAACGTGCGCGCGAACGCAGGGCCACATTGCGGGCGCGGTGCTTTTCGGCCTGGCGAGCGGCTTTTTCGGCGGATTTCGTATTGGCCACGGGGTCTCCGGAGGCAGGTCGACGCGATTTTTGGGGCGCGTAGTGTGCGGAGCGCCTCCCGCCTTGTCAATGCGGCCCGGCGCGCGGGCGGGCCTGTCCGGTATAGTCGGAACCCGTGACTTTTCACCCGTTTTCCGCATGAGCCGCGCACTTCTGAAGAGCACCAGCGTCGTCGGCGTCACGACGCTCATATCGCGGATCACGGGGCTCGTTCGGGACATGGCGCTGTCGCAGGTCTTCGGTGCAGGGCTCCTGATGGATGCCTTCCTCGTTGCGTACAAGATCCCGAACTTCCTGCGGCGCCTCTTCGCCGAGGGTGCCTTCTCGCAGTCGTTCGTGCCGGTGATCTCGGAGTATCGCGTCAAGCGCACGCCGGACGAGGTACGGACGCTCGTGGGCGGTACTTCAGGAACGCTTGGCGGGGTGCTGCTCGTCGTCACAGTCATCGGGGTGATCGGCGCGCCGCTGCTGATCCTGCTTTTCGCGCCGGGGTTCACCCGGCACGACGACAAATATGACCTCGCCGTCGAAATGCTGCGGTGGACTTTCCCATACCTGTTCTTTGTTTCGTTGACGGCACTTTTCAGCGGCGTGCTGAACAGCTACGGGCGCTTTGCGGTGCCGGCGTTCACGCAGGTCATCATGAACGTGGTGATGATCTTCTTTGCGGTCGTGCTCGCAGCCAATGCCGCGAACCCCGGCGTCGTGCTCGCGATCGGTGTGTTCGTGAGTGGCGTACTGCAGGTGCTGTTCCAGTTGCCCGCCGTCGCGAGACTCGGGCTGCTCGGCCGACCGCGATGGCAGCCGCGTGCCGAAGGTGTGCGGCGCATCGGACGGCTGATGGTGCCCGGCATCCTCGGCTCCTCGATGGCGCAGGTGAGCCTGCTGCTTGACACGATCATTGCGTCCTTCCTGATGTCGGGCAGCATTTCCTGGCTCTATTTCGCCGATCGGCTGATGGAGTTTCCGCTCGGTGTCTTCAGCATCGCGCTTGCCACCGTGATCCTGCCGGGGCTCTCGGTGCATCACGCGCAGCAGTCGATGGATCGCTTTGCAGGCACGCTCGACTGGGCGCTGCGCCTCACGGTGCTGCTCGCGACGCCCGCGGCGGTGGGCCTGCTCGTGTTTTCGGGGCCGCTCACGGCCACGATCTTTGGCTACGGCCGCTTCGGCCTGCGCGATGTGCAGATGGCCTCTTACGCGCTGATGGCGTATTCGTGGGGCCTCCTGATGTTCAGTCTCGTCAAGGTGCTTGCGCCGGGCTATTTCGCGCGCCAGGACACGCGCACTCCGGTGCGCGTCGGCATCATTGCGCTCGCGGTGACCATGACGCTCAACGTGGTCGTCGTGCTTCCGGCCAAGTGGCTCGGCTTCCCGATTCCGCACGTGCTGCTCGCGACTTCCACGTGCGCCGGTGCCGCCGTAAATGCGTTCCTGCTCTGGCGGGGCCTGCGCCGCAGTGGCATTTACCGGGCCTCCCCCGGCTGGGCAATGTTTCTGTGGCGCGTGTTGGCCGCCAATATCGCGATGGCGGTGCTGCTCGGGTGGTTCGCCGGCGATCTCGGGGAGTGGACGGCGCTCGGCGCGCTCGATCGCGCGGTGAAGTGCGGTCTGGGCATCGCCGCGGGCGCAGCGCTTTATTTTGCTGTGCTGATCGCCACTGGCCTTCGATATGGCCACCTGCGTAACCGCCCAATATAATCATGAAGTTGATTCGCGGACTGCCGGTGCTGCACGACTCCCGCCAAGGGGTTGTCGTGACGCTCGGCGCGTTCGACGGGTTGCATCTCGGGCACCAGGCGCTGATTGCGCGGGCCCGCGAGCGGGCGCGCGAGCGCAACGCGCGTTCGATGATGCTTACCTTCGAACCGATGCCGCGTGAGTACCTGCAACCGGACTCGGCGCCGGCACGGCTCACGAATTTCCGCGAGCGCTGGCGGCTTGCGGCGGCGAGCGGGCTCGATGAGCTTTGCGTGCTGCGCTTCGGCGCGCGACTGCGAGGGCTCACGGGCGAAGCCTTTGCGCAGCGTCTCGCGCAGGCTTTCGGCGCCACGGTCATCGTGGTGGGCCATGATTTTCGCTTCGGCCGCGACGGCACCGGTACGGCCGAAGGGCTTGCAGCCTGCGGGCAGCGCCTCGGCTTTGAGGTCGAGGTGGTTGCGCCGGTGAAGGGCGAGGGCGAGCGCGTGAGCAGCACCGCCGTGCGGGAAAGTCTCGTGGCGGGCGATTTTTCGCGTGCAGCGCTCCTCCTCGGTCGGCGCTACACGATGCGCGGGCGCGTGACGCGCGGTGCGCAACTCGGTCGCACGCTCGGCTTTCCGACGGCGAACCTGCGCCTGAAACGCCGCCGCGCGCCGCTCGGCGGCATCTTCGCCGTGCTCGTGCACGGCGTGGCGAGCGGGGCGTGGCCTGGCGTCGCGAGCCTTGGCACGCGGCCCACGGTGGCAGGCGTCGAGCCCTGGCTCGAGACGTTTCTGTTCGATTTCGCCGCCGATCTTTACGGGCGCGAGATCGAGGTCGAGTTCGTCGCGAAGATCCGCGACGAGGCGCGCTTCGATTCGCTCGATGCGATGGTCGCGCGGATGCACGAAGATGTGAGCGAGGCGCGCCGCCTGCTCGCGGGCTGACAGGATTGCAAGGAATTCGAGTGGTTGACTACAAGCACACAATCAATCTTCCGCAGACCGGCTTTTCGATGAAGGCCGATCTTGCGCAGCGCGAGCCGAAGATGCTCGCCGACTGGCAGGCTCGCGACCTCTACGGCAAGGTGCGCGCGGCGTCGAGAGGGCGCCCGCGCTTCGTGCTGCACGACGGCCCGCCGTATGCAAATGGCGCGATCCACATTGGTCACGCGGTCAACAAGATCCTGAAGGACATCATCGTCAAGGCGCGCTCGCTCGATGGTTTCGACGCGCCCTACATCCCCGGCTGGGACTGTCACGGACTGCCGATCGAGCACGCGGTCGAGAAGAAGCACGGCAAGCCCGGGCAGAAGCTCGACGCGAACGCGTTTCGCGCCGCCTGTCGCGCGTTCGCCCGCGAGCAGGTGGACCTGCAGCGCACCGACTTCAAGCGGCTCGGGGTGCTCGGCGACTGGGACAATCCGTATCTGACCATGAACGCGGCGTATGAGGCCGAGCAGATTCGCGCCTTCGGCCGCATCGTGCACAACGGGCATCTCTATCGCGGCGCGAAGCCCGTGCACTGGTGCCTCGACTGCCGCTCGGCGCTCGCCGAGGCCGAGGTCGAGTACGAAGAACACACTTCCCCGGCGATCGATGTCGAGTTCCGCGTCGTCGACCTGCGCGACCTCGAGCGGCGCATCGGCCAGCCCACAGGTGGCCTCGGCGACGTGCCGGTCTCCATCGTCATCTGGACGACGACGCCGTGGACCTTGCCTGCCAATGAAGCCGTCGCATTGCGCGCTGCCTTTCGCTACACGCTCGTCGAGGTCGAGACAGCCACCGGCCGCGAGCGGTTGATTCTCGCGAGCGAGCTGTGTGACGCAAGCCTCGCCCGCTACGGCCTGCGCGGGCTCGAGCGGCTCGCGGAGTTCGACGGCGTTGCGCTCGAGCGGCTCGAGCTCGCGCATCCGTTCCTCCCGAAGCGCGTGCCGGTGATCCTCGGCGATCACGTCACGCTGGAAGCCGGCACCGGGGCCGTGCATACCGCGCCGGCGCACGGCCAGGAGGACTTTGTCGTCGGCCAGCGCTACGGTCTACCGGTCGTCAATCCGGTCGGCCCGGACGGACGCTTTCTGCCAGGCACGCCGCTGGTCGGCGGTCAGCGCTGCAACGAAGCGAACGCGGCGATCGTGCAGACGATCGCAGAGGCGCAGCGACTGCTGCAGCACATGCCTTACCAGCACAGCTACCCGCACTGCTGGCGGCACAAGACGCCGGTGATCTTTCGTGCGACACCTCAGTGGTTCATCAGCATGGAGCAGCGCAACCTGCGCGCGCACGCGCTGCGTGACATCAAGACGGTCAAGTGGACGCCGGCGTGGGGTGAGCAGCGCATCACAGGCATGATCGAGAACCGGCCGGACTGGTGCATCTCCCGCCAGCGCACCTGGGGCGTGCCGATCACGCTCTTCGTGCACAAGGAAACCGGCGCGCTGCACCCGGATACGCTCGCGCTCATGGGCAAGGCCGCCGATCGCGTCGCGCAGGGCGGCATCGAGGCGTGGTTCGCGCTCGATGCCGCAGAGCTGATCGGCGCGGATGCGGGCCGCTACGAGAAAGTCACGGACGTCATGGATGTATGGGCCGACTCGGGCCTCTCGTTCGAATGTGTCGGCGCGCAGCGCCCGGAGATCGAGGCGCCGGTCGATCTGTATCTCGAGGGGTCGGACCAGCATCGCGGCTGGTTCCACAGCTCGCTGCTGATGTCGGAGGCATTGCACGCGCGGGCACCCTACAAGGGTGTGCTCACCCACGGTTTCACCGTGGACGAGAAAGGCCGCAAGATGTCCAAGTCGCTCGGCAACGTGGTTCTGCCGCAGAAAGTGATGGCGACGCTCGGCGCGGATGTGCTGCGCCTGTGGGTTGCCTCGACCGACTACGCGAACGAGATTGGCGTGTCCGACGAGATCCTGAAGCGCACGGCGGATTCCTACCGGCGCATGCGCAACACGGTGCGTTTCCTGCTCGGCAACCTGCACGGCTTCGATCCGGCGCTGGACCAAGTGGCGCCTGCCGATCTCGTGGAGCTCGATGCCTGGGCGATCGCGCGCACGCGAGAGCTGCAGGCGGAAATCATCACTGCGTACCGCGACTACGCGTTTCACCTCATCTATCAGAAAGTGCACAACTTCTGCATTGTCGATCTCGGCGGGCTTTATCTCGATGTGCTGAAGGATCGGCTTTACACGACGCCTGCGAAGAGTCATGCACGCCGCTCCGCGCAGACCGCGATGTTGCACATCGTCGAGGCCATGGTGCGCTGGCTCGCGCCGATCCTCTCGTTCACGGCGGAAGAGATCTGGCAGTATCTGCCGGGCAAGCGCGGCGAGTCGGTGCAGTGCGAGCTCTGGCATGCGTTGCCGGAAGTGCCCGCGAGCGCCATCGCCTGGCCGGCGTTGCTCGCACTGCGGGCTGCCGTGACGCGCGAGCTCGAGAAATTGCGCGACACGGGCGCGATTGGCGCGCCGCTCGAGGCGCAGGTGGACGTGTGGTGCTCTCCGGCCGAATACCCGAAGCTCTCGGTGCTCGGTGACGAGTTGCGCTTCCTGCTGATCACCTCGGCCGCACGCATCCATGAGGGCGTGCCGCCACCCGACAGCGTGCAGGTGGGAGAAGGAGTCGCCATCCGCGTTGCGCCGACGAAGGCTACGAAGTGTGTGCGCTGCTGGCATCGGCTCGAAGATGTCGGCAGGCACGCCGAACACCCTGAACTCTGTGGCCGTTGCGTGACCAATGTGACGGGCGCAGGTGAGACGAGGCGCTACGCATGAGCGGCTGGCGCTGGCTGCCACTGTCGGCATCGATCATCGTGCTCGACCAGGCGAGCAAGGCGTGGATTGAGCGTCACTTCCAGCTCTACGAGAGCGTCACGCTGCTGCCTGTGCTCGATATCACACGCCTGCACAATCCGGGCGCCGCGTTCAGCTTTCTCGCGGGCGCCGGCGGCTGGCAGCGCTGGTTCTTCACGGGGCTCGCGCTCGTCGTAAGTGTCGGCATTCTCGTGTGGCTGCGCGGCGTGCACGCGCGTGCCCAGGCCTGGCTCGCTTGTGGTCTCACGTTGATACTCGGTGGGGCGCTCGGCAATGTGATCGACCGCATGCGGCACGGTTTCGTCATAGACTTCGTGCATGCGCACTGGAACGACGCCTGGTTTCCGGCCTTCAACGTGGCGGATGCCGCGATCACGGTCGGCGCGGCCTGCATGATCATCGACGCGCTGCTGGAATCGCGGCGGTGAAGATCCTGCTCGCCAATCCCCGCGGCTTCTGCGCCGGTGTCGATCGGGCGATCGACATCGTCGAACGCGCGATCGAACTCTTTGGCGCACCGATCCACGTGCGGCACGAAGTCGTGCACAACCGCTACGTCGTCGAGCGGCTGCGCGAGCTCGGCGCCGTCTTCGTCGATGAACTGGATGAAGTACCTGACGGCGCAACGGTGATTTTCTCCGCGCACGGCGTCTCGCACGCGGTCGAGGTCGAGGCGGAGCGGCGTGGCTTGACTGTTTTCAATGCGACCTGCCCGCTCGTCACCAAAGTGCACATGGAAGTGGCGCGTTTCGCGCGGGAAGCGCGCGAGGTGATCCTGATTGGCCACGAGGGGCACCCCGAGGTCGAGGGCACGATGGGGCGCTTCGATAGTTCACATGGCGGACGCATCGTGCTCATCGAGTCCGTCGAGGATGCCGAAAGCGTCGCGATCCGCGATCCCGCGCGTCTCGCCTTCGTGACGCAGACCACGTTGTCGGTCGATGACACCGCGGGAATTGTCGCGGCACTGCGCCGCCGCTTTCCCCAGCTCGCAAGTCCCCGCAAGGAGGACATCTGTTATGCGACGCAGAATCGCCAGGACGCAGTGAAGCAGCTGCTCGCCGAGTGCGACGTGCTCATCGTCGTCGGTTCGGTGACGAGTTCCAACTCGAACCGCCTGCGCGAGCTTGCGGATCGCGCCGGCGTGCCGGGGTATCTCGTCGATGGCCCGGACGATCTGCGGTCTGAATGGTTTGCGGGCCGGCAGACGGTGGGCGTCACGGCCGGCGCCTCGGCGCCCGAGGTCCTTGTGCAGCAGGTGATCGATCGCCTGCGCAGTTGGGGCGGGGTGGCGCCCGTCGAGATGCGGGGTAGGGAAGAGCACGTCGTATTCGTCTTACCCAAGGCGCTGCGCGCCAACGCGCCGGAATCTTCCGAAGGAGGGTAAGCGCATGAGGGGCCGGTCCACCGTATCAAGCGTCGTCTGCCTCGTTACAGCCGCGCTCCTCCTGCCGTTCACAGCGGCCGACGCGAGTGACTATCGTCATTACGTCACGGGCGACCTCACGGCGCCGGCACCGGGCAAGGTCAGCGGCGGGCTGCTGCTGATGGGTGGCGGCGATCGCAATTTCGACGCGCTGCGCTGGTTCGTGGCGAAGGCAGGCCATGGCCACCTCGTCGTGCTGCGCGCGTCGCAGGCTGCCGAAGTCGCCGACGAGTTCTACACCGAAGTGGGCGGTCTCGCCTCGGTGGAAACCTTCGTGTTCGAGGGTCGCGGTGCGGCGAGCGATCCGAAGATCCTCGCGGCGCTCGCGCAGGCCGACGGCATTTTCATCGCGGGCGGCGACCAGGCGCGCTACGTGCGCTTCTGGAAGGGCACGCCCGTGGCCGCCGCGCTCGATGCGCATGTCGCCGCAGGCAAGCCGCTCGGCGGCACGAGCGCGGGCCTCGCGATTCTCGGCGAGTATCTCTACGGAGCCATGGATGACGGCAGCATCACCTCGCCCGAGGCCATGGCCGATCCGCTCGGTCCGGCCGTGACCCTCGAGGGCGATTTCCTGCATCTCGCGCTGTTGCGCGGCATCGTCACCGACACGCATTTCAAGGAGCGCAACCGTCAAGGGCGACTGCTCGCATTCCTCGCCAAAGCCGATCGTCCGCTCTGGGGCCTCGGCGTCGATGAGAGCGCGGCGCTCGCAGTCGAGCCTGACGGCACGGCGCGCATCTATGCCACCGATCCTGACGGTGCGGCCTGGCTCTACAAGGGTGGTTTCAGCGAGAGGCAGGATGCAGGCAAGCCGTTGCATCTGCGCCGGGTTACCGCGATCGGCATCGGACACGGATCGGTGCTGCATCTTGTCGAACGGCGGGTGGATCAGCCTGTGTTCCAGCGCGCCTTCACGGTGGTCGATGGGCGCCTGTCCGAAGTGCCGCTCTGGTCGCTCGCGATCCATGGCGGCGCGGGCGTGATCGAGCGCGGGAAGCTCCCGGCGCAGGCAGAGCAAGCCTATCGCGCCAGCCTCGATGTGGCGCTGCGTGCGGGCGCCACCGTGCTCGCGGCGAACGGCAGCGCGCTCGACGCGGTTGAGGCGGTGGTGCGGGTTCTCGAAGACAACCCGCTGTTCAATGCAGGGCGCGGAGCGGTTTTCACGGCAGACGGTCGCAATGAACTCGACGCGGCGATCATGGACGGCGCAACGGAGAAGGCCGGCGCCGTCGCCGGCGTCACTCGCACCCGCCACCCCGTGAGCCTCGCGCGCGCGGTCATGGAGAAATCCCCGCACGTGATGCTCGCGCGCGACGGTGCAGACAGGTTTTCGCTCGAAGCCGGCCTCGAGCAGGTCGACCCTTCGTGGTTTCGCACCGAGGAGCGCTGGCAGCAACTGCTGCAATGGCGGGCGAAACGCAAGGCCGCAGTGGCTCTCGACCCGACCCATGCCTATGGCACGGTCGGCGCCGTCGCACTCGACAGCGCGGGCCACCTCGCTGCCGCGACTTCGACCGGCGGCACCACCGGCAAGCGCTGGGGGCGCATCGGCGACTCGCCGATCATCGGTGCAGGCACCTACGCGAAAGATGGTGCCTGCGCGGTGTCCGCCACCGGCACGGGCGAGTATTTCATTCGCGAGAGCGCCGCGCGCCAGGTGTGCGATCGCGTAACCTGGCAGGGCTCGGGCATCGTGAAAGCCGCGCATGACACGATCATGGCGGTCGGCGCCATCGGCGGCGATGGCGGCCTCATTGCGATGGGCGCAGACGGCACCCCGGCCTTCGCGATCAACGATCTCGGCATGTATCGCGGCCGGATCGCGGCAGGAGCACCACCTCGCACGGCGGTGTATGCGGATGAGAAGTTCGCCGACTGATTGCGGCGTCAATGCTTTGGTATGGGGCTGATATCCGGGTGAACGAATTCCTGCCGTGCCTTGGCTGAAAAGAGTACATGAGCAGAGTAGTGCGTCAGCATGATCCGGCTATTGAGCAGGCTCGGATTGCGGCTCATGAAGTCCGCCGCCGATTGACAGCGGCTGCATTCGTTCATGAAGTGCGAGACGGCCATGATCCAGGCGCGCGTGATCGTCTCATGGTACTTGCCGTGGCCGACCCCGAGATGATCGAGATAGCCGAGCAGAGAGTCCTTCATGCGTTCGGCGGCCGAATCCACGGGCGACTCGCACAGATAGACGTAGGCGAGACGAACATGGGCGGCGTGATCGAAGGCTTCAGGCGCAAGCTCGTACGTCTCGAGCGATCGCGCGAATGCCAGATCCTCTGGCGAGGCTGTGTGTCCTTCCGTCATGGGGTTACCGGCCGCATCTCTGCATGGTCCGCTGCATCGCGTTGCCAAGTGCGCTATTCCCACAGTGGGGTATTGCACCTACATTGAGACTGGCGCCATGGCTAACCGAACCATGGAACGTATCCTCAGTGAAGCGCACGAGTTACCCGAGGCCGAGCGGGGTGAACTGGCGCAGGGGCTGGTGAGGAGTCTGGATGGGCCCTTCGATGCTTCCGCCAGTAGCGTCTGGGATGATGAAATCCTGCGTCGCACGAAAGCCTTGGAGGCTGGCACCATTCCTCACGGCCGCGCACCAGTGTTAGCGGTCATACTCGACCACGCCAATAGCCTGGCTTTAGGCGCCGATGCGAAGCCGCAATGATGCGCAAGACATCTCCATCTACGCGATACATGAATGCAAACGGAAAGCGGCGCATCGGGAATCTTCGGTGACGTTCATCGAGAACTTCCCCAATGCTCGACGTGTCGCAGAGCAACTCGGCCAAACGCTGCGCTTCTGCAAGGAGTTCGGCACCAAGCCCCGCGCCGCGAAGTTCTCCGAGGGTCACTGCCGCTGCGAACTCCTGCTCCGCTGCGGAGTGAAACTCGGACCTCATTTCTTGATTTGCTCTCGGAGGCGGGCAAAGACCTGTTCAGAAGGAGTGGTCTTGGCCGTGCCGGAATCTATTTCGTCGGAACGGCCGCGTACTTCGTCCAGCCATGCGGCCTCAACATCTGGGTACGCAGGGCCGTCGAGCTCTTCCCAAAGCACGCGCAGCAACGTCTCTTTCTCAGCCGTGCTGAGGGAACGAACCTCGTCCTCAATTATGGCAAGCGGGCGGGCCATGCCTTGGACGGTACCAGCGACGACATATGGTCGCAACACACCTTAATCGTGACCGCTTGGAGTTCGTGTTCGGCCCGAAACCCTGAAGTTGGGAAGCCTGGAATGCTTGTACGACCGGCACAGAACTGAACGTGCGGACGCGCGAAGGTCTTCACCCATGCCGCGATGTCGTATTCGAAGCGAGCCCAAATGCCTGCGATCATCGTTTCCTGCTGCCACTATTACTTGTTCAGGCATATCGTCGCACAACTGCCGACAGACCCACCTCACGCACCTCCCCCGGCGCGCCTTTCGTGCGCCAGTGGGCGGGGCGAGGTCCGGTGACGAGCGTGGAGAGCGCCGAGTGGCGGCGGGCAGAGCGAGGCGACCGCGACGATTCTGCTTCTGACTATCGAATGCGCCGAGCGCCGCCGCCATGAGGGCACAGCGCCGCAGGCGCTGCGCTCGACCCGCGAGGAGCCGGACCTCGCCCCGCCCACTGCCGCGCGGACGCGCGCGAATCAGTCTGCCCCCGGCCTCTCCCAATAGGTGCGCACGACACCGCCGGGCTGCACGCACTTGCGCAACACTTCGACGCCCACCACACAGATGGCCCGGCGCCCGAGTTCGTCCAGATCGCCGTTGCCGCCACCCTGGCCAGAACCCCCGCCGCCACCGCCTCCGCCGCCACCGCCCGAGCCGGCAACCGTTTCGTAGGCGAAGCTCACTTCGCCGGCGATGCCAGACTGGGCGAGATCGGTGAAGAGGTCGTCCGCGGTGAGTTGCTGGTCGTCGTTGAAATCGATTGCTGGCCTGCCTGAGTCGACGCCAAGCGCATAGACGCGATTGCGCCCGGAGGCGGGCAGGCAGGGATCCAGCTGCGATGGTGGGGTCGGCTGATACGACGGGAACAGGATCACGCCGCTTATGGTCAGCGCCTCGGCCAATACCTTTTCGCCCGACAGGTCACCATTCAGCCGCAGGTCGAGGGTCCAGCCGCGTGCCTGCGTGGGTACGGGCGTGACACCCGGGTTGCTGGTGATGTCGATCAGGTCGGCATTCGTGACCGGCGTGAACGAGTTGTAGTCTGCCTGGGTCAGCTTCGCGAACGGCAGCTTGTCGCGAAGCGAGTAGAAGCGGTCACGCGTGGCGGTGCTGAGCGGGTGGCCACGGTAGCCCGAGCCGATCGCGAGGTTGTAGTACGGGTCGGCGCCGCGGCGCTGGATCAGCGCGATGTCGGGCGTGTAATAGAAGCGCCGGTTGTCGACGGGAGTGGGCGTCGCCAGGTCGCCCGCGCCGAGGCTCGCGAATACGCCGCCCGTGACGAGGCTGTTGCGGCTCGCACCGTTGAAAATGTCGAAGCGGAAGACGCGCCCGCCCATGTCGGCTGCGTACATGCGGTCGGCGAAGCCGTCGCCATCAATATCGGCGACCTGCACGCGGCCCGGAATCGAGTTGCGCATGCGGTCGAGTTCGAGATCGGGAGTGCCGGCGCCGCCCGGTCCGCCCGCGTACCACAGCAGCGAGCCGCTCGCGGCATCGACCATGTAGATGCGATGGCCGATGGCATCGGCGACATACGGGCCGTTCTCCTGCGCGCCGTCGTAGCCGCCGCCGAAGATCAGCACCAGGTTCTCGCCATTCTGCGTGGCGCCGTTCACGCGCACGCGCGCGATGGCGGGCGCCGACCAGGTCTCGCCGATTCCTGGCAGCTCGGAGGGCCCGATCTTCCAGCGCAGACGCGGATTGTCGCGATCGGTGACATCGAGCGCGTAGTAGGTGCTGCCGCCCCGGCGCATGCCGAAGTAGATCCACACGCGATCGCCGGCGGCGGCGTCGACGATTCCGTCGAGATTGGCGTCGAACTTGAGCACGCGCACGTCGCCGTCGAGGCCGTAGGAGCGCGACGCGACACCGGCATTGCGATAGAGATCGGGCAGGCGCGCGAGGAGCTCGGGCGGGATGAAGGACCAGAGCTCGGCACCGGTGCGTGCGTCGACGGCATGCAGGAAGCCATCGTTCGTCGGCACGAACACGAGCGCATCCTGCACGTCGGGCGAAGCGGGTGTCCCGCCGTAGGTCACGAGCGCGGGCCGCGCGTGCAGCGGATCGCCCATGAAACGGTGCATCTCGTTCGTGTCGCCATCGGCGTCTTCATCCTGCACGTCGATGCCGCGCGCCCAGTCGATCAGCTGGTCGCGGGTCGGCGAGGGCGCGCTGGCGAGGCCGAGCAGCGAGTCGGTGAGCGCGGTGTTGCTGCGTTCGAAGCGATTGGCGACGACCGTGAGACTGCGGTTGCCGGAACCGTCCACGAGTGTATACATGCGGCGTGCGGCCTCATCCGGCATGCGACTGACGGCGCCGCCGGCTTCGACGTTGTCGCCATCGGCTGCTGCCGACCAGAAGCTCCGGATGCCCTGACGGAAAAAGCCGGTGGCCGGATCGACCGCATCGTTGCCCGAGGCATCGACGATTCGCCCGTCCCGGAAGCCGTACTTCTTCAGGTTCCCCGGCCAGTGGGCGGTCGCCTCGGGGTTGAACACCGAGATATACAGGTCGTTCAGGGTCTCGGTGCGGTTGAACGCATTGATCGACACCGAAGGGGTGGTGAACGTGGAACTCGTCTGCAGGATGTCGCCGACGATCGCCTGCAAGGTCGTGGTGAGGTTCGCGACGTTGTCCGCGGAATAGGCCTGACCACCGCCACGCGTCGCGGTCTGATCGAGCAGCGTGGAGCCCTCGACGTCGGGTCCGAAGCCGACGGTGTAGGTTGTCACGTTCTGCTGACCGGGGAGAGCGCTCGACAGGTCTGCGTCGTGCAGATACTGCGTCATGTCGGCAAGGCACGCGCCGTCGCCCGTTCCACTGCAGCCGCCACCGACCAGCGAAGCGTAGCCCGGCAGCGCCGGAATGAGGGCGTTGGCTCCGGTGTCCAGCGTGGGCTCGCCATCGGTGAGCAGGATCGCGAAGTTGCGCTGACACTGATACGCGATCGGCGATTGATAGCGCGAGGCATCCTGCGGGTCGCGGGACGCGGGCACGCTGGGAGATGGAGTACCTCCCACCTCGGACTGTGCGCCGTATGCGACGGCGCGACCGGCGAAATACTGGCCGGCCTCATACATCGTTTCCGAGAGTGGCGTGAAGCCGTCGGCCGTGAGCGAGTTGATATTGTCGACCAGCGAGTCTCGCGCGGTTGCGATGTCGGCGATCTCGTGGATCACCATGCCGCCCTCGGTGTTGCTGCTGAAGCGCATCAGGCCGAGGTTCACATCGCTGATCGATCCCACCAGCGAGGTGGCAACCGCCTGCACGGTCTGCAGGCGCGAAATGGCCGTGGGCACCGGCGGCGAGTAGTACCAGTTCAGCCAGTTCGCGCTATAGAGCGTATAGGTGGACGCAGTGCCCCAGTCGATTTCGCGACTCGGATTCGCCGACCAGGGCGCGCCCGCATCGCCGTTCTGCGCGTAGCGCAGGGAGGAGGTGTCGTCAGGTCCTTGCGTGCCGCTGTCCGCCCGACACTCGACGAGCGAGTCGGGTGCGGCGCCTGAGAGCCGTGACCATGTCGCGCTGACAGGGTCGAAACGCGCCGTATCGCCGGTCCAGCTGCCCGCAAGTCCCGCGAGGCTCGAGCGCGCGGCGGCACACCGGTTCGCGGCGGCGGAAATGCGCGACGGTGAATTGCAGGCAGGAGGCTCGGTGCTTCCAGTGCCACTCTCGCGCCAGTACACGGTGCCCGCGCTGCAGCTGCCGCCGTAAGTCGTGGCCGGGTCGTAGGGCGCGCGCGGCGCCTGCACGGTGCTGCTCATGCTGCCCGAGGTGTCGATGATGAACAGGATGTTCGGCTTGACGTCGCGCAGCGCCGCCTGGTTCACGAAGATCTCGGTGTCGTCGGCGAGCGCCGCGGCGCCCGATGCGAGCGACAGAGCGCCGCACGCGAGCGCGGTTGCCAACCGGGAGCGGTGCGTGCTCATCGCTGTGCTCCCCGCCGCTCGCCGTGAGCTTGCAGAGCAGGAGTCATCGAGCCGCTCGCGATGACGCGGGTGACTTCGTGCGACCGCGCATCGTAGAGGACGGTGACAGCGGAGTCGGGTGCTGCAACGAAACCTGATCGGAGCGCCGCAAGCGCCACGGATTCCTTCGCCACGAAATACCGCGTGCGCGAACTTGTCACGAATGACTGTGGCGCGCAGCCCGCGCAGCGCGTGACGACGAGCATCCCGGCTGCACCCGACGGCAACACGACCGACGATGCCTGCGCTTCGACCGCCTGTTCGAGGACCCAGCGGGGCGGGTCGGCCGCCTGCAATGGCAGCCCAACAAGGGCAAGCCCGGCAAAAAACGCTGCGTGGCGCGATGACATGTTCATTCCCCCAAGGCGCCGAGGCCGGTACCGATCTGCCCGACGCTGCCACCGCCACCGCCGGCGCCGGCGACGATGAAAACACCCTGTACTTGCCGGTCGCGCGCGTTGCGCAGGGAAGTGCCGGAGCTGTCGATTTCGTAGTGCAGGCCGACGAAGCGATCGATGCTCGACTGCGGCAGGCCGGTCTCCTCGCCCACGTAGCGCGTTGCCGTGCTGAACCGGTCGACTCCTGCGGTGCCTACCGGCACGTTGAGCACCTCCGTGGGCGCGGCGCCCGGCACTGTGGGTACTGCGCCGATGTCGGCGATCGCTTCCTCAATGCCGGCCGTCGCTGCCATCGCGGCCGCGCGCCGGTACTGTTCATTGCCGGCCATCACGAGTTCGGTGGTCGCCGTGTTCATGCCCGTGACCGCGAGCAGCGTGAGGATCAGCAGCAGTACGAGGCCGATGACGAGAGCCGCGCCGCGTTCGGTGTTCATAGGGTTCGGGCGTTCTTCAGGGAAATGGTGCGGGACATCAGCACGCGACGAAAGCGCCTGTCGTCACCCGCTGGTGTGTAGTCGACGTCGGCGTATTCGTAGCGGCGGTTGTCTTCGAAGCCAGGCTCAGGGCGATCGGCGCGCACGCGCACCCAGACACGCACGGCGACGACCTGGGCGCGATCGAGGCCCGCGAAGTCGGGATTCACGTAGCGGGTGGCACGGCCGTCGGATTCGGGGATGCCATCGCCATTGGCGTCGGCGGCAGGGTCGATCACGCCATCGTTGTCGTAGTCGCCCGTGTCGATGCCGAACTGCACCTGCAGATCCTCGACGCCAGGCATCACTTCGCTTTCCATGAACTGCGCACCACCGGCCAGGGATTTCACGCGCAGCGACGGCAGGCCGGGGCGGTCGACGGCATCCTGCGAAAGATAGTAGGCGCGTACCAGGAGGTTGTGGATCTCGTTGTCGGCATCGATCGGCCCGGGCGCGTTGCCATCGACGAACAACTGCTGCGCCGAACGGCTGCGCAGGCGCGACGCATAGAGCTGCAGGCGCCCGGCGTCGGGCGCCGATGTCACGGTTTCGACGCGGCGGATCGTCAAGGTGTCGGCGGTGCCCACGGCCCCTGCTCCGTAAGGCGCGCACGAGGCGCCGGCGCCCGGGCCCAGCACGAATGAATCGTTCGAGCCTTGCACGGGCGTGAGCACGTCGACCGCGAAATTGGTGCCGCAGTCGTGCGCGCCCGCCGGCAGATTCGCCACCGCAACCGGCGCGGCTGCCGGAATCGGCCGCTCGCGCATCTGCGCCGCGACCGCGTACACAGTGCCAGGCGACGCACCGCTCACGAAACGGATCGTGTCGGGCGAGTTCGTGAAGCCGTAGTAGCCCGCGAGCTCGATGTCGGGCTCGAGCACCGACAGTACATAGCGGCCGTTCTCCTGCAGACGCGCCACGCTCTCGTTGACGGCATAGGTGGTGCGACCGCGCGAGAACACGTACACGGCGCCGACGATCAGGATCGAACCTATCGCGAGTGCAACCAGGAGCTCAATGAGGCTCAGTCCTCGCTGTGATTGTGGGCGCTTCATGAGATGGGCGGCCTCGGCATCATGACGAGTTCGGTCGAATAGGTGTACGGCTCGTTGATGCCCGGCTCCTGCCAGGCAATCGTGATGCGGTAGCGGTCGGGGCGGCCGGGATTCGCCGCCCGTGTGTGATCCACGACGGCGGCGGTCGCGGGATCTGCCGGCGCGGGCAGAGCGTTGCTCACGGCTGCCTGCCAGCGCGCAAGATCGTCCTCCGCAAGCTCGGCGACGCTGCAATTGATGCCCACATCGGCCGCCGTCGGCGCGCAGCGGCGTATGGCCGGTGCGCCCGCGTACGTCGCGGTGTCATACGCATCGCGCGCGTTGCCGTTGGCGAGAATGCGGTCGGCAATGTCACCCGCGAGATTCACCGCGTGCGTGCGCAGGAGGGCCGTGCGGCTGCTGCGCAGGCTCTCGACGAAGAGCCCCGCGATGCCGAGCAGGCCGATCGAGAGCACGACCAGCGCGACGAGCGATTCGACCATGGTGACGCCACGTTCTCTCAGCTGCATGCGAGCCCCCATGCGGCCAGGCGCGCCGGATCGCGCACGACTTCGCCGCGACCGGTGCGGGCCACTTCGATGCCGCGCGCTGCCGACTGGTTGGTGCCGCCCTGAAGGGCATAGCTGCGCTCGTCGCAATAGACGATGTGTCGCGCGGTAGCCGCGGGGGTGCCCAGCAAGAACCCGTTTGCGCCGAAGGAGAGACAGGCG
>Ga0073904_10001019_pt1 | contig 20754 bp, 16 predicted proteins | sample KloWWTrecipitate_FD_66668 | JGI IMG/M metagenome (GOLD analysis project Ga0073904, IMG submission 66668) | Active sludge microbial communities from Klosterneuburg, Austria, studying microevolution and ecology of nitrifiers - Klosterneuburg... | ecosystem: Engineered > WWTP > Aerobic digester >... | reverse complement strand
GGACGCGCCGCTGGTGGGCGACGCCCGCGGCAATGTCGCCCTGCCCGGCCCCGACCTGCTGGACCTGCGCACGCTGCCCACGCCCGAAACCAAGTCCGGCTTCGACGTGTCCGAACCCGCCGCACCGGGCAGCAACAACTTCGCCGTGTCGGGCCAGCGCACCGCCGACGGCCGCGCCATCGTCGCCGACGACATGCACCTGGGCCTGCGCGCACCGAACATCTGGTACCGCGCCCGCCTGCGCTACGCCGACGCGCGCGCGCCCGGCGGCAAGGTGGACGTGAGCGGCTTCACCCTGCCCGGCATCCCGGCCGTGATCGTGGGCAGCAACGGCCACGTGGCCTGGGGCTTCACCAACAGCTACGGCGACTGGCTGGATTTCTACCGCGTGGACTGGGCCAACAAGGACCGCAGCCGCTACCGCGTGGCCGGCGGCCAGCAGGCGCTGCGCGTCAGCAGCGAATGGATCCGGGTCAAGGGCGGCGCGCCGGTGGAGCTGACAGTGCGCGAAACGCGCTGGGGTCCGATCACCGCCGAACTCGACGACACCACGTCGCTGGCGCTGCGCTGGACCGCCCAGCTGCCGGGCGCGCTGAACTTCGGACTGTCCGACCTGGCGCTGGCCGGCAACCTCGACGAAGGCCTGGCCGCCGCGGACCTGGCCGGCATTCCCGCGCAGAACCTGGTGATTGGCGACAGCAAGGGCCGCATCGGCTGGCGCCTGACCGCGCAGCTGCCGCACCGCGCCGGCGCGTGCGAAGCCACGGCGCCGCTGGCGGTGGCCGACGGCTGCCGCTGGGCCGGGTGGCTGCCGCCCACCGAAAACCCCAGCCTCGTTGACCCGGCGGACGGCATCCTGTGGACCGCCAACAACCGCACGCTCGACGGTGACGCGCTGCAGCTGGTGGGCGACGCGGGCTATGCCAACGGCGCGCGAGCACGCCAGATCCGCGACGCGCTGCGGGCCAAACCCGCGTTCACCGAAGCCGACCTGCTGGCGATCCAGCTCGACGACCGCGCGCTGTTCCTCGCCCGCTGGCACCAGGCGCTGCAGGACGAAGCCGCCCGCAGCGGCAGCGCCGAGCTCAAGGCCCTGGCCGAGGCCGCGCGCGCCTGGGACGGCCGCGCCAGCGCCGGTTCCGCCAGCTACCGCATCGTGCGCGCCTGGCGCCTGGCGGTGGTGGAACGCATCCAGAACGGCCTGCTGGCGCCGGCACAGGCCGCGCTGGGCGAGCGCTTCGTCATGCCCGACCTGCCGCAGATGGAAGCGGTGGCCTGGCCGCTGCTGCAGCAGCGCCCCGCGCACCTGCTGCCGCGCCGGTTCGAAAGCTGGGAAGCGCTGCTGGCCGACGCCGCGCGCGACGTCCACGGCCAGCTCGCGGCCGAAGGCCCGCTGGCCGAGCGCACCTGGGGCGAGCGCAACACCGCGGCCATCTGCCACCCCCTGGCCGGCGCGCTGCCGGCATTCGTGCGCGGCGGACTGTGCATGCCGGCCGACCCGCTGCCCGGCGACGGCAACATGCCGCGCGTGCAGGGCCCGGCCTTCGGCGCCAGCCAGCGCATGGTGGTGTCGCCGGGCCATGAGGCCGACGGCATCATCCACATGCCCGGCGGCCAGAGTGGCCACCCGCTGTCGCCGTTCTGGGGCGCCGGCCACGCGGCCTGGGTGCAGGGCGAGCCCACGCCCTTCCTGCCGGGCGAGGCCGAGTTCCGACTGCAGCTCACCCCGAAAACGTGAGCAAGTTCACGTTATGCACAAAATTTGCTGACAGGCGTCACTTTTTGGGCCATAAACGGCTTGCTGCACCGGCTGCTCCGCCGGTGCAGGACGGGTGGATCGCCGTCAGGGGGAGCGCTCCGCCGAACCGAAGGTTTTCCTGGTGAGGTGGGTCCGATGGACATGTTGATCACGCTGCTGACGCACTGGCGTCGCATGATGCTTTCCCGGCAGGCCGGCGCCGTGCGCCAGGCCGTACTGGCCCTCAACGCCGAACAGCGCAAGCAGACCGCCGACCACACCCTGGCGGAAATCCAGCACGCGGCGCGCCTGCCGCAGCCGCACCTGCACGGCGTCACCGACAGCTCGCTCTATCGCCCCTGGACGCCCGTGGCCTCCACCGCGGCCAGCCGCGTGCGCGACCGATCCATCCAGCTGCGCCAGCGCAGCATCGCCATGTGGCTGGCGGTGGTGTACCACGAGACCCGCGGCGCCACCGACGAAGGCCTGCAGGGCGTGCACCGCGACGTGCTGGGCATCCTGCGCGAGCTCAAGGACAACCGCACGGCCGACAAGGCCGAGAAGGCCTGGTTCAACCAGGCCGCGTGATCGCTTCGGTGGGAGGGATGTAGCGGAGGGTCAGGCGACCAGCAGCCGTTCGGCGATGGCTCGGTAAAGCGCGGGGAGGCGCTCGAGTTCGTCCAGCGCAATGCGTTCGTCCACCTTGTGGATGCTGGCGTTCACCGGCCCCAGCTCCACCACCTCGGCGCCCAGGGGCGCGATGAAGCGGGCGTCCGAGGTGCCGCCGCCGGTGTTTTCCTCCGGCGCCAGGCCGCACTGTTCCCGAAGCACGGCGCGCACGGCGGCGCGCAGGCGGCCTTCGCCGGTGAGGAAAGGTTCGCCGCCGCGGTGCCAGCGCAGGTCGTATTCCAGGCCGTGGCGGTCGAGCACGGCGTGCACTTCGCGCTCCAGCGCCGGCGCACTCCAGCCCGGGTTGTAGCGGAAGTTGAACACCACCTCGCAGTGGCCCGGGATGACGTTGTTGGCGCCGGTGCCGGCGTGGATGTTGGACACCTGCAGGCTCGACGCCGGGAATTCGGGATAGCCCTCGTCCCAGACGCGCGAGGTCAGCTCGGCCAGCGCCGGCAGGGCCTGGTGGATCGGGTTGCGGGCCTTTTCCGGGTACGCCACGTGGCCCTGGATGCCGCGCACCGTAAGGTTGCCCGACAGCGTGCCGCGGCGGCCCACGCGCAGCAGGTCGCCCAGCGTTTCCTTCGACGACGGCTCGCCGGTCACGCAGAAATGGATGCGCTGCCCCGTGGCGCGGAAGTGGTCGGCCACGCGGCGCACGCCGTCAATGGCGTCGCCCTCTTCGTCCGAGGTCAGCAGCAGGGCCACGGTGCCCGGATGGTGCGGGTGCGCGGCCACGAACTGCTCCAGCGCCAGCACGAAGGCCGCCACGCTGCCCTTCATGTCGGCGGCACCGCGGCCGTACAGGAAACCGTCGCGCACGGTGGCTTCGAACGGGTCGCTGGCCCAGGCGTCGCGCGGGCCCGGCGGCACCACGTCGGTATGGCCGAGGAAGCACAGCACGTCGCCGCCTTCGCCGTGCGTGGCCCAGAGGTTCTTCACTTCGCCGAAATCGATCTGCCGGCACTGGAAGCCGGCGCGCGCGAGGCGCGCGGACACCAGCGCCTGGCAGCCCGCGTCTTCGGGAGTGACCGAAGCGCGGCCGATCAGGTCACGCGTGAGGGCCAGCACGTCGCTCATTTCTTGATCCCGAACCGCAGCTTCCAGCCATTGTCGGTGAAACCCACGCTCACCACGCCGTCGTCCGTCACCAGCACCGGGCGCTTCACCAGCGCCGGGTGTTCCTTGATCAACAGCGTCCACTCGGGATCGCTGGCCGGGGCCTTGCGGGCCTCGGGCAGCTGGCGCCAGGTGGTGGAGGCGCGGTTGACCAGCTTGTCCCAGCCGCCCAGCTGCGCCGCCCAGGCCTTGAGCGTTTCCGCCGGCACGCGCTCGGCCCGGTAGTCCACGAACGCATGCGCGATGTCGAAGCGCTTGAGCCAGTTGCGCGCCTTGCGGCAGGTGTCGCAGGCGTCCAGGCCGTAGACGGTGGTCATGGCGCGGCCTTGGCCACCGAGGCCTTGGCGCCACCGATGTGGCGCGACAGGAAATCAAGCAGTTTGGTGTAGTACTCGATGCGGCGCGACTCGGTGTAGAAGCCGTGGCCCTCGGTCGGGTAGTACAGGCTTTCCACCGGCACGCCGGCCGCCTTCAGTGCGCGCTCCATCTTCTTGGTGTGTTCGGGCGGCGCGACGGTGTCTTCGCCGCCGGCCGCCAGGAACACCGGCACCTTGATGCGTGCGGCCATGCCCGTCGGCGAACGCGGGCCCAGCGTTTCGATCGGGCCCACCCAGTCGTCCAGCCAGGTGCGGGTGGACCGGGCGCCGGCGCTGTCCTGGCGATGCATCATGGAAAGGTCGTAAACGCCCACGTAGCCGACGGCACACTGGTACAGGTCGGGCTCGCGCGCCACGCCCACCAGCGACGCGTAGGCGCCGTAGCTGGCGCCGTAGATGCAGATGCGGCCGGGGTCGGCGATGCCCTGGCTGATGGCCCAGCGGGTGGCATCGGTGACGTCGTCCTGCATCGTGCCGCCCCACTGGCGCGCGCCGGCGTGGCGGAAATCGCGGCCATAGTTGCCAGAACCGCGGAAATTGACCTTCAGCACGGCATAGCCCGCCTGGGCGAGCATCTGCGCTTCGTCATCGAAGCCCCATTCGTCGAACACGCCGAAGGGCCCGCCGTGCGGCAGCACGACCATCGGCAGCTTGCCGGTGGCGCCCTTGGGGCGCGTGAGGTAGCCATGCAGGGTGAGGCCGTCGCGCGACTTGAGCGAGATGGGCTCCGCCGTCGCCATGGTGTCCGGGTCGAACCATTCGCGACTGCTGATGACGTGGTCGGCCTGCTTGGTTTCCCGGTCGAAGATGTAGAAGTCACCCGGGTTGGTGTCGCTGCGGGTGTGCACCAGGGCCAGCCTGCCGTCCTGGGTGGTGGACGTGACCTCCACGGCCAGCCCCTTGAACGCGGCTTCCAGGCTCCGGTAGAGGCGGGCGTCGGCCGACGCCTCGTCGAAGAAGACGCTGCTCTGCCGGCCGTCCATCAGCAGCGCACCCACCAGCGCATCGCCCTTGCCGGCGGCGTGGATGTAGGCGTACGGGTCCGCGTTGTCGTCCTGCAGCACCGTCTTGCGCTCGCCGCTGGCCACGTCGTACGCGACCAGGGCGTCCGGGCCCTTGGGCTGCTGCACGCGCAGGTAGGCGGTGCCGTTGTCGGCCGAGAATCCCACGGCGGTCTCGACGCGGCCGGTCCGGGCCTCGTCGTTCACCAGCGTCCACTCGGCCTGGTCGCTGGCGCGGTAGTAGAGCTTGCTGATGTTGTCACTCAGGGCGCCGACCGCGAAGCGCACGGCGCCAGCGTTGTCGGTGGTGAAACGGGCGCGCGGCACCGGCGCACGCGCCACCAGCTGGCGGCGGCCGGTGTACACGTCCATCTTCTCGGCGCGGGTGAAGGTGTCGTCGCCCCAGGGTTCGATGGTCACCAGCACGAACTTGTCGTCGTCGGCCAGCGGATCGAGCAGCCAGCCCCAGACGCTTTCGGCATCCTTGGGCTTGATGCGCGTGCCGGGGCCGCCGCCGTCCACGCGGTAGCCCACCAGGTTCTCGCCTCGCTTGCCGTCGGCGTTGACGGCCACCAGTTCACCGGTGAGCACCGGCTTGTCGAGCTGGCCCAGCGATTCGGACATGCTGATCAACACGCGTTCGGGGTTCACCCAGACGAATTCCTCGACGTGGGTGTTCTTGCCCAGGGCGAACGCCGCCGTCTTCTCGCCGGTGGCACGGCGCAGGATGACCATGCCGGTGCGGTCTTCCATTGGCACCGTGGCGGCCAGGTAGTCGCCGTTCGGGGAGATCTTGATGTCGCGGAAGACGTCGCGCTTGATGAAGGCCGAAACATCCACGCCGCCGGCGGCCGGCGCGGGACCGGTGGCGAGCGCCAGCGATGTCGAGATAACGGCGGCAAACAGGATTCGCATGCGTTGCTCCTGGAAACTCAAGGGGCCGATTGGGCGCTGACTGGCCTGGTGCGGCTGGCCGCGGCGTCCGCCGAGGGTGGCCTGGCTTTCCCGCCGCCCAGGTGGCCGGACAGGAAGTCCAGCAGCCGGGTGTAGTGTTCCCGGCGCCCACGTTGGGCTGCATCCCCGGCCAAGGAGGTGGGGAACCGGTAAACCGTGGTTTCGACGTCCGCCCTCTCCAGCGCGCTGCGCATGGCCCGGAACTGGCGTGCGTGCCAGCCGGAGCCTTCGTCGTCGCTGGCAAGGTACACCGGTACGCCGATGTCGCCGGCAAGGCCGATCGCGGAGACGGCCGACAGGGAGTCCGCCGTACCCAGGCGCCGGTCCAGCAGCTTTTCACGCGGCCTGTCGCCATGGCTGAGCGTGCGATGCATCAACGCAAGATCGAACACGCCGCTGTCGGAGGCGGCGCACCTGAACAGTCCGGGCGCACGCGCCGCCGCGATGAGGGCGGCATGGGCCCCCATCCTGCTGCCGTAGACGCAAATCCGTTCGCCATCGGCCATGCCCTGGGCGACGGCCCAGCGGGTGGCGTCGGCGATGTCGTCCGGCACCACGGTGGACCACTTGCCGATGGCCGCATCGCGGAACGAACGCCCATGGCCGCCGGACCCTCGATGATTCACCTGCAGCACGGCGTAGCCAGCCTGGGCCAGCATCTGCGCCTCGTCGTTGAACTCCCCGTCATGGAAGCCCCACGGGCTGTCCTGGGCCAAAGCGACGGTGGGGCGCACCAGCACCACCATGGGCAAGGGGCCGGTGGTGCCGGCAGGCCGCGTCAGGTAGCCCTGCAGGTGCTGGCCATCGCGCGCCTTGAGTTGTACCGGCGTCACCGTCGCCATCTTGGCCGGGTCGAGCCAGTCGCGGATGCCGACCACGTGCTCGACGCGCTTGGTGTCGCGGTCGAAGACGTGGAAATCGCCCGGGCTGTTGCCGCCGAAGGTCTTCACCAGTGCGATGCGTCCGTCCCGGCTGAGTGACGTGACCAGGACGCCCTGGCCCGGGAACGCCGCTTCCAGCGTGCGGTACAGCCGGGCCTGGTCGGAGGTCTCGTCGAAGAATACGGTGCGCGGCAAGCCGTCCATCAGCATCACGCCCACGGGCGCCCCGGCGATGCCGTGGGCGCGCAGGATGCGCCAGGGGTCGACGTGGGCGTCGCGGAACACGGGCTTGCGGGTGCCGGTGGCCGGGTCGAAGGCCACGATGGCGTCCGGGCCGTCCCTGGTTTCCACCTGGAGGTAGGCCACGGCATTGTCGGCGGAGAAGCCCAGCGCCGACTCGACCAGGCCCGAGGCTTTCTCGTCGTTGAGCAGTTGCCAGGGAGCGTCTTCCCCCGCGCGATGGAACAGCTTGCTGTCGCCGGCGTCGTCCACGCCCGAGGCGAACCGCACCACGCCCCGGGCGTCGGTGGTGAAACTGGCACGCGGTACGCCGACCTTGGCCACCACCTTGCCGCCGCCGGTGACGCTGTCGACCACCTCGGCGCGCGAATAGGGATCGGCGACCGGCGAGATGGAGACGATCACGCGCTTGTCTTCCGCGGGCAGGTCATCCACCAGGCGGGCGAAGACTCCCTCCTTGGAGCGGCTGCCCAGCCGGGAGGCCGACATGTCGAGCACCAGGCCGCCCTGTATCACCGTCCCGGCCAGCGTGTTGTCGACGTTCATGCCGATGATCTCACCCGTGAAGATGGAGTCCTCGGCGATGTTGCTGCCGATGCGCGGCATCATCAGCACGCGCTCGTTGCTCACCCAGTGGAAGTCGCCGATGTGGTAGCGCGGATCGGGCACCACGTTGGCGGTGCGCACGCCGTCGGCACGCCGGATGATGGTCAGCGCGGTGCGGTCGGGAAGGCGGAGCGTGGCGGCCAGGTAGCCGCCGTCGGGCGACACCTTGACGTCCATGATGCCTTCGCGTCGAAGCATCGCGTCCACGTCCACGTCCACCGCGCGGGCGACCGACGCAGACACCGCGGACAGGATCAGGGCCGCCGTGGCGGCGGCGAGTGCGTGGTTGCGCATGGTGCTCCGGAATAAAAGGCAGGGCCGCACCGTTTTGCCACGGTCGCATGGCCCTGTCCAGCGCCGACGCGTGAAGATTACTCCAGCGCGCCGCGCAGCAGTTCGTTCACCGAGGTCTTGGCGCGCGTCTTCGCGTCCACCTGCTTGACGATCACCGCGCAGTACAGCGAGTACCTGCCGTCCGCCGAAGGCAGCGAGCCCGACACCACCACGCTGCCGGCCGGCACGCGGCCGTGCGTGATCTCGCCGGTGGCGCGGTTGTAGATGCGGGTGCTCTGGCCGATGAACACGCCCATGCCGATCACGCTGCCCTTCTCCACCACCACGCCCTCCACCAATTCGGCGCGGGCGCCGATGAAGCAGTCGTCCTCGATGATGGTGGGGCTGGCCTGCAGCGGCTCGAGCACGCCGCCGATGCCGGCGCCGCCGGAAAGGTGGCAGTTCTTGCCGATCTGCGCGCAGCTGCCCACCGTGGCCCAGGTGTCCACCATCGTGCCGGCGCCGACGTGCGCGCCGATGTTCACGAAGCTCGGCATCAGCACCACGTCCTTGCCGATGTGCGAGCCCGCACGCACCACCGCGCCGGGCACCACGCGCGCGCCCACTTCGCGGAAGTCGGCTTCGTCGAAGCCCTGGAAACGCTGCGGCACCTTGTCCCAGAACGGCGCCGGGTAGGCCTCCACCAGCTGCATGTCGTTCACGCGGAAGTAAAGCAGCACGGCCTTCTTCAGCCACTGGTTGACCTGCCAGCCGCCCTTCACCGGCTCGGCCACGCGCAGCCTGCCCGACTCCAGCAGCGCAATCACGTCCTCGACCGCAGGCCGCGTGGAGCCGTCTATCTCGGCGGCGGTCAGCGTGGCGCGGCGCTCGAACGCATCGTCGATGATCGCCTGCAGCTGCTCAGTGGCGGGCTTCTTTCTTGCCATGGTCCGTCTCTCCGTCGACGCAGGCCACGATGGCCTGGCTCAGCTTGTCCAACAGGGCCTGGTCATCAATGGCGCGGTCGCGCTCGTCGGTGAGCAGGAAAAAGTCCTCCACCTTCTCGCCGAAGGTGGCGATGCGGGCGTCGTGCACGCGCAGCCGGTGCTGGCGCAGCACCTGGGCCACGCCGGCCAGCAGGCCGGGCTGGTCGGTGCAAACCAGGCTCATGCGGGTGCGGCTGCCGTCGGCCAGGTGGTCGAAGCCCACGCGGGCGGGCACGCGGAAATGCCGCAGCTGGCGCGGCGCCGCGCGGCGCACCGGCTTCACCTTCAGCGGATCGCGCAGCGCGGCCTGCAGGGCCGACACCACGGCCCCGGGCTCGGGCGCATGGCCCTGCGGCGCGATCAGCTGGAAGTTGTCCAGCGCGTAGCCGTCGGTGGAGCTGAGCACGCGCGCGTCCAGCACGTTCAGGCCCAGGCGGTCGAGCGTGGCCACCAGCGCGGCGAACAGGCCGTCGCGGTCGGGCGCGCGCACGAACACTTCCAGGCCGCCGTCCTGCACGTGCGGCCGCACCAGCACCAGGCTGTCGCTGCCGCCCGATTCGGCGATGCCGCGGGTTTGCCAGGCGATCTGCTCGGGCCGGTAGCGCAGGAAGCCCACGTCCGGGTACGCGGCCCAGATGCGCTCCACCGTGGCCTGTTCCAGCCCTTCGCCCAGCAGCCGCTCCATCGCCACGGCGCGGGTCTCGGCCATGATCTCGTTGGCGTGCACCGGGTTTTCCAGGCCGCGGCGCAGCGCGAAGCGCGTGGCCGAATACAGGTCGGCCAGCAGGCGGTCCTTCCACGCGTTCCACAGCTTGGGGCTGGTGCCGGCGATGTCGGCGCAGGTGAGCAGGTAGAGGTAGTCGAGGTGCTCGCGGTCGGCCACCCGGTTGGCGAAACGCGCCACCACGTCCGGGTCGGAAATGTCCTGGCGCTGTGCGGTGACCGACATCAGCAGGTGCTGCTCCACCAGCCAGGCCAGCAGGTCGCCGTCGGCGGCGGGCATGGCGTGCACCAGGGCGAACTCGCGCGCGTCCACCGCGCCCAGCTCGGAGTGGTCGCCGCCGCGGCCCTTGGCGATGTCATGGAACAGCCCCGCCAGCAGCAGCAGATGCGGCTTGCGCAGGCGCGGCAGCACTTCGTGCGCTATCGCGAAGCGCTCGTCCACCCGGCGCGCGAACCCGTCCATGTGCGCCAGCACGGCCAGCGTGTGCTGGTCCACGGTGTAGACGTGGAAGAGGTCGTACTGCATGCGCCCGGACACCTTGCCGAACGCCGGCAGGTAGCGCGCCAGCACGCCCAGCCGCGCCATGCGCGTCAGCGTGGCGATGGCGCGGCGCGACTCGAGCAGGGCCATGAAGCGCGCGCGCACCTCCGGCGGCTGTTCGGTGCAGGGGGCGATGGCGGTGAGCGATTCGCCCAGCGCGCGCGCCGTCTCCGAATGCAGGCCGCGGGCGTCGGGCAGTCCGTCCCAGGCGGCGAACAGTTCCAGCACCGGCGCCAGCCCCTCGCGCAGGCGCGCGGGCTCGGTCATGGCCAGGTAGCCGTGGCGCAGTTCGTAGCCCTCGCCCGCCGGCACCGCGGGCTCTTCGCCCGAAAGTTGCTCCTCGAAGCGCTGCAGCAGCCGGTCGTTGATGCGCATCACCGTGGCGGCGCTGCGGAAGAAGCCCTGCATCATCTGTTCCACCGCCAGGTTGTCGCGGTGTTCGTCGGTGAGGCCCAGCATGGCGGCGAGCGTCTTCTGGTGGTCGAAGCCCAGGCGTTCTTCGCGCCGGCTGGCCAAAAGGTGCAGGCCGAAGCGCAGGCGGGCCAGCTGGCGCCATTCGCGCTCGAGGCTGGCGCACTCGTCTTCGCCCAGCAGGCCCAGCGGCACCAGGGCGCGCAGGCCGGGCACGCCGTACAGGCGCATGCCCATCCAGGTGACCGTCTGAAGGTCGCGCAGGCCGCCCGGGCCTTCCTTGATGTTGGGCTCGAGGTTGTGGGCGGTGTCGTGGAAGCGGGCGTGGCGCTGGCGCTGTTCTTCGCGCTTGGCCTGGAAATAGTCGGCCGGCGGCCAGATGCGCGGCGGCGCCAGGGCGGTGGCCAGGCGCCCGGCCGCACCGGGGTCGCCGGCCAGCCCGCGGCACTCCATCAGCGAGGTGAGTACGGTGATGTCTTCGCCGGCCGCGTCCACGCACTGGGCGATCGAACGCACCGCCTGCCCGGTGGCCAGCCCCGCGTCCCACAGCAGCGAGAAGAAGTGGCCGATGCCGGCCTCGTGCGCCTGCTGGCAGGCCGGCTCCGCCAGCACCAGCAGGTCGATGTCGGACTGCGGGTACAGCTCGGCCCGGCCGTAGCCGCCGGTGGCGATCAGCTGCAGCGGGGCGTCGGCGGGCAGGCAGCGCGCCCAGGCCGAGCAGACCACGGCGTCGCTGGCCTCGCAGCACAGCGCCACCAGCCGGTCGATGGCCTCGCCGGCCTCGAAGCGGCGGCGCAGGTCGGCGCGGCGTTCGGCCAGGCCGGCCTTGGCGGCTTCGCGCCAGGCGGCATCGTCGGGGGCCGCGGCCAGCGCGGCCGCCAGCGGCAGCGGGTTCGCGGCGGGCACGGGCGCGGCGTTCACCGGCCGGCCCCGGTCACAGGTCGTTGTCGTCGCCGGGCAGGCGGGTGAGGATCTCGACGCCGTCGTCGGTCACGGCCACGGTGTGCTCCCACTGTGCCGACAGCGACTTGTCGCGGGTCACCACGGTCCAGCCGTCGTTGAGCAGCTTGGTGTGGCGGCCGCCCTCGTTGATCATCGGCTCGATGGTGAACACCATGCCCTTCTGCAGCACCACGCCCGACATCGGCTGGCCGTAGTGCAGGACCTGCGGTTCTTCGTGGTAGATGCGGCCGATGCCGTGGCCGCAGTATTCGCGCACCACGGAGAAGCGCTCGCCCTCGGCGTACTTCTGGATGGCGTGGCCGATGTCGCCCAGGGTGGCGCCCGGCTTCACCACGCGGATGCCGCGGAACATGGCCTCGCGGGTGACTTCGACCAGGCGCCTGGCCTTGATGCTGGGTTCGCCAACGAAGTACATGCGGCTGGTGTCGCCGTGCCAGCCGTCCTTGATGACGGTGACGTCGATGTTGACGATGTCCCCGTCCTTGAGCACCTTGGCCTCGGACGGGATGCCGTGGCAGATGACGTTGTTCACCGAGGTGCAGATGGTGGCCGGGAAGCCCTTGTAGCCGACGTTGGCCGGGATGGCTTTCTGGACCTCCACGATGTGGTCGTGGCAGATGCGGTCGAGTTCGGCCGTGCTCACGCCGGGCTTCACGTGGGGGGCGACGACCTGCAGCACCTCGGCGGCCAGGCGGCCGGCCACGCGCATGCACTCGATGTCCTGGGCTGACTTGATGGTGATCATGGCCCGATTATCCCTCAGTTGCGGCCCGTTGGGCCAGCGGGCTATACTCCCGCGGCTTGATCCGGGCATTCCCTTCACATCGGGGCCACCCGGGCCAGCCCGCCCACGCCGGGCGTCACCGGTGAATACACACACCTGGCTTTACCCCGCCCCGGGGTGCCCAAGGTCCTCTGGACCAGCGGGTTCGAGGCGGCGGCCAGGTGGAGGCCCAACCCCGGAGCTCCGAAGCCGCCAGCGCGCGGCCGGCTCCCTATTCAAGGAAATACCCAGATGACCCAGGTCACCATGCGCCAGATGCTGGAAGCCGGCGTTCACTTCGGCCACCAGACCCGCTACTGGAACCCCAAGATGGGCCCGTACATCTTCGGCGCCCGCGGCAAGATCCACATCATCAACCTCGAGAAGACGCTGCCGCTGTTCACCGACGCGATGAACTTCATCTCGGCCATCGCCCAGAAGCGCGGCACCATCCTGTTCGTCGGCACCAAGCGCTCGGCCCGCGAAGCCATCAAGGACGAGGCCACCCGCTGCAACCAGCCGTACATGAGCATGCGCTGGCTGGGCGGCACGCTGACCAACTTCGCCACCGTGAAGAAGTCGGTCGCCCGCCTGAAGGAGCTCGAGGCCGCTGAAACCGACGGCACCTTCGACAAGCTGGTCAAGCACGAAGTGCTGGGCCTGCGCCGCGAGCGCGACAAGCTGCTGGCCTCGCTGGGCGGCATCAAGGAAATGAACCGCCTGCCCGACGCGCTGTTCGTGATCGACATCGGCCACGAGAACATCGCCGTGCAGGAAGCCAAGAAGCTCGGCATCCCGGTCATCGCCGTGGTGGACACCAACTACGACCCCAACCTGGTGGACTACCCGATCCCGGGCAACGACGACGCCATCCGCGCCGTGCAGCTGTACGTGCATGCCGCCGCCGACGCCGTGCTGGAAGGCAAGGCCGCTTCGCCGCAGGCGCACGTGGCCGCCGACGACTTCGTCGAGCTCGACGCCGAGGGCAACCCGGTCGCCAAGGCCGACACCAAGCCGGCCCCGCGCCGCGCCGCGCCCCGCGACGACAAGCGCCCGGCCCGCCGTGGCCCGGGCGGCGACAAGCGCGACGCCCGCTGAGTCATCGCGGCGTCATGCCGCGGCGCCAACCTGCGCCGCGGCACATCTTTCGCGCGTGATGCCGGCAACGCATCACGCCATCACCAAATAGCTGGAGAAACACATGGAAATCACTGCATCGCTCGTCAAGGACCTGCGCGAGCGCACCGGCGCCGGCATGATGGAATGCAAGAAGGCCCTGGTCGAGAACCAGGGTGACATCGACGCCGCCGCCGAGTGGCTGCGCAAGTCGGGCCTGGCCAAGGCCGACAAGAAGGCCGACCGCGTCGCCGCCGAAGGCCGCATCGTGGCCGCCAGCGAAGGCGGCAAGGCCGTGCTGGTCGAAGTGAACTCCGAGACCGACTTCGTGGCCAAGGACGACAACTTCCTGGCCTTCACCAACGCCGTCGCCCAGGCCGCCCTGGCCTCCGGTGCCGCCGACGCCGAAGCGCTGAAGTCCGCCAAGCTCGCCTCGGGCGAGACGGTGGAAGAAGCCCGCGCCGCCGTCATCGCCAAGGTCGGCGAGAAGGTGGACGTGCGTCGCCTGGCCAAGGTGGACAGCGCCAACCACGTCGCCGCGTACATCCACGGCGGCCGCATCGGCGTGCTGGTGGAGCTCAAGGGCGGCGACGTCGAGCTCGCCCGCGGCATCGCCATGCACGTGGCGGCCATGAACCCGCCGTACAACAAGGCGGCGGACGTGCCGGCCGACTTCCTGGCCAAGGAAAAGGAAATCGAGCTGGCCAAGATGTCCGAGAAGGACAAGGCCAAGCCGGCCGAGATCCTCGAGAAGATCATCGGCGGCAAGGTCGCCAAGATCGTCAACGAAGTCACGCTGTACGGCCAGCCCTACGTGCTCAACACCGACCTGTCGGTGGAAGCCACGCTCAAGGCCGCCGGCGCCGAAGTGGTCGGCTACCAGCGCCTGGCCGTCGGCGAAGGCATCGAAAAGGTGGTCGAGGACTACGCCGCCGAAGTCGCCAAGGCCATGGCGGTCTGATTCGCCGCCACCCAGCTGCTGAAAACCCGGCTTCGGCCGGGTTTTTTTTGGCCACGGATTTGCACGGATGGCCGCGGATAGGGCCGAAGGCAATGATTCAGACCAAGGCAATTTGGCAGAGCCGGCGCCCGGACTCCCTTCGTTGGCTCAATCCGTGTTCATCCGTGTAAATCCGTGGCCAGAAAAGCTCGGCAACCAAGGGCATCGGGCCTGAAGGCCCTCCTGCAGGCGGCGATCGGCTAGAATTCCGGCGTTTGCATGCCCCCGGAGAGTCCCATGAGCGCCGCCCCGATCAAGTACCGCCGAATCCTGCTCAAGCTGTCCGGCGAGGCCCTGATGGGGAACGTGGATTACGGCATCGACCCCGAGGTGATCAAGGCCCTGGCGGCCGAGATCGTGGCCGTGCAGCGCGCCGGCGCCGAGATCGGCCTGGTGATCGGCGGCGGCAACATCTTCCGCGGCGCCGGCCTGGCGGCGGCGGGCATGGACCGCGTCACCGGCGACCACATGGGCATGCTGGCCACCGTCATCAACGCCCTGGCCATGGCCGACGCCATCGAGAAACAGGGCGGCTTCGCCCGCGTGATGAGCGCCATCAAGATCAACGAAGTGTGCGAAGACTACATCCGCCGCCGCGCCATCCGGCACATGGAAAAGGGCCGCATCGCCCTGTTCGCCGCCGGCACCGGCAACCCCTTCTTCACCACCGACTCGGCCGCCGCGCTGCGCGCCAGCGAAATCGGCGCCCACCTGCTGCTCAAGGCCACCAAGGTGGACGGCATCTACGACGCCGACCCGAAGAAGAACCCGGGCGCCAAGCGCTTCACCCGACTCACCTACGACGAAGTGCTGGGCCGCAACCTGCAGGTGATGGACACCGCCGCGTTCGCCCTGTGCCGCGACAACCGGGTGCCGCTGCGCATCTACGACATGATGCAGCCCGGCGCCCTGATGCGGATCGTCCAGGGCGAAGACCTCGGCACGCTGGTCGCCGCCTGAGCGGCACCCGCCCCCCTGCCCCTATAATCACCGATTGCCTGGATTCACTGCGGAGCCCGCGATGCTTAACGAAATCAAGAAAGACGCCACCACCCGGATGACCAAGACCGTGGACGGCTTCCGCCAGGAGCTGACCAAGCTGCGCACGGGCCGCGCCACCACCGCCCTGGTCGACCACCTGAAGGTGAACTACTACGGTTCGGACATGCCGCTGTCGCAGGTGGCCACGGTGTCGGTCGCCGACGCCCGTTCGCTGCTGATCACGCCCTGGGAAAAGGGCATGGTGTCCGCGGTCGAGAAGGCCATCCTGTCCTCCGACCTGGGCCTTAACCCGAACACCGCCGGCACCGCCATCCGCATCAACCTGCCGCCGCTCACCGAAGAGCGCCGCAAGGAGCTGTCCAAGCACGTGCACGCCGAGGGCGAGACGTCCAAGGTCTCGATCCGCAACATCCGCCGCGACGCCATCCAGCAGGTGAAGGAACTCCTGAAGGAAAAGCAGGTGACCGAGGACGAGGCGCACCGCTGCGAGGACGACATCCAGAAGCTCACCGACAAGCACGTCAAGGACGTGGACGAAGTGGTCCGCGCCAAGGAACAGGAACTGATGGCGGTTTGAACCCCGCCACCGGCATGTCGTCGCCCTCCCCCGCCACGCGCAAGCCCCGGCACCTGGCCGTCATCATGGACGGCAACGGGCGCTGGGCCGAGCGCCGCCAGCGTCCGCGCACCCTGGGCCATCGCGCCGGGGTGAAGGCGGTGCAGGTGTGCATTGACTACTGCCTGGCGCATGACATCGAGGCCCTCACCCTGTTCGCCTTCTCCAGCGAGAACTGGAACCGCCCGCAGGAAGAAGTGGGCGCGCTGATGAAGCTGTTCCTGCGCATGCTCGATTCGGAAGTGGACGAACTGCACCGGCGCGGCGTGCGCGTGGCCTTCATCGGCGACCGCGACGGTTTCCCCGAGCCCATCCGCGCACGGATGGCCGCGGCCGAGGGCCTGACGCCCGCCAGCACGCGGCTGGTGCTCACCATCGCGGCCAGCTACGGCGGCCGCTGGGACATCACCCAGGCCTGCCGCCAGCTGGCGGCCGACGCCGCGGCCGGCCGGCTCGACCCGGCCAGCATCGACGAAGCCATGGTCCGGTCCCGGCTGGGCCTGGCCGACCTGCCCGAACCCGATCTTTTCATCCGCACCGGCGGCGACCTGCGCATCAGCAACTTCCTGCTGTGGCAGCTGGCCTACACCGAGCTGTGGTTCACCGAAACCCTTTGGCCGGACCTGGACGCGTCGGTGCTCGACGCCGCCCTGGTGGCCTTTGCCGACCGCGAGCGTCGCTTCGGCCTGACCAGCGCCCAGGTGGCCGGGAGCACGACATGAGCCGCAAACAACGGATCACCACCGCCCTGCTGTTGGCGCCGGTCCCGGTGCTGGCCGTACTGTTCCTGCCCACGCCCTGGCTGGCCGCGGCCGTCGCGGCGGTCATGCTGGCCGGACTGTGGGAGTGGACCGCGTTCGCCGGCCTGGAGGAAAAACCGGCGCGCCTGATGTTCCTCACCGCCAACGCGCTGCTGATGGCGGCCCTGGTGTGGGGCGGCGGCCCGAGCCTGTTCACGCTGAAAGTGGCCAGCCTGGTCGGCGTGGTGTGGTGGGGCCTGGTGCTGCTCTGGCTGGCGCGACCGCGCTTCGCCGCGGCCGACAGCCAGGGCGCGCGCGGCTTCAAGCTGCTGGCCGGCAGCCTGTGCGCGCTGCCCGCCTGGTGCGCGCTGGGCTGGCTGCACTCGGAAGACCCGCTGGGCCCGCGCTGGACCCTGTTCGCGCTGGCCCTGGTGTGGGCCGCCGACAGCGGCGCGTATTTCACCGGCTCCAAGTTCGGCAAGCGCAAGCTGGCCCCGGCCATCAGCCCCGGCAAGACCTGGGAGGGCGTGTTCGGCGGCCTGGCCGCCAGCGTGCTGCTGGCCGCGCTGGTGCTGCCGCTGCTGGGCCTGTCGTGGTCGTCGCTGCCGGCGCTGGCCCTGCTCACCCTGGCCACCGCCGCCATATCGGTGGTCGGCGACCTGTTCGAGAGCCTGATGAAGCGGCACTCGGGCGTGAAGGATTCCGGCGCCATCTTCCCCGGCCACGGCGGCCTGATGGACCGCCTCGACAGCCTGCTGGCCGCGCTGCCGGTGTTCGTGGTGGGCAAGGCATGGCTGGGCCTCTGAAGACGATCGCCCTGCTGGGCGCCACCGGTTCCATCGGCGGCTCGGCGCTGGACGTCGTCGCGCGGCATCCCGACCGCTTCCGCATCGGTGCGCTGAGCGCGCATTCCAGCGTGGACGAACTGCTGGCGCTGTGCGAGCGGTTCCGGCCCGATTCAGCCGTGGTGTCGGACGTGGCCGGCCACGCCGCGCTGCGCGACGGCCTGCGCGCGCGCGGCCTGCCCACGCGCGCACTGGCCGGCCCCGAGGCGCTGGTGGAAGTCGCCACCGATCCGGCCAACGACACGGTCATCGCCGCCATCGTCGGCGCCGCCGGCGTCGCCTCCACGCTGGCGGCCGCGCGCGCCGGCAAGCGGCTGCTGCTGGCGAACAAGGAATCGGTGGTGCTGGCCGGCAGCCTGCTGGTGCAGGCCGTGGCCGAGGGCGGCGCCACCGTGCTGCCCATCGACAGCGAACACAACGCGATCTACCAGTGCCTGCCCGCCGACGGCGGCCGCGGCGGCGTGCGCCGCCTGCTGCTGACCGCTTCGGGAGGCCCGTTCCGGGGGCGCCAGCGCGCCGACCTGGCCGGCGTCACGCCCGACCAGGCCTGCGCCCACCCCAACTGGGTCATGGGCCGCAAGATCTCGGTGGACTCGGCCACGCTGATGAACAAGGGCCTGGAAGTGATCGAGGCGCGCTGGCTGTTCGACATGCCGGCCTCGCGGATCGAAGTGGTGGTGCACCCGCAAAGCATCATCCATTCGCTGGTGGACTACGTGGACGGCTCGGTGCTGGCCCAGCTGGGCAACCCGGACATGCGCACCGCCCTGGCCTACGGCCTGGCCTGGCCCGAGCGCGTGGATTCGGGCGTGGCACCGCTCGACCTGGCGGCGCTGGGGCGCTTTGATTTCCAGGCCCCGGACCTGGATGCCTTCCCCTGCCTCGGCCTGGCGTTCCAGGTTCTGGAGGCCGGCGGCAGTGCGCCCGCCATCCTCAATGCGGCCAATGAAATCGCCGTTTCAGCCTTTCTTCAGGGCCGACTGGGTTTCCTAGGCATTCCGGACCTGATCCAGGCCTGCCTCGACGCCCTGCCCGGCGGCCCGGCCGGCGACCTGGACCAGCTGATGGACACCGACGCCGCGGCCCGGCGCATGGCCGAAGCACTGATCCCGAGGATGCGCGCATGACGGAGTTCTTCGGTTCGGTGTGGTGGCTGCTGGTCAGCCTGGGCATCCTGGTCACCTTCCACGAGTTCGGCCACTACTGGGTGGCGCGCCGCTGCGGCGTGCGCGTGCTGCGCTTCTCGGTGGGCTTCGGCAAGCCGCTGTACACCCGCATCGGCAAGGACGGCACCGAGTACGTGCTGGCCATGCTGCCGCTGGGCGGCTACGTGAAGATGCTGGACGAGCGCGAAACCGAAGTCGCCCCGGCCGACCGCCACCTCAGCTTCAACGCCAAGTCGGTGTACCAGCGCATCGCCATCGTCGCCGCCGGGCCGATCGCCAACCTGCTGCTGTGCATCGCCCTGCTGTGGCTGATGTTCGTCATCGGCAAGCCCGACTACCCGCCCGACCTGGGCCCGTCGGAAGGCATCGCCGCCGAGGCGGGCTTCCAGCCCGGCGACCGCCTGCTGGCCGTGGGCGAGCGCGAAACCCGCAGCCTCACCGAAGCCGGCATCGCCCTGTCCAACGCCGCCATGGACCGCCGCTCCACCCCGGTGCGGGTGCGCACCGCGGCCGGCGACGAAGTGGTCCGCGTGCTGCCGCTGGACCGTCCGGGCCTGGTGATCAGCGAACAGCAGCCCTTCCGCGACCTGGGCCTGAGCCTGGCCGACCCGCCCGTGGTGGGCGCGGTCCAGCCCGGCAGCGCCGCGGCGGGCCGGCTGCAGCCGGGCGACCACATCCTGGCCATCGGCGACATCGCCATCGCCAGCTACGCCCAGGTGGGCGAGGCCGTGCAGGTGGCGGCCCGCAACGGCCAGACCCTGCAACTGCGCATCCGGCGCGACGGACGCACCGCCATGGTGCAGGTGGACCCCCGCCTGGCCGAGGTCGAAGGCAAGCCGCGCTGGATCCTCGGCATCACCGGCACCGCGCCCCGCCAGGACGCCCTGCTGCGCTTCGGGCCGGTCCAGGCGATCCCCGAGGCCCTGTCCCAGACCGGGCAGATGGCCTCCGACGTGCTGGCCATGCTGGGCCGGATGGTCACCGGCCAGGCCTCGCTGCAGAACATATCCGGCCCGATCACCATCGCCCGGGTCGCCAACGGCAGCGCCAGCCTGGGCCCGGCCTGGTTCCTGAATTTCCTGGCGGTCCTGTCCCTGAGCCTGTGCATCATGAACCTGCTGCCCATCCCGGTCTTGGATGGGGGGCACCTGCTGTATTACCTTATCGAGCTGGCCAAAGGCAGCCCGGTCGGGGAACGAGTGCTCATCGCGGGTCAGTACGTGGGTCTGGTGTTCCTTGCCGGCCTGATGGGCCTGGCCTTCTATAATGACTTGTTCCGACCCAGCTTCTGACCCCACCCCTTTCGCGGGCGCCGCCACGGCGTCCGTCACCAACGGATTGATGATGACGCGACCCACTGTTCGCCGCCGCCTCCTGAGCCTCGCGCTTGCCGCCGCCCTCGCCGGCCCCGTCCAGGCCCAGAATTTCGAAGCCTTCACCGTGGCCGACATCCGCGTCGAGGGCCTGCAGCGCATCTCGGCCGGCACCGTCTTCACCTACCTGCCGGTGGAAAAAGGCGACACGCTCGATCGCAGCCGGTCGTCGGAAGCCATCCGCGCCCTGTTCAAGACCGGCTTCTTCAGCGACGTCCGGCTCGAGCGCCAGGGCGGCATCCTGGTGGTGGTGGTCAGCGAACGCCCGGCCATCAACACCATCACGCTGGCCGGCAACAAGGACATCAAGACCGAGGACCTGCTGGGCGGCCTGCGCAACATCGGCCTGACCGAGGGCGAGACCTTCAACCCGCTCAACCTCGACCGCGTCACCCAGGAACTGATCCGCCAGTACAACAACCGCGGCAAGTACAACGTCTCCATCACCCCGACCATCACCAACCTCGACCGCAACCGCGTCGACATCAACATCGTGATCGCCGAGGGCAAGGCCGCCCGCATCCGCGACATCAACATCGTCGGCAACCCCACCTACTCCGACCTGGACATCCGCGAGGGCTGGGAGTCGGGCACCAGCAACTGGCTGTCCTGGTACAAGCGCGACGACCAGTACTCGCGCGAGAAGCTGTC
>Ga0073904_10001018_pt1 | contig 20756 bp, 11 predicted proteins | sample KloWWTrecipitate_FD_66668 | JGI IMG/M metagenome (GOLD analysis project Ga0073904, IMG submission 66668) | Active sludge microbial communities from Klosterneuburg, Austria, studying microevolution and ecology of nitrifiers - Klosterneuburg... | ecosystem: Engineered > WWTP > Aerobic digester >... | reverse complement strand
GCTCGACGCCGCCGTACCCTCGTCGGTCGACCCCGCGGCATACGACATGGTCGCGCTCGCGATGCAGGAGCCGCAGTACCGCTCGCCGGGAGTGCGAGAGCTCCTCGATGCGGTCGCCAAGTCCCGGCTGCCTTGCATGTCGATCATGAACATGCCGCCGATGCCCTACCTGAAGCGCATCCCCGGCATCGATGCGAACGGCTGCGTCGACTGTTACACCGATGCCACCGTGTGGGCGAATTTCGATCCACGGTCGATGACCCTGTGCAGTCCCGACCCCCAGGCCTTTCGCCCGCCCGAGGAGGCGGTCAACGTGCTGCAGGTCCGGTTGCCGACCAACTTCAAGGCCGCGCGGTTCGAGGCGCCGGAGCACACGGCGCTCCTGCGCGAGCTCGCTTCCGACATCGAGGCCGCGCGATACGCTTCGGGTGGCGAGAAGATCGAACTGCCCGTGAAGCTGAAGGTGCACGAGTCGGTTTTCGTTCCGCTGGCGAAGTGGGCGATGCTGCTCGCGGGAAACTATCGCTGCGTCCTGGCCGAAACCGTGCGCCCGATCAAGGAGGCGGTCCACGGCGATCTCGAGGCTTCGCGGGCGGTCTACCAGTGGGTCGTCCAGCTCTGCGTGAGGCTGGGCGCCAGCGAAGCCGATCTCGTGCCGTTCGAGAAGTATGCCGATGCGGCGCTATCCCTGGGCAGTCCGTCCTCGGCCGCGCGCGCGCTTGCCGCGGGTGCCCAGTACATCGAGCGGGTCGACCGGCTCGTGCAGTCCGTGGCGGCCCAGGTCGGCATGCGAAATGCCGCGGTCGACGAAACCGTTGCGCTCGTGGACGCCTGGCTGGTGCGAAATCGCCGCAAGGGCTGAACCGGCCCGCCTTTTCCTTGCAGGCCCGGGTTTCCCGGGCGCGGGACTCAATCGCGATCGGCTCCGGGAGGGGCGACCGGTGGCGAAAGCGCCCTGAGCGCCGACAGTTCGCGCACCGCCATCGCCGCCCAGTGCCCGAACAGCCGCTCGAACGCCCGGTTGGTGAATGCCGCATCGGCACGTCTCGGCGTCGGGCTCTTCATCGTCGGCCGACGGTCGCGAAACCGGGCCAGCAGCCTGCCCGTCGCGGAATCGCGCAGTTCCACGTCCAGCGTGGCCTCGCCTGCCTGCATCAGGTAGTCGCGCTCGATGCCCGAGGTGGAACGCTCGGGGGCGTTGACCACGAGGTCCACCACGGTGGGGGAAACCAGGATCACATCATCGCCCGGAATCTCGACGACCCCGTAACCCGCCGACCGGAACGACGCCGCCCAAGCATCATCGAATCCGGCCCGGGCCGACTCGAGGGTGCGCTCCGCGTTCTCGTGCGTCACGCGGCCCGAGAGCGTCGCACCGCGACGGTTTGCGTCGCGCAGCCAGTTCTTCTCGAACGCCACCGCCACGCCCTTCAGGAGAACCTTGGCGTAAGGCCGAAAATCGGCTCCCGGCCACAGGAACGCCTCGTCGATCCCGGGCGCCGTAACCCGCACGAGACCGTCTGCGGTGCTCGCGCCGGTCGCCGGCGTGGCGACGAGAAGGCAGCAGGAAATCGCGAGGGACGCTGCCCGGATGACGACGATCATGGCGCCTCCTGTCCCCGGGTCGGTCCGGGGAATCCCGCCTTCGCCCGGGCGCCGTTCGCCCGGAGCGCGCAAAGGGTGGGGTGGCTGATGGGATTCGAACCCACGACAACTGGAATCACAATCCAGGACTCTACCGCTGAGCTACAGCCACCATAAACCGAAACAAAACTGGCACGCCCGACAGGATTCGAACCTGTTACCCCCGGCTTAGAAGGCCGGTGCTCTATCCGGATGAGCTACGGGCGCATTCCAATCCTTCACGGGCGAGAATTCTGGTCGGGGTGGAGGGATTCGAACCCCCGACACCTTGCTCCCAAAGCAAGTGCGCTACCAGGCTGCGCTACACCCCGTCGCGCCTGTCCAAGGCGAGCGCGGATTATACGCCGCACTCGCCCCGGCTCGCACGGCGCGGGGCGAGCCTCGATTGTTGCGGCCGCTATTGCGCCGGCGTGTTGCCCGCCGGGGAGGCGACCGGCTCCTCGCGACGGGCCGGCGGGTCGAGCAGCGCCTTCCGGGAAAGGCGCACGCGGCCCTTGTCGTCGGCCTCGAGCACCTTCACCTTCACGATCTGGCCTTCCTTCAGGTAATCGGCGACCGCGTTCACGCGCTCGTGCGCGATCTGCGAGATGTGCAGCAGGCCGTCCTTGCCCGGCAGCAGCTGGACGATCGCGCCGAAGTCGAGGAGGCGGATGACCGGGCCCTCGTACACGCGACCCACCTCGACATCCGCGGTGATGGCCTCGATCCGCCGCTTGGCGTCCTCGCCCGCCTCGATGGACAGGCAGGCGATGGAGACCGTGCCGTCGTCCTCGATGTCGATCGTGGTGCCGGTCTCGCGCGTGAGCGCCTGGATCACGCTGCCGCCCTTGCCGATCACGTCGCGGATCTTGTCCGGGTTGATCTTGATCTTGATGACGCGCGGGGCATAGGTGGAAAGCTCCTCGCGCGGTCCGGGCACCGCCGTCTTCATGAGCCCCAGGATGTGCAGGCGGCCCTCGCGCGCCTGGTCAAGGGCGACCTTCATGATGTCCTTGGTGATGCCGTTGATCTTGATGTCCATCTGCAGTGCCGTGATGCCGCGGTCGGTTCCGGCCACCTTGAAGTCCATGTCGCCGAGGTGATCCTCGTCGCCCAGGATGTCGGTGAGCACCGCGAAACGGCCGCCCTCCTTGATGAGGCCCATCGCGATCCCCGCCACGTGGCCCTTGAGCGGCACGCCCGCATCCATGAGCGCGAGGCACCCGCCGCAAACGGTGGCCATCGAGGAGGAGCCGTTCGATTCCGTGATCTCGGAAACCACGCGAAGCGTGTAGCCGAATTCCTCGCGGGACGGCAGGACGCCCAGGAGCGCCCGCTTGGCCAGGCGGCCGTGTCCGATCTCGCGGCGCTTCGGCACGCCCACGCGGCCCGTCTCGCCCGTGGAATACGGCGGGAAGTTGTAGTGCAGCATGAAGCGCTCGGTGTACTCGCCCTGGAGCGCGTCGATGCGCTGCTCGTCCTGGCCGGTGCCGAGGGTCGCGGCCACGATCGCCTGCGTCTCGCCGCGGGTGAAGAGGACGGAGCCGTGCACGCGCGGCAGGAGCGTCGGCCGGATCGAGATCGGCCGCACCGTCCGGGTGTCGCGGCCGTCGATGCGCGGCTCGCCGTTGAGGATCTGGCCGCGGACGATTTTCGATTCCATGTCCTTCAGGATGCCGCGCACCACGTTGCTGTCGGCCGGCGTCTCGGCGCTCTCCACGCAGGCTTCCAGAACGCGCTTCTTCACGTCCTCGAGCTTTTCGGAGCGAATCGACTTCGACTTGACGCGGTAAGCGTCGCCGAGGTCCTTCTCCGCGATCAGGCGGATCTTCTCGACGAGCGCGGGATCGTTCTCCGCGGGCGCCCAGTCCCAGTCGTCCTTGCCGCCCTCGTCGGCCAGTTCGTTGATGGCACGGATGGCGGCCTGCATCTGCTCGTGGCCGTAGACCACGGCACCGAGCATCACTTCCTCGGAAAGCTCGCTCGCCTCCGACTCGACCATGAGCACGGCCTGCTCCGTGCCGGCCACGACGAGGTTCAGCTTGGAACTCTCGAGTTCCGTCTTCGTCGGGTTGAGGATGTACTCGCCGTCGAGGTAGCCCACGCGGGCCGCGCCGATGGGGCCGTCGAAGGGAATGCCGGCCAGCGTGACGGCAGCCGATGCGCCGATCATGGCGGGGATGTCGGAATCGACCTCAGGATTGATCGACAGCACCGTCGCCACGACCTGGACTTCGTTGAAGAAACCGTCCGGGAAGAGCGGGCGAAGCGGGCGGTCGATCAGGCGGCAGGTGAGGATCTCCTTCTCCGACGGGCGACCCTCGCGCTTGAAGAATCCCCCGGGAATGCGCCCCGCGGCATAGGTCTTTTCCTGGTAGTCGACGGTGAGGGGAAAGAAATCCTGGCCGGGCTTCACGCTCGTGCGCGCCGTGACGGCAACGAGCACCACGGTATCGTCCATCGTCACCAGCACGGCGCCGTCGGCCTGCCGGGCGATCTCGCCGGTTTCCAGGGTCACCTGGTGGCGGCCGAACGCGAAGGTCTTCTTGATTGGTTTCACGGTTCAATCCTCTCGGAATGGGGGTAACGGGACCGGGCGGCGAAAGGTGCCCGGATTCCCGGCGAAAAAAACCCGCGCACGTCCGGTCCGGATCGTCGCGGGGGAGTTTGGTCCTGGGGCAGCCCGCTACTTGCGCAGGCCGAGGCGCTCGATCGTCGCGCGGTACCGGTCGAGATCGCTGCGCTTGAGGTAGTCGAGAAGGCTGCGGCGCTGGCTCACCATCCGCAGGAGGCCCCGGCGCGAATGGTGATCCTTCACGTTCGCCTTGAAGTGCCCGGTGAGGCCGTTGATGTTCTCGGTGAGGAGCGCGATCTGCACTTCCGGCGAGCCGGTGTCGCCCTTCCCACGCTGGAATTCGGAAACGATGCGCGCCTTTTCGGCGGTGGTTACGGCCATTACTTGCTCTCCCGGGCGATTCGCCCCTCTGAATTGTCTTGGTCTCGACGAAAGGGTCATTTTAGCAAGTTTCACGCCCCAAACTCAAGCAGAATCAGGGGCCTATCCCGGCGCTCCGGTGGCCATCAGGCGCGCAGCCTCGAGGTGGCGGTCGGCCACGGAGCCGACGCCGAGGAACACGCCTTCCGGACCGAAGAGCGCGCACTCCCCGGGCGGCCACCCCGGATCGGCGGCAAGTTCCTGACCGTTGCGAATCGACCAGGCCTCCCGTTCCCCCAGGTCGATTCGGGGAAGCGATCTCACGAGAATCTCTGTCGGCAGGAGCCGCTGCCGGGCACGACCCGGTCCCAACGACTCCAGTTCGGGGAGGCTCGCCGAGTCTTCGACAAGGAAGCCGCCCGTCTCCGTTCGACGCAGTTCCGTGAGGTAGGCCCCGCAACCCAGCCTTGCGCCCAGGTCCGCCGCGAGAACCCGGATATAGGTTCCTTTCGAGCATTTGACCGAAATTACGAGCTTTTCGCCGGAGAATTCGACGATTTCGAGGAACTCAATTCGAATGATCCTCGGTTCCCTGACGACCTCGAGCCCCTGCCGGGCCAGGTCGTAGAGTCGCTGCCCTTCCATCCGGATTGCCGAATGCATAGGGGGTATCTGAGTCGAAAAACCAATGAACTCCTTCGAAATTGCGCGTATCTCCTCGATGCCTATCCGCAACTTTCCCCCGCTGGCGATGGTCCCCTCGGTGTCACCGGTCGAGGACGTGGCGCCCAGTTTCAGCGTCGCGAGGTAGGTCTTGTCGGCATTGATGAGAAACCGCGAGAACTTGGTGGCTTCGCCAAAGACCAGGGGCAACAGGCCGGTGGCGAAAGGATCGAGGGTTCCCGTATGGCCAGCCTTCCGGGACTCGAGCGCACGCTTTGCCAGCGCAAGTGCGCGTGTCGACGTGATGCCCGATGGCTTGTCGACGAGGAGAACCCCATCCGGACCCGCGACCACCCGGACTGCCTCAGCCGGCGGGTCGCCGGCGACGCGGCGCGGCGGCCGCAGGAGCCACCGCCTCGTCGATCAGCCGGGAAAGCTTCACGCCGCGCTCGATCGACTCGTCGTAGGCGAAGTGAAGTTCCGGAACGGTCCGCGTGGACAGCCGGTGGGCAAGGCCCGCGCGAAGAAAGCCCTTCGCGCGCTCGAGGCCTTCGCCGCAAGCATTCGCCTCGTCGGCGCTGCCAAGCATGGTAAAGAAGACTTTCGCGTGCGACTGGTCGCCGGAGAGCTCGATGCCGGTGATCGTGACGAGCTTCACGCGCGGGTCGCGAAGCCCCTCGCGAACGAGTTCCGAGAGCTCGCGCTGGATCTGGTCCGCGATGCGGGCAAGGCGCGCCGTGCTCATGGCAGTGCCGGGCCTGAGCGGGGGTTCAGGCGAGCGTCCTCGCCACTTCGACGACCTCGTAGACTTCGAGCTGGTCGCCGACCTGGAGTTCGTTGTAGCCCTTGAGCGAGAGGCCGCATTCGAATCCCGCCTTGACCTCCTTCACGTCGTCCTTGAAGCGCTTGAGCGAATCGAGCTCGCCGGTATGCTCGACGATGCCGCCCCGCAGGAGGCGAACGGACGCCCCTCGCTTCACCAGCCCCTCCGTCACCATGCAGCCGGCGACGGTTCCCACCTTCGAGATCTTGAAGACGTTTCGCACCTCGACCACGCCGAGGATGGTCTCCTTGCGCTCCGGAGACAGCATGCCGGTGATCGAGGCCTTCAGGTCGTCGACCGCCTCGTAGATGATGTCGTAGTAGCGGATGTCGACGCCGGAATGCTCCGCGAGCTTCCTCGCGGCGGCATCGGCCCGGGCATTGAATCCGATGACCACGGCCTTCGAGGCGAGCGCCAGGTTCACGTCGGACTCGGTGATGCCACCCACGCCTGTGTGGATGATGTTCACTTTGACCTCGTCCGTGGAGAGCTTGGCGAGCGCGTGGGCGAGGCCTTCGTAGGAACCCTGGACATCGGCCTTGATGATGAGCGCGAGCGATTTCGCCGGCCCCCCCTCCGCCATCTGTTCGAGGGCACTCTCGAGCTTCGTCGCATGCTGCTTCGCGAGCTTCACGTCGCGGAACTTGCCCTGGCGGAACAGCGCGATCTCGCGCGCCTTGCGTTCGTCGTTGAGCACCAGCATCTCGTCGCCTGCTCGGGGCACGACCTGAAGACCCTGTATCTCGACGGGGATCGAAGGTCCCGCCTCGGCGACGGCCTTGCCATCCTCGTCGGTCATCGCGCGCACCCGGCCGAACACGGCACCGGCCAGCACGTTGTCGCCCTTCTTGAGGGTCCCGGACATCACGAGAACCGTGGCGACCGGGCCGCGCCCCTTGTCGAGCCGAGCCTCGATCACCATGCCGCGCGCAGGGGCGTTCACCGCCGCGCGAAGTTCGAGAACCTCGGCCTGGAGCTGGATCGCCTCGAGCAGGCGGTCGATGCCCTCCCCGGTCTTGGCCGACACCTCGATGAACTGGGTATCGCCGCCGAACTCCTCCGACACAACGCCATGGGCGAGCAGATCCTGCTTGACGCGCTGCGGGTTGGCCTCCGGCTTGTCGATCTTGTTCACCGCGACGATCACCGGCACCTTCGCGGCCTTGGCGTGATTGATGGCCTCGATCGTCTGCGGCATGACACCGTCATCGGCGGCCACCACCAGGATCACGAGGTCCGTGATCTGGCTGCCGCGCGCGCGCATCGCCGTGAAGGCCTCGTGACCCGGCGTGTCGAGGAAGGTGATGACGCCCCGCGCAGTCTTCACGTGGTAGGCGCCGATGTGCTGGGTGATTCCGCCCGCCTCGCCCACCGCGACCCGCGCCTTGCGGATCGTATCGAGGAGCGAGGTCTTGCCGTGGTCGACGTGTCCCATCACCGTGACGACGGGCGGGCGCAGTTCGCTCACGTGCGCGGTTTCGCCCCCGGCCGTTTCCGCGAGGAACGACTCGGGATCATCGAGCTTCGCGAGTTTCGCGATGTGCCCCATCTCCTGGACGACGATCATCGCCGTCTCCTGGTCGAGGACCTGGTTGATGGTGACCATCGACCCCATCTTCATCATCGTCTTGATGACTTCCGCGGCCTTCACCGACATCTTGTGCGCAAGGTCGCCCAGCGTGATCGTCTCGGGAACCAGAACCTCGACCACCTTCGGTTCCACCGGCGCGCTGTGGGCGGACGGCGAATCCTCGTCGCGATGGCGGGAACCGCGCGCGCCTGCCCTCCAGCCGCCGCGGCCGCCGCCGGCATCCCCGCGGGTCTTCATCCCGCGGCGCTTCGCCATCTCGTCAGCCCAGGAGGTCGTCGGCCGCGCGGGCTTCTTCGCCGGCTTCTTCTCCGGAGCCTTCAACGCCGGTCGATGCAGCGTTCCCTCGCTCGCGGGCGCCTTCGCCTGAGACGGCGCACCGGTATCCGCTGCGGGCGCCTCCGCCTTCACTTCGACCAGCACCGGCGCTTCGGCCTCGGTCGCGGGTTCCTCGCCCTTCTTGCGGATGACCCGCTTCTTCTTCGGAGCTTCGCCCTCGGCGGGCTCGGCGGGCGCGGCCGCCGCGGCTTCGGCCTCCTCCTTCTTGGTGCGCGTCTTCTTGGTCTTCGACTGCGCATCCGCAGCCTGGCGGGCAGCGAGTTCCGACTGGCGACGGGCCTCGTCCTCCCGCTTCTTCACCTCGCCGGAATCGATGATCGGGGCGGAGGGGGCGGCGGGCTTCTCGACCTCGACCACTTCCGGCTTGTCGACCTTCACGAAGGTGCGCTTCTTCCTGACCTCGACCTGGATCGTGCGGGCCTTGCCGGTGGCGTCGGCACGCTTGATCTCGGAAGTCTGCTTGCGCGTGAGCGTGATCTTCTTCTTCTCTTCCTTGTGGCCGTGGACTTCGCGCAGGTAGTCGAGCAGGCGCGTCTTGTCCTGCTCCGTCACGGGGTCTTCCGCGGCCTTCTTGTTCACGCCCGCGGACTTGAGCTGCTCGAGCAGCCGTGGCACCGGGAGCTTGAGTTCCTCTGCGAACTGGGCGACGTTGGATTTGGCCATTGGGTATCCTTCCGGGCGGCGTTCAGGCCTGCGCCGGCTCCTTGAACCACGGCGCGCGCGCCGTCATGATCAGCTGGCTGGCTCGTTCCGCCTCGATGCCGGTGAGCTCGGTGAGCTCCTCGGTCGCGAGATCCGCAAGCGCATCCATCGTGGTGATGCCTTTCGAGGCGAGCAGGCGGGCGGTCTGCCCGTCCATCCCGTCCATGCTCTCCAGGCTGCCGGCCGCGTCCTCCACCGTCTCCTCGTGCTGGAGTTCCTCGGTGAGCAGCGTGTTCCTCGCGCGCCGGCGAAGCTCGTTCACCGTCTCCTCGTCGAATGCCTCGATCTCGAGCATTTCGTTGATCGGCACATAGGCGACCTCGTCGAGCGAAGTGAAGCCCTCGCCCACGAGGATGTCCGCGACCTCCTCGTCGACGTCGAGCTTCTCCATGAAGAGGGCGCGAAGGGTTTCGGTCTCGGCGCCCGCTTTCTCCTGGCGCTGCTCCACGGTCATGATGTTCAGCTCCCATCCCGTGAGCTGCGAGGCGAGCTTCACGTTCTGGCCGAGCTTGCCGATCGCGATGGCCTGCTGGTCCTCCTCGACCACCACGTCCATCGAATGGCGTTCCTCGTCGACGACGATCGAGCTCACCTCGGCGGGGGCGAGGGCGTTGATCACGAACTGCGCGGGATCCGCCGACCAGAGGATGATGTCGACCCGCTCGCCGGCGAGTTCCTGCGTGACCGCCTGCACCCGCGAGCCGCGCATTCCGACGCAAGTTCCCACGGGATCGATGCGCGGGTCGTTCGACTTCACCGCGATCTTGGCCCGCAACCCGGGGTCTCGCGCGGCCGCCTTGATCTCGAGGAGGTTCTCCTCGATTTCCGGCACCTCGAGTTCGAAGAGTTTCACGAGGAAATCCGGCACGATGCGCGAAAGGATGAGCTGCGGCCCGCGCGCCTGCCGGTCGATCTTGTCGATGTAGGCGCGTACGCGGTCGCCCACGCGAAGGTTTTCCTTGGGAATCAGGTGGTCGCGCGGCAGCAGGGCCTCGACCCGGCCCGATTCCACGATGAGGTTTCCGCGCTCGGCGCGCTTGACCGTCCCGGTCACCAGCGACTCGCCCCGCTCGAGGAAGTCGTTCAGGATCTGCTCGCGCTCGGCGTCGCGGATCTTCTGGAGGATCACCTGCTTTGCGGCCTGGGCGCCGATTCGGCCGAACGTTTCCGGCTCGAGCGGCTCCTCGAAGACATCGCCCAGCTTCGCCTCCGCATTCTCGGCGAGCGCATCGGTGATCGCGACCTGATGGGCGGGTTCCTCGTGGTCCTCGTCTGGCACCACCGTCCAGCGCCGAAACGCCTTGTACTCCCCCGATTCGCGGTCGATCTCGACCCGGACATCGACCTCGTCCTTGAACCGCTTCTTCGTGGCCGAGGCGAGCGCCATCTCGAGCGCGAGGAAGACCACGTCCCTCGGGACGTTCTTCTCACGCGACAAAGCGTCGACCAGCAACAGGATTTCCTTCGTCATCTCCACCACCTCCAGCTTCAGACGTCCGGCACCAGCCGGGCCCGGTCGATGTCCGTCATCGCGACCGACCAGCGCTTTCCTTCCACATCGATGAGGACCAATCCGTCCTCGACTCCCGCGATACGCCCTTCCAGGCGCCGCCTGCCGTCTCGCGGCAACTTAAGCCGCACGGTGGCGTCCCTGCCCGCGAAGCGCGCGAAATCCGCGAGACGCTTGACCGGGCGGTCCAGCCCCGGCGACGACACTTCCAGGCGCTCGTAGTCGAAACCCTCGACCTCGAAGACGCGCATGAGGTGATGGCTCACCGCTGCGCAATCCTCCACCGAGATCCCGCCGGGCTTGTCGATGAAGACGCGCACCAGCCTGCTTCGCGACACCTCGAGATCGACGAGCTCGTACCCCAGGGACCCGAGGGTGGCCTCCAACCTGCTTTCATCGCTCGAAATCGGTTTCACAAACAAAAAATGGGCGCTGCCGCCCATCTGCTTTACGAAACCGCGAAATTATAGCAGAACTGTCGCTCGCCGGATATCCTGAGGCCGGCCGTACGCCTTGGCGCGGCCCGTGAAACCGGCGACTTGTCGCGCTGCGCTTGGATTCGGATTTTTCCTTTGGATTCTAGCGGTTGGCGGCTGGCGCCTGGCGCTTTCGCGCCGAGCCGGGGTCGATCGCGCGCCGATCCCTTCCAGAGGGCCGCATCCGGCCCACGACACGCCTCCGTCCAGCCGGGAAATCCTTGGGAAGCCCGGGCAAGTGCAATCGCAGGGTCGCGGCTCGCGGCCTGAACTTCCGGCGAAGTTCCTCAGCTTTGCGCGAAGTGCGTCAGGTCCCGGCGGAGTTCAACGATATTTCACATCTTCTGCATTTGTTCGCTAGAATCGGCCGGCAGCCGGGCATGGGAGGCGGCACTCGGCCGGCGGGGTGGTTCACCCGACCAGGTCCGATGGCAAGCCGATGTTCGGCAATCGGTTCCAAAACCATGAGAGGGCGATCGCCATGAAGAAGAAAGACGCCGCTGCGGCATTCCGCCGTACCGCGATTTCAGTAGCCGTTGGAATGTGTATCGCGGGCGTCGTGCATGCCCAAGGCGCCGATGGAAACATCGTCGGGAAGGCAAAGGCGGGGGCCAGTGTCATGTTGACCGGGCCTTCGGGGGTGTCTACCCAGGCCAAGGCGCAGCCGGACGGCTCCTTCTCTTTCTCCAAGCTGGCCCCCGGCACCTACAAGGTGACGAGCGACGGCGCCACGCGCGACGTCGTCGTGGCCGCGGGAGTCGATTCCAGGGTTTCGCTCGACACGACCGCCGTGGAGAAGCTCACCGTCACGGGCTCCCGGATCCAGCGCGACACCTTCAACTCGACCTCTCCCGTCCTCGTGATCACGCGCGACGAGACCATGATGTCGGGCTTCAACTCGACGACCGCTGCCCTGCAGGGGACTGGGGTCACGGCGGGGGGCGCGCAGATCAACAACGCCTTCGGCGGCTTCGTGACCGACGGAGGCCCGGGCGCCAACACCATCTCGCTTCGCGGCCTGGGCGCGACCCGGACGCTCGTGCTGCTCAACGGCCGGCGCGTTGCCCCGGCCGGTACCCGGGGCTCTGTCGGCACGGCGGACCTCAACGTGTTTCCGACCTCGGTGATCGACCGGATCGAGGTGCTGAAGGACGGCGCCTCGTCGATCTACGGCTCGGACGCGGTCGCGGGCGTGGTCAACGTCATCACGAAGAAGAACATCACGGGCGTCACGCTCGAGGCCCAGTACAACGCGCCGGAAGACGGCGGCGGCGAGGAGACGCGGGCGTCGGCCACCTTCGGCTTCGTCGGCGACAAGGGCTACTTCAGCGGCTCGCTCGAACTGTACGACCGCAAGGAACTCAAGTGGGGCGATCGCGACTGGATGGGCTGCCAGACCGACTATCGCCGGAGGGTCACCGACGGCGTTCCCGGCGAGTGGGGCAGCGCGGACTTCATCGACCCGAGAACGGGCCAGCCCAAGTGCTACACGATCAGCGGCACGGGCAATGATGGGGTCACCATCAACACCATGGGCACGGGCACGCTGGCGGGCGTCGGGGCGCAGGGTTCGGTCGGCACGACGTTCAACCGCTGGCGCCCGAACGCGGCCATCACCACGGGCCTGGCGGGCTTCGAGGGCGTGGGCGGCGGCGCCAACAGCCTGAACGTGCGCGACACGTTCGATCCACAGATGTTGAACCGGTCGTTGATCTCGCCGGCCCGGGTGGCCACGGGGTTCTTCCAGGGCGGGTACGACACGGGCGTGCTGGGCAACGCGGAACTCTACGGCGAGGCGCTCCTGAGCCGCCGCGAGTCTTCCCAGACGGGATACCGCCAGCTCTCGCTCGACTACGCGCGCGGCAGCCCGCTGATCCCGGCCAGCCTGGGCGGCGTTCCGAACCTGCAGGGTGCGCCAACCGTCCTCACCTACGGGCAGCCACTGCAGATCCGGGGGTTCATCGGCTTCGGCAACGACAAGAGCGAGCAGGACATCGACTACACCAAAGTGCTGGGCGGCCTGAAGGGCGACCTGCCCTGGGCCGACTGGAAGTACGACGGGGTTGTCACCTACGCAAACTCCGATGCCACCTACTCGCGCCAGACGTGGCTGACCAGCCGCCTCGCGCAAAGCATGGACGTGGTCGCGAACGCGAACGGGACCTTCTCCTGCCGGGACGCCTCGAACGGCTGCGTCGCGGGGCCAGCCCTGAGCAGCGCCGTCATCGGCGGCGTGCTCCCGCAGGACTGGGTGAACTGGACCTTCGTGAACGACACCGGCTCGACGAAGTACAAGGAGACCACCACCACGCTCAACACGAGCGGAACGCTATTCGAGATGAAGCACGGCGCTGTCCGCGGCGCCTTCGGCGCGGAGTACCGCCGGTCGGAGATCGACGACACGCCGTCGATCGACTCGCAAAACGGAAATCTGTACAACCTCACGTCCGCCGCCATCACGCGGGGCTCGGACTCGGTGCGGGAGATCTACGGCGAAGTCGAGCTGCCGCTGCTCCGGGGCCTGCCGGGCGCGGAGGAGCTAACGGTGAACCTCTCCGGCCGCTACACGGACTACAAGTCCTACGGCGGCGACACGACCTACAAGATCGGTGCGCTCTATTCGCCGGTGCGGGCGTTGACGTTCCGCGCGGCGCAGGGAACCTCCTATCGCGCCCCGGCGCTCTTCGAGCAGTACGTCGGCGCGACCAGCGGGTTCCTCAGCAGCCAGGGCGACCCCTGCAACAACTGGGGCGTGAGCACGAACGCGGCCCGAAGGGCAAACTGCGAGAGCGAAGGCCTGCCGCCCGACTTTGCCTCGACCAGCAGCATCGCGAGCATCACCATTGGCGGGAAGGATGCGGGCCTCAAGGCCGAGACCTCGAAGAACAAGACGTTGGGTGTCATCTTCCAGCCCGAGATGCCGACGGGCTGGGGCGACTTCTCGTTCGCCGTCGACTACTACGACATCCTGGTCGACAACGGGGTCGACCGCATCGGTACGTCCAACATCCTGACTCTTTGCTACGGCCAGCCGAACTTCGGCTCCCAGTACTGCCGGCTGGTTACGCGGGCGCCGGCGGGCACCAACCGCTCGCTTAGCGTCAACAACAGCTATGTGAACGTGTCTTCCGACTCCGTGAAGGGTTACGACTACACGGTGCGCTACGTCCGCAACATCGGGCCGGGTACGTTCCGCGCGAACGGCGTCATCACCCATTACACCGAGCAGGCCAACAAGCTGTTCCCGGACGATCCGTTTGACAGCTTCAACGGCAACATCGGCGCGCCGAAGCTGACGGGCGTCTTCGACTTCAGCTACAAGTGGAAGGAATGGCAGTTCCGCTACGGGCTGGAGTGGATCAACAGGATGTCGAGCTACTTCTACTACGAGGAGGACCCCGACACCAGCACCTACAAGTTGGACACGCCGAGCTACACCCGGCACAACCTGTCGGCGGAATACAAGACGGACAAGTGGTCTGTGATCGTGGGAGTGCGCAACCTCGCCGACAAGGAGCCGCCGCCCATCTCGCAGGGCGTCTACAACCGCATTGGCAACTCCGCGCTCTACAGCGGCTTCGACTACGTCGGCCGCACGTGGTTCGCGAGCGGCACGTACAGGTTCTAGTATCCGCAGGACGCGCCACGTCACCACCCGGTGACGTGGCGCTTTTTCTTTCAGGAGGTCGATCATGCAGACAATGTCCCGCCTCTGGAGGGCGGCCCTCGTCATCCTCGCGCTGGCGGCGGGCGTGGCCCACGCCAAGCCCGCGGTGCCCTCCATCGCGCAGCTGGCCGCCTATCCCCGGATGGCGAGCTTCACGATCGCGCCCGACGGCAAGCACCTTGCGGCGATCGAGGCGCGCGGCGAGGACCGCGTCATCCTGGTGTGGAAGACCGATGAGCTGGACAAGCCGCCGGCCGCGATCGGCACCTCGCGGATGAAGCTGCAGCGCGTGCAGTTCATCAAGAGCGACCTGCTCGGCGTCACCATGTGGCAGCCCTACGACTCCCGCCTCGACAAGATCACGAAGACGTTCGTCACGAAGCTGTTCATCACCGACCTCGCGGGCAAGAACTGGCACGAGCCGTTGCCCCAGGAGCGGGCGATGAGCCGCGTCGGGGACAAGCTGAGCGCGCTGGCCAACCCGGCGATTCTCGACGTGCTGCCGAACGACCCCGACCACATCCTGGTGATCAGCGACGAGCTCGGCACCTCCGGCGACGTCTTCAAGGTGAATGTCCGCACCAACCGCGCCGAGCGCATCCATCGCGCCGACGAGAAGATCGCGGGCTACGTCACCGACCTGGAAGGCAACCTGCGCGCGAGGACCCGGGCGGACGTCGACAGCAAGGGCGCCTTTGTCGCCGCGGAGATCCGCGAGCCCGGCGGCGGGAACTGGGTCGAGCACTTCCGTTCGTACGTGAAGGAGCGCGATGCCGTCCAGATCGTCGGCTTCGCCAAGGATCCCCACGTCGCCTTCGTGCTGAGCAACGTCGGGCTCGACAAGACCGTCATCTACGAATACGACATCGCCGCGCGCAAGCAGAAGGAGATCCTGTTCAAGCACCGCTTCTTCGATGCGGACGGGGTCCTCATCAGCCGCAACAGAGGCTCGGGCGACGTGGCCTTCGGCGACATCCTCGGGATCACCTACGACGGCCCGCGCGGCTCCGGCACCGACGTGCAGTGGACCTCGCCGAAAGCACAAGCACTCGACAAGGGCATCCGCGACGCCCTGGGGCTGCGGCGCCAGCCGCTTCGGGTGACGGATCCCGCCACCGGGGAAAGCGCCGACCTGGAGTACGACCTGGAGGCGGCCTACACCATCACCTCCCGGACGCCGGATCTCGGCGCCGTGGTCTTCCAGGTAAGCGGCGCCTCTCGCCCGCCGGAGTTCTACCTGCTGCGCAACGGCAAGCTCACCATGCTCGCGAAGGCATTTCCCGACATCGATCCCGCGGCGCTCGGCAAGACCCGCCTCGTCTACTACAAGGCGCGAGATGGCCTGGACATCCCGGCGTTCGTCACGACACCGAGCACCGACCTTTGCGGGTCGGCGCCCTGGCCGGCCGTCGTGCACCCGCACGGCGGCCCATGGTCCCGCGACACGATGGGATTCGACGGATCGATGTGGGTGCCGATCATGACCTCGCGCTGCTATGCCGTGCTCCAGCCGCAGTTTCGCGGCTCGCAGGGATGGGGCCGCAAGCTCTGGAAGGCGGGCGACGCGGAGTGGGGACAGAAGATGCAGGACGACAAGGACGATGGCGCGAAGTGGCTGATCGACCAGGGCATCGCGAAGCAGGGGCGTATCGCGATCTTCGGTTTCTCCTACGGGGGCTACTCCGCGATGGCCGCTTCCGTGCGCCCCAACGGGCCCTACAAGTGCGCCATCTCCGGCGCCGGCGTGTCCGACCACAAGCGGATCTGGGCGCAGTTCTACACCAACCCCTTCTTCCGCGAGAGGCAGGCGCCGACCGTCGACGGACTCAATCCGGTGGACCGCGCCGACAACCTGCAGATCCCGATCATGGTCTACCACGGCGATCGCGACCAGACCGTGCCCCTGGAACAGTCGGACTGGTTCGTCTCCAAGGCCAAGGGCGCCAAGAAGCCGGTGGTCTACCACGAGATCGCCGATTACGCCCACGGACCGGCATGGACCCGGAAGATCATGGGAGACCAGCTTCGCATCATCGAGGATTACCTGCTTCGCGATTGCGGCGCCAAGGGGCTGTAGGCCTCGATATGGTGACCGTGCGTTTTCCGGTCACGTCATGCCGCATTTGCGACCACGCGAGTCGGCGGGAGCTTGCGTAAAGGATGCAGCAAGGCGCGGTTGACCGGGCCGGCCGTTGATGGCCAGGTCATGAAAGACCCAAGAAAACGAGAACCCGCGGGCCCCGCCCGCGGGTTTTTTCGTGCCATTTCCGGAGTCCGGGTCCTGCGTGCCTTGGGTCGATCGGCTGCGTTGCAGAAATGAGACAAAAAAGTGGAAAATTGTTGGATGTTTGGCGAGACTGTGGCTATTATCCGGCGATCAGTCGCGACCGGACGGCCCTACGGCCTGCCCCTTGGCACATAAGTCCCTGATTATCAAAATAGTTTTTGCCGCTGGGGCCGCGCGATGATTCCCGTTTCTTTGCCGTTGCTCGTTACTGCCCATGTAGCGGTGCCGTTCCGGGATCGACCGAGTTGGATCGGACGTTTCGCTTAACCAAGTCAATTGAGGAGCCCTTGATGATCAAGAACAAGCAGCCGGCCAAGTCCTTCAGGAGGAAGACGTGCGTCGTCGCCACGGAGATCGCGATCTCGCTGATGGCCGCGCCCCTGGCATTCGCACAAGCCACCACGCCCGCCCAGGTGGAGAAACTCGAGATCACGGGAACGCGCATTCCGCCCCCCAATCTCGAGGGCAGCAGCCCCGTCAACCTGATCAGCGCGAGCGACATCAAGTTCGAAGGTGTCCGCAACGTCGAGAACCTCCTGAACAACCTCCCCCAGGTCTTCGCCGACCAGGGTGGCAACATCTCCAACGGCGCTTCCGGCACGGCGACGGTGAACCTGCGCAACCTCGGTGCCGACCGCACTCTCGTGCTCGTGAACGGACGCCGCCTGCCCGCCGGCTCGCCGCGCCTGTATGCGACCGACCTGAACGCGATTCCCGCCGGCATGATCAAGCGCGTCGAGGTGCTGACGGGCGGTGCGTCGGCCATCTACGGCTCCGATGCCGTCGCCGGCGTCGTGAACTTCATCATGGACGACAAGTTCCAGGGCGTGCAGGGCGAACTGAACCACAGCTTCTACAATCACCAGCAGGACAATCCGAACGGCGTCGCCGACATCATCGCCGGTCGCGGCCTCACGAACCCTGCGTTCGTGGTTCCCGGTGACAAGAGCCGCGATGGCGAGGAATCCGAATACAACATCACCCTCGGCAGCAACTTCGCCGACGGGCGCGGCAACGCGACCGTGTACCTCGGTTACAAGAAGACGCGTGCCCTGCTGCAGTCGGAGCGCGATTTCAGCTCGTGCGCGCTCGCGACGGGCGCGACGCAGTTCGCCTGCGGCGGCTCGTCCACCAGCTTCCCGGGACGCTTCTTCGGCAATGCCCTGGACGGCAGCCTCGACAACGTCGACCACACCGTTGGTTCGGGCAGCAACCCGGTCCCCTTCAATGCAGCGCTCAACCTCTACAACTACGGGCCGCTCAACTACTTCCAGCGTCCTTCCGAGCGTTACACGGCCAGCGCCTTCGCCCACTTCGACGTCAATCCGAGCGCCCGTGTGTACACGGAACTCATGTTGCACGACGACCAGACGACGGCGCAGATCGCGCCCAGCGGCCTTTTCGGCCTCGTGGCGTCCGACAATCCGCTGCTCGCGCCCAATACCCGGGCCATCCGGTTCGAGAACCCGCTTCTCTCCGATGGCTGGCGCAACCTCCTCCTGCTCAACAACCCCGGCGACACGGCCGACATGTTCATCCTTCGCCGTAACGTCGAAGGCGGCGGGCGCCAGGACACGATCGGGCACACGTCCTACCGCGGTGTCGTGGGCATGAAGGGCGAGATCTTCAAGAACTGGAACTACGACGTCTTCATGCAGCACGGCCGCGTGAATTACTCGGAAGCCTACCTGAACGACTTCTCGAAGATCCGCGCTGGTCGCGCGATGGATGTGGTGACCGACCCGACCACGGGCGCGCCCGTTTGCGCCTCGGTGCTCGACGGTTCCGATCCCGGATGCGTGCCGTACAACATCTGGGCCACGGGCGGCGTGACGCCGGCGGCCATCGCCTACCTGGCGACCCCGGGCATCCAGAAGGGCTACACCTCGCAGAGCGTCCAGGGCGCGTCCCTCTCTGCCGACCTGGGTGCCTACGGCATCCAGTTCCCGTCGGCCAAGAGCGGGGTGGGCGTTGCGTTCGGCGCGGAGCGCCGCGTCGAGAAGCTCGAACTGATCACCGATTCCGCGTTCTCGACCGGCGACCTGTTCGGCCAGGGCGGCCCGACGATCGGCCTGAACGGCCAGTACACGGTGAGGGATCTCTTCGTCGAGGCTCGCGCTCCCCTTATCGAGGGCGGCCAGTTCATGCACCTTCTCAGCGTGAACGGCAGCTACCGGTATTCGGACTACTCCACAGGCCAGTCGTCTGACTCCTACGGGCTCGGCATCGACTGGGCGCCGGTGAAGAACATCCGCTTCCGCGGCAGCTACCAGGAGGCCGTGCGCGCTGCGAACGTGATCGAGCTGTTCCAGGCGCAGGGTCTTGCGCTCTACGACAACGACTTCGATCCTTGCGCCGGGGCCACCCCGGTCGCGACGTTCGAGCAGTGCGCGAGGACGGGCGTCACGGCCGCGCAGTACGGCCGCATCCTGGACAGCACCGCGGGGCAGTACAACTACCTCGCTGGCGGGAACCCCAACCTCAAGCCGGAAACCGGCAAGACCTCCACGCTGGGCGTGGTCATCACGCCGATGCGCGACCTCAACCTCACGTTGGACTACTTCAACATGAAGGTCGAGGACGTCATCAGCCTGTTGCCGCCGACGATCGTCCTGCAGCAGTGCCTGGACAACGGAGCGTTCTGCAACCTGATCACGCGTGACGCGCTCGGGACACTGTGGGCTACTCCGGCCGCCCAGATCATCGGCACCAACCAGAACCTGTCCAAGTGGAAGACTTCCGGACTCGACGTCTCGGGCGACTACACCCACAAGCTCCCGGGTCTCGGCACCCTGAACCTGAACGTCATCGGCACCTACCTCAAGGAGTTCAAGCAGGAGCCGATCCCGGGGCTGGGCGAGTACGACTGCGCGGGGCTCTACGGTTCAGGCACCTGCGGCACGCCGCTCCCCGAATGGCGTCACAAGGCCCGCGCGACGTGGCAGACCCCGTGGAACGTCGATGTGGCGCTTACCTGGCGCTACATTTCCGAGGTCAAGTTCGAGCGCACGAGCAGCAACCCGCTCCTGGCGGGTGCCTTCAACAGCGTCGACGAAACGCTCGCGGCGCAGAACTACATCGACGTGGCCGCAGCCTGGATGGCCACGAAGAACATCACGCTGCGCGGTGGCATCAACAACCTGCTCGACCGGGATCCGCCCCTCAGCTCGCAGGTGGGTGCCGGCTTCGGCAACGGCAACACGTTCCCGCAGGTCTACGATGCGCTGGGCCGCAAGGTGTTCGTGACCCTCACGGCAAAGTTCTGACCGACGAGGTCAGATCCCGCACCACGACGGCGAGCTTAGGCTCGCCGTTTTTTTTGGCGGTTCGCCTGGAGCAAGCCGTTGGAAGGGCGCGTTCGTCCTGGCCATCGCAGCGACGAAGTCGGGATCAACGGCGTTCGCAAACCAGGACCCACGCGGTCGGCTCTCCGGCACCCGATCCAGCGACCAGCGTCTCCCTGGCGCGCACCGCCAGGCCCCTTGCCTGGACGAGGGTGACGGCCTGGTCGAGTCCCGCCTCGTCGATGGCGGCTTCCAGCATGGCTGCCATGCGGCCCCCATAGGCTTCGGCTTCCCTTTCCATGCGGTCCGTCCAGTGGCCCACCTCGACGGGATCGTAGGCGCCCAGGCGGCGATACATGTGCGCAAGATCGCCATAGAGCCGTTTCACGGTACCACCTGCCACTTGATCGCCGAATTCGGCGAGAACGCCGTCGACGACCGTCACGGCAGACGCGAACTGCTCTTCCGAGCGCAGGAACGCCGAGCGGCTTCCGTGGCCACGCACGGCTGCCGCCCCCCGGCGGAAAACCTCCTTCGCGGTCGCGAGAACCCGGGAGGCTCGCACCCGCTCCATTGCCCGAAGATTGGCCTCGCACTCCCGGAACAGGGCACCACCCTTCCGGTGCAACACGGCCGCGAGCACGCCTGCCGGGGCGACGAGACGCGCAGCCTCGCCGATCGCCCCGATGCCCGCGTATTCGAGGCCGAACTGGCTGGCAACCACATCGAATGCCTCGTCCGCGAACGGGGCATGTCTCGCGTCGGCCACGACCGCCACGGCATCCGGATGGCGGGACTTGTAGGCCCCGACGGCCCCAGGGGCGCCATCGAAAGCGAAGAGGCGCCGGTCCACGCCCGA
>Ga0073904_10001016_pt1 | contig 20789 bp, 20 predicted proteins | sample KloWWTrecipitate_FD_66668 | JGI IMG/M metagenome (GOLD analysis project Ga0073904, IMG submission 66668) | Active sludge microbial communities from Klosterneuburg, Austria, studying microevolution and ecology of nitrifiers - Klosterneuburg... | ecosystem: Engineered > WWTP > Aerobic digester >... | reverse complement strand
ACTGCTCGATGGCGGCCAGCGCGCCGGGCTCGTCCTCGGCCTCTGCCACCACGCCGACGCCGTCGAGTTCGTCGAGCATGTCGCGCAGCATGGCGCGCAGCATGGCGGAATCTTCCACCAGCACGATGCGTAGTTCAGAGGCGGCGGATTGCGGCGCGGCAGTCATTGGTTCGCCCCCTTACTCGAGGATCAGGCCGTGCCGCAGCGCGTAGGTCGCCAGCTCGGCATTGCTGGCGACGCCGAGCTTTTCCAGCAGGCGGGTGCGGTAGGTGCTGACGGTCTTGACGCTCAGGCTGAGCACGGCGGCGATGTCCGACACCGATTCGCCGCGCGCCAGCCGCAGGAAGACCTGCAGCTCACGATCCGACAGCTTCTCGTGCGGCTCCGCGCTGCCGCCGCCACCGAGTTCGGCGGCCAGCAGTTCGGCGGTGCGCGGCGACACGTAGCGCCGGCCCTGGGCTACGGTGCGGATCGCCTGCAGCAGCTCCTCACGGGTGCAGTCCTTGCACAGATAGCCATCGGCGCCATTGCGGATCATCGCCAGTGCGTAGCGCTCCTCCGGAAAGCCGGACAGCATCAGCACACGCAGCCCGTCATAGCGCTGGCGCACTGCGCGCAGCACGTCGACGCCGCTCTGCCCGGGCAGGGACAGGTCGAGCAGCAGCACGTCGACGGCTTGTTCGCGCAGGCTCTCAAGCGCCGCCTCACCCGAGGCAGCCTCGAAGGCGATGGTGATGCCGAGTTCTTCCGCGAGCAGCTCACGGAAGCCGGCGCGCACGATCTGGTGGTCGTCTACGATGGCGATGCGCAACATGGGCGAAGGTCCGGAACGCGGTTCAGGAACACCAGAATAGCCCAAACCGCCGGTCTGACTGGCAGCGCAATCACCGTAGGCCATGTGCTCAGCGTCCCTTGCCGAGGTTGATCAGGAAACTGGCGATCGCCAACACCAGGAACACGACGAACAGCAGCTTGGCGATCCCGGCCGCACCGGCGGCAATGCCGCTGAAACCAAGCACGGCGGCAATCAGGGCGATAACGAAGAAGACGACGGCGTAGTGCAGCATGAGATTCTCCTCGTGGGGCGCCGGGCGATGCCTGCCCGGCTCACGATTCCACTCTAGGGGATCGGACCAGCCCCACCCATCGGCCCGCGCCTAAACCGGTGTCGGACAATTCCGACGCGACGACCCCACTCACGACTCCGCCCGAGGCCCTGCCCACTCGCACGACGCCCTGTGCCCGGGTGCCTTGCCCGAGCGGCCGGGCAGCCACACAGCGCACGCTGCCGCATCGCTGCGCTATAATTCAAGGCTTTGTTTTATCTGAAAAACAGGATTCTTCCGTGCTCGTCGCCGCAAACATCACCATGCAGTTCGGGGCCAAGCCCCTGTTCGAGAACGTCTCCGTCAAATTCGGCGACGGCAACCGCTACGGTCTGATCGGCGCCAATGGCGCCGGCAAGTCGACCTTCATGAAGATCCTGTGCGGGGCCCTCGATTCGTCTGCCGGCAATGTCTCCAAGGACCCCCACGAGCGCATGGCTTACCTGCGCCAGGACCAGTTCGCCTACGAAGACATGCGCGTGCTCGACGTGGTGATGATGGGCCACGAAGAAATGTGGGCCTGCATGCAGGAGAAGGACGCGATCTACGCCAATCCCGAAGCCACCGAAGACGACTACATGCACGCTGCCGAACTCGAGGGTCGGTTTGCTGAATACAACGGCTACACCGCCGAGTCGCGCGCCGGTGAGTTGCTGCTGGGCGTGGGCATCCCCACCGAACTGCACAACGGCCCGATGAGCGAGGTTGCGCCGGGCTGGAAGCTGCGCGTGCTGCTGACCCAGGCCTTGTTCGCCAACCCCGAAATCCTGCTGCTCGACGAGCCGACCAACAACCTCGACATCAACACCATCCGCTGGCTCGAGGACGTGCTCAACAACCGCGACTGCACGATGGTCATCATCTCGCACGACCGCCACTTCCTGAACCAGGTGTGCACGCACATGGCCGACCTGGACTACGGCACGATCACGATCTACGCCGGCAACTACGACGACTACATGGAAGCGTCGACGATGGCGCGCGAGCGTCAGACCTCCGCCAATGCCCGCGCCAAGGACAAGATCCAGGACCTGCAGGCCTTCGTGCGCCGCTTCTCGGCCAACAAGTCCAAGGCCAAGCAGGCCACCAGCCGCCTGAAGCTGATCGACAAGCTGAGGCCCGAGGACGTCAAGCCCTCCAGCCGTCAATATCCGTGGATCCGCTTCGACTACGACGAGAAGGACAAGCTGCACCGCCTGGCGTGCGAAGTGGACAACATTTCCTTCGCCTACGAAGGCATGGACAAGCCGCTGATCAACCGCTTCTCGATCGCGATTGAGGCGGGCGAGAAGGTGGCGATCATCGGCGAGAACGGCGTCGGCAAGACCACGCTGATGAAGCTGCTGCTGGGCGCCGAACTGGGTGGCCTAGAGCCACAGAAGGGCCGCGTCAAGTGGGCCGAAAAGGCCAAGCCGGGCTATTACGCGCAGGACCACTCGGCCGACTTCGCCGAAGACATGAGTCTGACCGACTGGATCGCCCCCTACTCCCGCATCACTGCGGCAGCCACCGGCGAGGACAACGAGACCCTGCTACGCGGCACCCTGGGCCGCTTGCTGTTCTCGGGCGACGAGGTGAGAAAGTCGGTGAAGGTGATCTCCGGCGGCGAGCAGGGTCGCATGCTGTTCGGCAAACTGATGCTGTCGCGCCCCAACGTGCTGCTGATGGACGAACCAACCAACCACCTCGACATGGAATCGATCGAGTCACTGAACACCGGCCTCGACAAGTTCAACGGCACGCTGATCTTCATCTCGCACGACCGCGAGTTCGTGTCCTCGCTGGCGACGCGCATCATCGAACTCAAACTCGACGGCCAGATCATCGATTACCGCGGCACCTACGAGGAATACCTCTCGAGCCAGGGCCTGGAGTAATCAGCTCAGGCGAGCAGGTCCGCCAGTTCGTCGGCATGTTCTTCCTCGGTCGCAAGAATGCCTTCCAGCATGGCCCGGGTGGTTGAATCCTTGTCACCGAAGAAGCCGATCATCTCGCGGTAGCTGTCGATGGCGATGCGCTCGGCGACCAGGTTCTCTCGAATCATGTCCTCCAGCGCATCACAGGTGACGTATTCGGCGTGGCTGCGGTCGCTGAGCCCAGCGGGGTCCATCTGTGGCGTACCGCCGAACTGGACGATACGGCGTGCGATCAGATCAGCATGGGCCAGTTCCTCGTTGGAATGGACGAGGAACTCGGCGGCAATCGGCTCCGCCTCGATGCCGGTTGCGACCAGCGAATGCTGTCGGTAGCGCAGCACACAAATCAGCTCGGTGGCGAGCGCCGTATTGAGCAGTTCGACGGCGACACCGGCGTCCAGGCCGTAGCTGGGTGTCAGCACGCCATCTTCGATCTGCTTGCGCGCACGGGCACGCAAGGTCTTGACGTCGGTGAGAAAGGAAGTGTCGGTCTTTTTCCTGGACTCGGTCATGGCAGTTGACTCCTGTTCGAATTGAGAAAACATCGCCGGCAACTCAAATGGGGCGGCGGATGATGGGCGGCCTGGCACGCAACCGAAAGCTCAACGAATAGCCGATACAGCCGTCGCTGCCCTGGTCACCGGCTAAGGTTGTGTTGGTTTTCGTCACGGCCAGGCACGGGTCCGATACCGGCACGGCGTCATCGACCCCTGGAGGCATTGATGAGGAAGCTTGCGACTGCCATCACCAGGAAGACGACGAAGAGCACCTTGGCGATCCCCGCCGCACCGGCGGCGATGCCGCCGAAGCCAAACACGGCTGCGATGAGGGCGATGACGAAAAAAATGACGGCATAGTGCAACATGATGTCCTCCTTTGGCGGGCAGCCCGCTCGCTGCGGCCGCGGTCACGACCACAGCGAGCGGAGAAAGAGCATGGTTACAGACGGCTCTCCCATTCCTTCACCTGCTTTTCGGCCTCGTCGCGGGTGATGCCGTAGCGTTCCTGAACCCGGCCGGCCAGCTCGACGCGACGGCCGTCGATGACGTCAAAGTCGTCGTCGGTGAGCTTGCCCCACTGCTGCTGGACCTTGCCCTTGAGCTGTTTCCAGTTGCCTTCGATGATGTCCTTGTTCATGACTGTTCTCCTTGAGGGTGGAAGTGCAGCTTCATGCCTGCTACAAAGTGTTTGCCGTATCCGGCTCACGACTTCACTTTAGGCAAACACCCCCTCCCGCCCCATCAGCCCGCTCCGAAACCGACGTCGGACGATTCCGACAGCACGACCACAAGTTTTTTACTCGCTGGCAACACGGGCCATTGAGCTCAAGCTAAACGGCCCGACCATCGACTGCTGCGGCAGCTCCAAGAAATACCTCTGAATCAGGCCCAGGCAATATCGGCAGAAGTGTTATGCTTTTGCCCGCTCCTTTAAAGAGTTTTATTTTCTTACAGAACAAGAGATAACCATGACGACACTTCAAGAACTCCTCGCGCAGAAAGAAGCCCTGGAACAGCAGATCGCTCAGATCAAGAAAGCTGAACGTGAAGATGCACTCCGCGAGGCCCGCTCGCTCATCGAAATGTACGACCTCACTGCCGATGAACTCTTTGGCAAGCGCAAGACCTCTGGCCAACCCGCTGCCGCGAAGTATCGCAATCCCGAGACCGGCGAAACCTGGAGCGGTCGTGGACGCACTCCGCGCTGGCTTGATGGCAAGAGCCGCGAAGATTTTGCAATCTGAGAAAGCGGGCGCTATTTGAGCTCCTTTACTCGATCTCCTTTCCGAAGATCGAGTAAAAAGGCGCCTCAATCGCTCGTCAGAAAAAGCTCATAAACGGAGCGCTTGATTCGCTGTGAAGCTTGTTGCCCTCGCCAGTGACGAATAAAAACCATAAAGCAGGCTTTGGACGCACCGTTCCGATGTCCACCTGTTCAATTGATGGTTACTTGAACTCGTAACCCGCTTTGAATAGCTCCAGGCATACATCCACCACCGCGGCATCGTACAGTCTGCCGCGATTCATCCGAATCTCCGCCAGCGCCTTCTCGACTCCGAGTCCTGGCCGATAGGGGCGGTACGAAGCCATTGCTTCGACCACGTCGGCCACGCACAGGATGCGCGCGCCAAGCATGATCTCATCGCCTTTGAGCCTGCGCGGATAGCCGCTGCCGCCAATATGTTCGTGATGCTGGTACACCATCTGGGCCACCGGCCAGGGAAATTCGATATTTTTCAGGATGTCATAGCCAGCCTGAACATGGCCCTGGATCAGGGCGTACTCGATATCCCCCAACTTGCCCGGGTAGCTCAGGATTTCGGCAGGAATGTGGATCTTTCCGATGTCGTGGATGGTAGCGGCGAGGTAGATGCCGCGAACCTCCTCTTCCGGTAGCCGCATTTCCTCGGCGATGCACCGGGCCAGGTCGGCCACGCGGCGCTGGTGGCCGGCCGTGTAGGGATCGCGCATCTCGATGGTGGCGGCGATGGCCTGGACGGTTTCCTCCATGCTTTTTTCCAGCTTTTCCATGCTCCGCTTGCGCTCGGCTTCAAAGCGCTCGCGCTCGGTGATGTCCTGCGCGGCGCCGTCCCACGTCACGCTGCCGTCCGCCTGCGCGCTCGGCATGGCGTTGAGCAGGATGTGCCTGACGCCACCTTCCCGGTCGAGCCAGCGAAACGTCAGGCTGAGGCGAACTTCGTCCGCTTCGCACCTGGCCAGCTCCGCCTCGTAGACGAGCCGGTCCTCGTCGTGAAAACCACCGCTGAACGCCGCCGCATTGGCCAGCAGTTCGTCCGGCGGCAAGCCCAGCACGTCGCTGGAGCCCTTGCTGACATAAGTGAAACGGCTCTTTCCATCCGGGTAATGCATCATCTGGTAAAGCATTTCCGGCACGTTGTCCGCCATGCTCACGAAACGATGTTCCGAAGCGATGCGCGCGAGCGTGGTGTCGAACAGGCCCGCCACGGCGAGGTAGACATTGAGCAGATCCCTGGGCAGGGGCGCGTCGGCGCAGTGCCCCACCAACATCACGGTCGCGGTGCGGCGGCCATCGGTCAAGGGCAGGAAGGCGACCGAACAGACCTGCGGCAGCTTCAGCGTTTCGTTCGCCAGGAAACCGCTGTCCAGCACCTGGACGATGGTCTGCCCCGCCGCCTCAACCAGACTGGCGCAAAGACTTGCGTCGGCAGGCGTGCAGGAACGGACGACAACCCTTCCGTCCGGGCGTCTGCCGGCAAAGACGACGATGTCCGCGCCGAAGAAGCGGGTCACCACCTTGCCCAGTTCGACCCAGATCTCCCGGTCGCTGGTGAGGCCCGCAAGGTACTGCGCGGTCTTGATGACGGCATCGAAATGCGGATTTTGCCCGGAAAGCACGTCGCTCATCAGACCTCTCTCATCGGCTGGAGATACAGGTTTTCGAAAAACACCTGGTCAAAATCGGGATACTGCGCCAGGTTGACGAACCGGGCGCGGCTGCGCAAGGCCTTCAGCCGCTCCGCCGCCAGCGACGACAGCATGACATCGCAGCAACCGGCAATGGCGGTGTTGCCGGCAAGCTCCACCGTTTCCGGCGGTACCGGCGGCAGCAGACCGATCGCCTGGGCGTTGCGGACGTCGAGGTAGCGGCCGAAGGCCCCACCCACGCAGACCCGCTGCAGCTCACTCAGGCTCACCCCGGCGTGTCCGCACAGCGCCACGATGCCAACACCGATGGCCGCCTTGGCGCGCTGTATCACGTCCACATCACCCTTGGTCAGGGTCAGTTCCATTCCGCCCGCACTGAAAGTGTGGCCCGTTTCGCCACCGGCGAAGCTGCCGACGCGGGTCAGCCTGCCCGAGCCGAGCAGGCACGCGATCAGATCCACCAGGCCCGATCCGCACACCCCATTGGCGCGACCGTCGCCAATGATCTGGCAGGCCAGGCCGCCCTCAGTCTCCGGATTCACCCGGAACACGGCGCCCGTTTCCGCTGGTGCACCACAACTGATGCCGCTGCTTTCGAAGGCCGGGCCGCCCGCGGACGCGGTCACCCATAGCGCTTCACCGCTCCACAGCGCGATCTCGGAATTGGTGCCGAAATCGATGAACAGGGCCGGCGCCGCCGCCTCGACAAAGCCTGTGGACACCAGCCCCGCCAGCAGGTCGGAGCCCACAAACCCGGCGAGCGGGGCGATCACATCGATCTCGGCCAGCGGATTGATCTCCCACTGCGCCACCCAGTCCGACGTTTGCAGCGGCAGGCAGTCCACCGCCCGCGCCCAGTATTCCGGCTGCAGCAGCAACTCGAAATTGCGGCGGGAAAGCAGGGCCAGCATCGCCGTGTTTCCGACCAGCGTGACATTGACGATACGGCGCGGATCAAAGCCCTCGCGGGCGGCGATGTCGAACAGCGCCTCGCCGATCGCCGCCACCACCAGCCGGCTCATTTCCTGCGCCGCGTCGGGCGACTCGGCCGCCGTGACGAGCCGGGTCACCATGTCGGCGCCAAAGTTTTGCTGTGGGTTACGGCCCCAGCGGTCGGCCAGCCACCGCCCCCTGGCCAGATCGTAAAGCGACACGCTCATATGCGTCGTCCCCAGATCCACCGCCAGTCCGCAAGGATGCTTGACGCCCGGCGGGAGTCTGCGCCCCTCCTCCGCCTGCTCGCGGAGGCTGCGCCGCGCAGTCGCATCCGGCGGCGACTTCCAGTTCGACGGCGGTGCCGGGTTGAGAATCTTGATTTGCATGTCGCGGCACGGACTGATCTGGCAGGCCAGCCGCACGCCCTGGGAAAGCTGCACCGATGTCAGATGCAGGCGCTCATTCTGCGTCGGCGCCCCCGCCTCGCCCGCCTCCACGCGTACCCGGCACAGGCCGCACGCACCGATACCGCGACAGCCTGAACGTACACGGAAATCGGTCGCATCCAGTATTTCGCGCACCGAGGGGCCAGGCTCGAATGCAATGCGCTGCGTCGCGCCGTCAATGCAGAGGGTCAGCTCAGGCATGAATCATCCTCCCCGGCACGCTGCCACCATGGCGACGATGTTTTCCGGCTTCGCCTCGAGCGGGATTTCGCAGCCGGACGAAAGCAGGAAGCCACCCCGGTCGGCAAACGCCGAGACCAGTTGGGACGCGACAGCGCTCACTTCGTCAGGCGTCGCGTCGACGAACAACAGCGACTTCATGTTGCCGTCCAGACAGGTATTCGGGAGCAAGTCCAACGCCCGCTGCGGTTCGATGTAGTAGTCGAAGTTGGCGATATCGACGCCAGCGGCCGGGTAATAGGGCAGGATGCCCGCGGTCGGGCCGGCGATGTTGAGCCAGTTGGCCAGCGTTCCGGCCTGCCGGTAGGCGGCAAAAACCCGCTGCAACCTTGGCAGCAATATCTCGCGGAAAAACTGTGGCGGCACGACCGCGGGAGATGCGGCCGGATCGAACACGATGGGCAGATGGGCGCCCGCCTCGATCTGGGCGATGCCGTAGCGGATCGCGACCGCAGCAGAAAAATCGAGAATTCTCTCGAACCGCTGCGGATCATCTGCCGCCAGATAGAGCGCGGTTTCAATGCCGAGCATCTGTGTCGCCAGACTCATCGGCCCGAGCACGCAGCCTGCCACCAGTGTCGTATCGCCCAGCTCGCGGCGCATGCTCGAAATCGCCTCGAGCAGCGCCGGCATGCGCCCGCTGCTGGCGGGGTCGGGCACCGTCAAGGCCGATACCTCACTAGCCGGTGTCAGCACATAGGAAGCCACCTCCGGATACTGGTTTGCGCGGAACTGCAGAACCGAACCGAGTGCCTCGGTCTCGACAGAAAAATCCATGAAGCCGAACACGATGTCGTGCCCATAGTGCTTCATTGCGTCGATCTGGCAGCGTGCCAGCAGGTTGCCGTCGCGCAGGTAATCCTGCAAGGGCACGCCGGCCAGCACGGCAGCGTGGCCGAACAACTGCGGCACGGCTGGCGTACGGTCAACCGGAGCCAGCGCAATCGCGGCCTTGATCCGGTCCAGGCTGTTCATGACACGGCCCCCTGCACCAGGCTATCCAGGTAGCGTGCGCCGTCGAACGCCGTTTCCGCGACGTAATCCACATTCAGCGAGTCGGCCGAAGACTGCTTCAGCGCAGCGCCACCCGCCACCACCCGGATGCCGTCCAGGCCGCGCGAGTCCAGTGCAGGCCGCAGCTTGCGTACCTGCGGGATCACCGGCGTAATCAGGCCGCTCACCAAAACTGCATAGGCCTGCTCGCGCTGTGCGGCGTTCACAAGGGTCTCCACCGGACAGTCCTTGCCCAGATCCACCACCCGGTAACCCTTGCCTATCAACACCATCTTGGCGATGTTCTTGCCCAGATCGTGCACATCGCCTTCAAGCGTGGCGATGACGAAAGTCTGGCGGCCAGACTCCGGGGGCACCCCCTCGGGGTAAAGCTCCATCACCACGGCGGACACTGCGCGCCCGACCAGCATGATTTCGAGAAGGTTGAAGCTCTCCACGGTGCACTTGTCATCGAGCAGTTGCATCGCCGCCTCCAGCCCTTCCGTCACGATGCGCTCGGGCGCCATCCCCACACCGCGCAAGCGCCTTGCCTCCGCGAGCGCCTCAGCGTGATCGCCTGCCAGCAGAACATCAATCAGCTTGCTCACTTCCGGGTTGCTCATAGCGACCGTCTCAGGACATAGACACCTTCAGTGTAATGCCTGGCAAGCCCGACGAAAGGAGCACAAGAACAAGGTCTCACCGCTGCGGATGCCGAACGCACGCGATGAAAAACAACAACCAAGACCTTCTGAAGACGGTTTCCAATCTCTGCCGCTTTGGCCCGTAACAGTCAAACCCACAGGTCTCATCCGATGCAACAAGCACCTTCCCGGGTGCTTTTTCAAAGGGATCGGAAACGATGCTACGATGAAAGCCGGAAAAAAATCCTACTGATTCTCTTTTTCCTTAGCACCCCGATTGCTTTATTCCAAAGCGGAAGAATTCAGCGAAACCGCCGACTCATGAAGGCAAGCATCGATGGCGCTATTGCGTTCTGAGCCAATTCCCGCCCGAAGGAAGTTGAGCGTGCCACCGACGCGGAGAATCGATCCAGGACCTGACCGGGAATGTTTACACCGTGATGACTATCTCGTCCGAGCCGCCTGAAGTCGAAGTGGTCATTGAGATTCCACGCGGGAGCTTCCTCAAGCGTGGTTCCAATGGCCACATCGATTTCATTTCGCCGCTGCCGTGTCCATTCAACTACGGTGCTGTGCCCGAACTGCTGGGCCTGGACAACGATCTCCTCGATGCTTTGGTCCTGGGCCCGCGACTGCCACTCGGCACACGCTTGCGGGTCAAGGCCTGGGGGGCAATAACCTTGATCGACCGAGGGCTGGAGGACGATAAACTTGTCTGCTGCGTAAGCTCTCCGAGCCAGTCCGAGCGCGAATTTGTGCTGAAATTCTTTCATTTCTACGCGCGCTGCAAGGCACTATTGAATTTCTATCGGCGCCGCCCAGGACGCAATGCGTGTGGCGGCTGGTGTTCGGTCGAATATGCACTTGCCCGCGCGCGACCCCGCGACGATTCCTGGGCGGGGCCAGCCGTCAAGTTCTGAGACGGCCCTGGCCTCCTGATTTTCCACCGCCCCCGCGAGCCTCGCGGTGCGCAAGGAACTGGCCGTGGAACTCGGCTGCCCGTCAGCGCTGCTGGCGGATTCGGCGAAGATGAACATCTGGCTGCGCAGGACCTTGCTTGGGCACATCGCCGCCCACGGCGGCAATGTGCCCAACGGCCTTCTGGACTAAGCTGGCGGCACAACGCTCAATTACAGGAATCAAGAACATGCAGATGACCGACATACTCGCCCAGATGGGCGGACTCCAGTCGATGGCGCGGGAACTGGGCGTCAGCGAGACCCAGGCGGAGAGTGGCGCCGCTGCGCTTATCCCGGCGATCCTCGGCGGATTCAAGAAACAGGCCCAGTCGCCGTCTGCGGGTGTCGAGGGGCTCGGTGGCCTGCTCGGGCAGCTTGGCGGTAGCGGCCTGCTCGCCGAGGTGCTCGCCCCGCAGCCCACGAATGTGAGCCACGGCAACGAAGTGCTCGGACAAATCTTCGGCTCCAAGGATGTGAGCCGCACCGTCGCGCAGAACGCGGCCGCGCAGTCGGGGCTCGACCCGTCCCTGCTCAAGAAAATGCTGCCGATGCTGGCAATGCTGGTCACTGGCTACATGTCGACGCAGGGCGGTACCGCCGCGCAGCCCTCGCAGGCGGGAGGTGAGCTCGGCGGACTCGGCGACCTGCTGGGTGGCCTGCTAGGCGGCCAGGCCACCAGCGCCGGCACCACAACGCCGGCTACCAGCTCGCCAGGTCTCGCCTCGATGCTCGACCTCAACGGCGACGGCAATGTACTGGATGACATCCTGCGTATGGCCGGCAAGTTGATGCGTTAATGCCGCTCTGGAAACGTCACAGAGCCCCATTGGCCATGTGACGATCAGAAGGGCTCGCTCGGAACCTGTCAAGCGCATGACTCCCCTGTGCCCATGGGGCAGCGAGTGGGTCATGCACTCCATTCAAATCTAATTGGGCTTTTCGATGATCTACTCGACCCTCAAGACTGTGCATGTTCTGTCCATCATCGTGTGGATCGGCGGCATGGTGTTCGCGCACTTCTTCCTGCGCCCCGCCGCAGCCCAACTCGAACCGCCCCTGCGCTTGCGACTCATGCATGATGTGCTCGGCCGCTTTTTCCACGCGGTACTCGTAGCCTCGTTGCTGACGCTGGTTAGCGGGGTATGGATGCTGGGCCGCGTGGCCAGGCAGGTCGTGCAGTCCGGCGGCAGCTTCGAGATGCCACTGGCCTGGACCATCATGGCGGTGCTTGGCGTCGCGATGGTCGCAATCTTCATGCACATCCGCTTCGTTCTCTACAAGCGTCTCGCCCGCTCGGTCGCGGCTGCCGAGTGGGCCGCCGGCGGTACAGTCATGGCACAGATCCGCAAATGGGTCTCGATCAACCTCGCCCTTGGCGTACTGGTTTTGCTCGTGACGCTGATGCGCTGGACGGCCTGAAGCAGTCGCGGAGACCTTCCAGCGCTCGAGTGCCGGCTAAGGTAATCGTTTAAAGACAGCTCGGCCAATGAGCCGACAGCGGGGCTCAGCCCCAGACTTCGCCCAACGTCGTATCCGCCCCAAAACGATGGGCGACCTGTGCCTGCAGCAACTCGGCGGTGGCCAGTGCATCGGTGAGGGCGTGGTGCGCGCGGTAGCGCGGCAGGTGGTAGCGCGCACGGCTATCGGCAAGGCGGATGGACACGGGCGCGGTCTTGCGTCCGAACAGGCGCGCAACCATGCCCGCAAAAAGGCCCGACGGCTGCCCACGGTGCAGGCGCGCTTCGAGTTCCATGGTGTCGATCACCGGAAACTCGATGCCCTCGCCCAGACGCGCTTTGAGCGCCGTATCCAGAAAAGCGCGTTCGATTGCGGCGCAATGCACGACCACGACGCAGCCGGCCAGCGCCGGCAACAGCTCGTCGAGGATGAGACCGAGGTCTGGTGCACTCTCGATCTGGGCATGAGTGATGGCGTGGAAGGTCACTGATTCGGCATTGAGCACGCCACGCGGGCGCACGATCCAGTGGCGCGAGGCACTCGACTGGATGCGCGCGAGCGTCATCGGCACGATGCCGATACTGACGATTTCATCCGTCCTCGGATCGAGGCCGGTGGTTTCGAAGTCCATCGCAAGCAAGGGGACTTCTGCGAGTGGCGTATCGCCCGCCGGTGTGCCCTGCGCGTAAAAGGCTTGAAGGCGGGCGTCGCGCGCCGTCGCGCCGAGCGCCTCGAAGCGCTGCGGCCAGTCGGGGACGTTCTGCGCGCGCGATTTCGCAGGCCGTTTCTGTCCGGCGCCGGGGCGCGGGGTGCCTAGATGCAGCATCGCCCCGCCTAGTTCGCCCGACCCGGCTGGTAGCGGTATTTGAGGAATTTCTGCGCGTTGCCAAGGATGAGGAAGGCGTCACGCAGGCTCTTGCGCTCAAAATCGGACAGCTTTTCCGGGTCGATGCTGTTGTCGGGGTCATTGCCGGCCGCGAGATCTTCCGCCTGGTGACGGGCTCGCACCATGGAGATGAACTCCAGCGAGTCGTAGAGATCCTGCCCGCGCCCCAGCGGCAGGATGGCGGCGTCGATGATGTCCTTGAGGCGTTCGAAGGAATTGAGCGACTGCGAGCCGATCGCCAGCGCATGCACCCGGGTCAGGTCGGCCAGCGGCGCCGTGCCGCGGCGCTTGATGTTGATGGCGTTGGTGTGGCGGCCGTCGGACTCGACGACGAAGTCCTTGAAGAAGCCGAGCGGCGGCGTGCGCAATAGCGCATTGCGCGCCATGCAGGCGAGGAAGCGCGAATTGCCCTTGGCCTTGCGCGCGATCAGCTCGCGCAGCCGCGCCGCCCACTCCACCCGCCCCCAGACGCCGTCGAGGTCAAAGAAGATGCCGGCATGCAGCAGCGACTCGGGCGTTGGGCGCTCGATCCAGTCGGTGAAATAACGCTCCCACACCCGCAGCGGCTGGCGCCACTTTTCGTTGGTCGCCATCACGCCGCCGGTGCAGTAGGTGTAGCCACACCGCGCCAGACCATCGCTGACGAACGCAGCAAGACGGCGGAAGTAATCATCGTGCTGGGCGGGGTCGAAGCGGTTGTCGAGCACCAGGGCGTTGTCCTGATCAGTGACGATCAGCTGTTCCTGGCGCGCCATCGAGCCCAGCGCCAGAAAACAGTAGGGCACAGGCGGCGGGCCAAGCTCGGCCTCGGCCAGCTCGAGCAGGCGTTGCTTGAAGCTGCGTCCGATCGCGGCCATTGCACTGCCCACCATGTGCGAGCTGGCATCCTCGCTGACCATGCGCGAGAAACAGGCCTGCACATGGGGCACGAGCGCTTCGAGTTCATCCACCGTCTGCTGGCGGAAGATGCTGCCGACCACGAACAGGCTGTTGCGCGACTCGTAGCGGATGATGTCGGACAAGGCCACGATGCCGAGCGGACGCTGGTTCTTCATCACCGGAAGGTGATGAACGTTGTGCCGCAGCATGGCCAGCATGGCTTCGAACACGAGCTGGTTGTACGCGATCGTGACCACGCCGGAGGACATGATCCCGGTCACCGGGGTGTCGTACGCAAGGCCGGGTGCAATCAGACGGGTGCGCAGATCGCGGTCGGTCAGGATGCCGGCGATGATGGGCAGATCGGGCACTTCGGGATTGTCCTCGACGATCAGGATCGAGGACACGCCCTCGTCGGTCATGCGCCGGGCCGCATCGAGCACCGTCGCGGCGCTGTCCAGCACCACCGCCGGCCGATTCACCAGCGTGTCCACGGTGGCAGACATGATGTCGTTGGCGTCCTCGCGCCGCGACATCACCTGGCGCAGACGGGTACGGTCCTCGATTTCGACAATATCGGCGAAGGCCTCGTGGTTCTCGAACAGGTCGGAGAACACCGGCTGGGGAATCAGATACAGCAGCGAATCTTCCAGCGCCCGCGCCGGAAAGCGCACACGGCCATGGCGCAACAGGCCGAATTCACCAAAGTAGCCGCCTGCCGTCAGACGGTTGTAGAGCGTGCCATTGCGCCGGAAGACTTCGACCGCGCCGCTGCGCACCACATGCCAGAATTCCGCGGGCTGGCCGAAGTCGACGATCTGCTCGCCGGCCTTGTAGTAACGCACATCGACCGCCGCCGCCACGCCGTTCTGCACCGCTTCCGGCAAGCCATCGAAGGGTGGGTGGGCGCGGAGAAAATCGAGGATTTCGAGTTGTTCAACCTGCATGGAATCAGTCCGTGAGTATCAACCAGGGTTGCAGGCCGGTCGTTTGCCCTGCTGAATGCGGCGAGCCCGCCCCACAGTGCAAACATACACCGTGAAGGCGGGCTCGCCGTGGCAGGCTGCGATCAGGAGGCGCGTGGCTCGGACGACAAACCCTTGATGATGGCCACGCAGGCCACCAGCAGCACGATGGTGAATGGCAGACCGGTGGACACGGCCATTGCCTGCAGCGCCACCAGACCACCGCCCAGGATCAGCGCGATCGCCACCAGGCCTTCGAACACGGCCCAGAACACACGCTGGGGCACAGGGGCATCGACCTTGCCGCCGGCCGCGATGATGTCGATCACGAGCGAGCCCGAATCGGACGAGGTAACAAAAAACACCACCACCAGCACGATGGCAATGAAGGAGGTGATCTGCGCCAGCGGCAGCACGTCGAGCATGGCGAAGAGCTGCAGGGGCAGTTCGGCCTTGCTCGCAGCTTCGTAGCCGTCACGCACCACCTGATTGATCGCCGTTTCACCAAACACGGTCATCCACAACACGCAGGCCAGCGAAGGCACGATCAGCACCGAGACGATGAACTCACGCACCGTACGACCGCGCGACACTCGTGCAATGAACATACCGACGAAGGGCGACCACGAGATCCACCACGCCCAGTAGAACGCAGTCCAGCCCTGGGAGAAGTTGGCGTCATCGCGCCCGAAGGGATTCGACAGCGCAGGCAGGTGTTCGAAATAGGCGCCAAGATTGGCAACAAAGCCAGTGGCGATTTTCAGGGTCGGGCCGACGAAGATCACGAACAGCAGCAGCACCAGAGCCAGGGCCATGTTGATCTCGGACAGGCGCTTGACGCCCGCGTCCAGGCCCGCAACCACCGAGAACAGGGCAATCGCGGTAATGCCGATCACCAGCACGACCTGCGTCGTGTTGCCCAGCGGCACGTCGAACAGGTAGTTCAACCCGGAACTGGCCTGCGCTGCGCCATAGCCGAGCGAGGTCGCCAGGCCGAACAGCGTTGCCAGCACGGCCAGGATGTCGATGATGTGGCCCGGCCAGCCCCAGACGCGCTCGCCCAGCAAGGGGTAGAACACCGAACGGATAGTGAGCGGCAAGCCCTTGTTGAACGAGAACAGGGCCAGGCCGAGCGCGAGGATGGCGTAGATTGCCCACGGATGCAGCGCCCAGTGGAAGATGGTGGCTGCCATGCCCAGACGCGTGGCGGCTGCAGCGTCGCCCACCGCGCCGCCCAGCGGCGCCCAGTCGGTACGCACGCCGTTTTCCATCGCTGTCCCACCGAGGGAGGTGCCGAAGTGCGACAACGGCTCCGACACCCCGAAGAACATCAACCCGATACCCATGCCGGCGGCGAACAGCATCGAAAACCAGCCGATATAAGAGTAATCCGGCGTAGCCTCGGTACCCCCCAGCCGCACCCGGCCCAGCGGCGAAATCGCCACGCCCAGGCACACCACCACGAAGATGTTGCCTGCGGACAGGAAGAACCAGTCGAGGTTGGACGTCAGCCAGTTTCGCATGCTGCTGAATACCGGCTCGACCTGGCTCTGGAACATCAACGTAAGCAGGACAAAGGCCACCACCAGCAAACCGGAAATCGCAAACACCCGGTTATGGATATCAAGACCGAATGGTCCGACGTTGAGGAGGATGTTGTCCTGCCCGACCTGGTAATCGGTATCGATGGGATTGACCGCCCCATCAGGGATCATTGGATCCTTTTGTTCAGCCATCAAAGCTCCTGTTTGTCACCTTGTTCGGTGCTTGTTTTTATTTTAGACAATATTTCTTGAAATATATTTTAGCGTATTTGCTGCTGTGCACAAAATCGCGCTGCCAACGGGGGCAATCACCCGGATCGCCGGCCTTGGGCGAAAACCCTGTTCTCCTACCTGCTGCTTGCGTGCCCGGTGCGGAGGTGGCGCACCGGTCACGCGCTGCGCTCATCAGCTAGAATCACCGCCTGCGGAGGCTTAAGCGAAATGATCGGTATCTTTCTGGTAACCCACGGCACACTTGGCGAATCACTCATCCAGTGCGCCTGTCACGTGCTGAACAAGCGCCCACCACAGATCGTCCAGCTGGGCCTTTCGGCGCAGGATGATCCGCTAGACATCCTGCCGCAGGCACACCAGATGCTTGGCTGGGCCGACAGTGGTTACGGCGTTCTGGTCATGACCGACATTTTTGGTGCCACGCCGGGTAATGTCGCCGCCAAGCTGATCGATCCTGGTCGGGTAGAGGCCGTGGCCGGGGTGAACCTGCCCATGCTGCTGCGCGCGCTCACTTACCGCGAACGCGACATGGACACCCTGCTCAAGCGCGCCGTATCGGGCGGTTGCGAAGGCGTGCTGCACATCGAAGCAAACCAGGCGCCCTAGAGCGCACACACGAACCCTGCGGGGGAGACACCATGCCTAGAGCCGAAACCGAAATCACCAACAAGCTCGGCCTGCACGCGCGCGCCTCGGCCAAACTGACGCAGACTGCGAGCCAGTTTCCGTGCGAAGTCTGGCTCGAGCGCAACGGCCGCAGAGTCAATGCCAAAAGCATTATGGGAGTGATGATGCTGGCGGCCGCCAAGGGCAGCACGATCACCATCGACACCGAGGGCGACGCTGCTGACTCTGCTCTCAAGGCGCTGCAGGAGCTGATCGCAGACAAGTTCGGCGAAGGGGAGTAAGCATGACTTTCTCCATTCACGGCCTGCCGGTGTCGCAGGGCATCGCCATCGGCCATGTGCACCTGATCTCGCACGCGCTGCTCGAAGTCAATCACTACCATGTCGCGCCACGCCACCTGCCAGACGAAATGGATCGCCTCGACGGCGCGGTTGCCACCGTACAGGGTGAGCTGATCGGCCTGAAAGCCGCGGCGACCTCCGGCCAGACCCATAGCGAAGTTGGCGCCTTCGTCGACCTGCAGCTGATGATGCTGGCCGATCCACTGTTGATCGACGCTGCACGCAACCTGATCGAGACCCGCCGCTGCAACGCAGAATGGGCCCTGGTGCAGCAGATGGAGCTCCTGGTCGAGCAGTTCCGTCAGATCGAAGACCCCTACCTGCGCGAACGCCAGGCCGACGTCGTTCAGGTCATCGAGCGCCTGGTGAAGGTGCTGCTCGGCCACCCCGGCCACCTTCCGCCCAAACGCCGCGACGGGCTGGGCACCATTGTCGTCGCTCACGACCTGTCTCCCGCCGACACCATCAGCTTTCGCGACCACAACATCGCCGGTTTCGTCACCGACGTTGGCGGCCCCACCAGCCATACGGCAATCGTCGCCCGCAGCCTGAAGATCCCGGCCGTGGTCGGCCTGCACCATGTACGTGATCTGCTTGAGGACGACGAGCTGATCATCGTCGACGGCACGCGCGGCGTCATCATCGTCGACCCCGACGAAACCATCGTCGAAGAATACCGCCTGCGCCGCAGCGAGCTGGAGATCGAGCGCTCCAAGCTCAACCGCCTGCGCGACACGCACGCCACCACGCTCGACGGCGAAACCGTCAATCTGCTGGCCAACATCGAAGGGCCGAAGGATCTACCCCGGGTCAAGGCCGCCAACGCCGATGGCATCGGGCTGTACCGCACCGAGTTTCTCTTCATCGGTCGCGACACCCTGCCCGACGAGGAAGAACAGTACGAAGCCTATCGCGCCGTACTCAAGGCGATGCCGACCAAGCCTGTGACCATCCGTACGTTCGACGTCGGCGCCGACAAGGCCCTCAATGGCATGAGCCAGCGCACCGAGCCCAACCCCGCACTAGGGTTGCGCGCAGTGCGCTACTCGCTGGCTGAACCCAAGATGTTCATGACCCAGTTGCGTGCGCTGCTGCGCGCCTCGGCGCATGGCAAGCTGCAGATCATGATCCCGATGCTGGCGCACGCGCAGGAAATCGATCAGTGCCTGGCGCTGATCGAAAAGGCCAGGAACGAACTGCGTGCCGAGAAGGTGAAGTTCGATGAAGGCGTGCAGATCGGCGGCATGATCGAAGTGCCCGCTGCGGCGTTGTCGCTGGGCATGTTCATCCGCCGCCTGTCCTTCCTGTCGGTTGGCACCAACGACCTGATCCAGTACACGCTGGCGATCGACCGCTCGGACGAAGCCGTCGTCCATCTCTACGACCCCCTGCACCCCGCAGTCCTGAAGCTGATCAGCAGCACCATTTCCACCGGCGCCCGTTACGGCGTGCCGGTGTCGGTATGCGGCGAAATGGCCGGCGACCCCAGCTACACCCTGTTGCTGCTTGGCATGGGGCTACGCAACTTCTCGATGCACCCGGGCAGCATCCTGGAGATCAAGCAGCAGGTGCTGCGTGCCGACCTCGGCGAACTCGCGCCCAAGGTGCAGCGTATCCTGAAGATGGACGAGCCAGCGCGCGTGCGCGAGGCAGTGGAACGATTGGGCACTTGAAAGTACAGACGCCGCGTTGCCAAGCAAGGCGTGTGACGATTAGAATGCGGGGCTTCTCGGTGGAGCCAGTCAGGCCGCCCAAAGCGCTTCAGGTCGAACAGCGCTTTACCACAGAGCGGGTGTAGTTCAATGGCAGAACGGCAGCTTCCCAAGCTGCATATGAGGGTTCGATTCCCTTCACCCGCTCCACGATGACTTTCCAAGGACCTCCAAGGAAATCCAGGGAGCGTCATAAGTTATTGTCACGATTGAGAATTTTACAGAATCTCGATCCAGTGACATCCAGCGAAATCCACTGACTACCGGTACATTTCGGTACATAAAGTGGTACATCCAATGCGGTCAGCCCCCGTGCCGCATTGTTGCTGGAGGAGCCAGGCGACGGTATCGAACATTGGGTCCAACTCATCTCTGAGGAGTTGGAAACATGCTCACCGACATGATGGCTCGGCAGGCCAAGGCCACCGGCAAGCCCTACACCATCGCAGACTTCGACGGCCTCTCACTCTTCGTATCGGCCAACGGTGCCAAACTCTGGCACTTTCGGTACACATGGGTTGGCCAGCGCGCTCGCATCTCTTTGGGTAGCTATCCCGAGCTGTCGCTGCGTGAAGCCCGTAATTTGCGGGACGAAGCGCGTGCCTTGCTTGCCAAGGGCATCAACCCCCGTAGCGACCGCAAGCAAAAGCGCCAAGCCATCAAGCTGGCAGGCGAAAACACCTTCATGGCGGTCTATGAGAAGTGGCTGGAGCATAGGCAGCTCACCCTTGAAGAGGGCCGTCAAAGCTCGCTCGATCAGATCCGCCGCGCCTTCAAGAACGATGTCTTCCCGCACTTGAAGCGGCTGACCATATACGAGATCACCCGCCCGCTGCTGCTGGAAGTCATCGCCCGCATCGAAAAGCGTGGCTCGCTGTCCGTCGCGGAAAAAATGCGCACCTGGCTCAAGCAGTTGTTCGATTACGCCATGGTCGTGATCCCGTCCATGGAAACCCACCCGGCCACCGACCTGCATGTGGTGGCCATCCCGCTGCCGCCGGTCGAGCACAACCCATTCCTGCGCATGGCCGAGCTGCCGTTGTTCCTGCAGGGGCTGCGCAAATACCGGGGCATGCTGAAGACGCAACTGGCGATCCGGCTGCTATTGCTGACCGGCGTCCGTACCGGCGAGCTGCGTCTGGCAACTCCCGAACAGTTCGATCTCGATCGGGGGCTGTGGATCATCCCGGTGCTGTCGCTGAAGCAGCGCAAGATGCTCACGCGCAAGAAGCGCAAGCGCGTCACCGACATCCCGCCGTACATCGTCCCGCTCTCCGTCCAGGCGGTGGAGATCGTTCGGCACATGCTGGATGACTTCAAGCCTGCCCAGAAATACCTGTTCTCTGGCGTCAAGCGCGTCACGGACCGCATGAGCGAGAACACCGTGAATTTTGCGATCAAGGGTCTGGGTTACGACGGCAGGCTGACCGGTCATGGCATCCGGGCCACGATTTCGACAGCGCTCAACGAGCTGGGATATCCGAAGGTATGGGTGG
>Ga0073904_10001014_pt1 | contig 20823 bp, 19 predicted proteins | sample KloWWTrecipitate_FD_66668 | JGI IMG/M metagenome (GOLD analysis project Ga0073904, IMG submission 66668) | Active sludge microbial communities from Klosterneuburg, Austria, studying microevolution and ecology of nitrifiers - Klosterneuburg... | ecosystem: Engineered > WWTP > Aerobic digester >... | reverse complement strand
CGCTGGATTCGCGCAACAGATGCAGCGTCGGGTAAGGCGCGCGATTCGTGAAGTTGCTGATGTCATTTTTGCCGGTGCCGGCGAACTGGAATTGCGGGTGAAAGCTGGCAATCTGGATGACGCCCTGAAGTGACAGCAATTCCAGGCAATGATCGGCGCGGTGCAGAAACTCATTGAAATCGCGAAATGCCAGCAGGCAATCGGGCGCCATCAACAAGGTCGTGTCCCGCAGCTCAGGGTCGGCATCGGCGAGCGCCTGCAACTCGCGCAGCAACACCGGTTCGAGCTGGTCCGGGCCATTGGCCCGGCTGACAACGAAGTGAATCTGCTGGCGCACTAACACCGATTTCGCGAACGGGCACAGGTTCAACCCGATGACCGCCTGCTGCAACCAGTGCTGCATATCGTGCGTCACGGTAGTCTCGAAATCGGAGTGTTCAGTCATGCTGGCGTGCGACCTCCGTGCCGATCCGGTGCGCGACCAGCAGGCCCAGCAGGCAGCACAGACCGGTGACCACCCAGGTCCACTGCCAGCTACCCGCACGCGCTGCGACCCAGGCCACCACCGGAGGACCACAAAACTGTCCGACCGCGGACAGCTGCTGCATCCATCCGACCGTGGTCGAAACACTGCCCTCGTCCGGGGCCAGCAGTACTGCCAGCGAAAACAGGGTGCCCGGAATCACGCCACCGACCATGGAAAACAGCAGCACCCCCAGATACCGCAGCAGCAGGCTGTCGATGCCGATGGCAGAAAACGCGACGATCGCGCCCAGCGCCATGGCGCAGAATCCGCCAAACAGCAAATAACTGGCGCGAACCCCCCGTTGCAGCAAACGCCCGGAGGCCACGTTGCCTGCCACATTGACCAGCGCCACCAGCGCCAGCAGCAACGCCACGCCCGTGCCCACTGCGCCGGCCTGACCGGCCATGGATGGCAGGAAACCAATCACGGCCAGCCACTGGCCAGAATACAACGCAAAGCAGACTGCCACCAGCCAGGGGCCGCGCGCGCCCAGCGTGCGCCGCATGCGCGCCAGCCATAGAGCCGGTTGCGCGGCGGCGGCCCTCACCGTTGTCGCTCCATCCGACGGCGTCTGCCTGGCCTGCTGGTCTGCCGCAACAGCCAGGTACACCCAGACTGCCATCATCAAGGTCAACAAGGCCAGCACGAGCCACCAGACTCGCCAGCCGGCCCAGCCAATCAGCACCGGGCCGACGGCCAGCGCCGTCGCCGTACCAAGCGGCATGTAGGCGCCCCACAAACCCATGGCGGAGGGCATCTTGGCGGGTGGCGTCAGACGCCGGATCAAACCCGGCGCAGGCATGACGGCCAGCAGGAATCCGCAACCCTCGAACGCGCGCAGCAGCAACAAGCTGCCCGGATCCTGCGCCATGGCGCCCAACCCGCCGGCGAGCGACAACACCACAAGACCGCACAACATGGCGCGCCGCAAGCCGATGCTATCTGCTGCCAGTCCGACGGCCAGCCCGAGCAACATGCCTGCCATCTGCACCAGCGATAGCAGGAAGCCGGCCTGCACCAGACTGACACCCAGCGCCTCGCGCAGAACCGGGATCGCTGGCGACAACTTGCCGACATGCAGCGCCGCTGCCACGCCAGCCAGAATGACGACAAACTCCGGATGGCGCGCAAAGGCAATGGTCCGCATGCGCGTCAACCCAGCAGATGCAGCCCGGTGATCCGTTCATGTTCGCGCACCGCAAACCGGTCGGTCATGCCAGCGATGAAGTCGGCCACCGTGCGTGCGCGAACGCGCATCGGATTTGCTGCCGCACAGGCGGCTTCGCAACGTGCCGCAAAACCCGGCTGCATTCCCTGTGGCGCCTGCATATAGGCATCGAACAGGTCACGCACAATACGCCGGGCGTGATCAGTGGTCTCCATCACCTGGCGATGGCGGTACAGATTGCGCAGCAAAAATTGCTTTAGTTCGGTCGACGCCCCGCGCATCGCGTCGGAGAAGCGCACCATCGGTGGCAAACCGCGTACCTCGGCCACGCTACCCGGTGCAGCCGCATCCAGCTGCCGGCGCGTCGCCTCGATCACATCGTAGACCTGGGCACTGAGCATCTGGCGAATCGTTTCATACAACAGCCGCCGGTCCTGATCGGTATCGTGCAGATGCGGATGCCGCTGGCGGGTCTGGACCAGGAAACGGTTGAACAAATCGACCGACTCCAGTTGCTCCAAAGTGATCAGGCCCGAGCGCACGCCATCGTCGATATCATGCGCGTTATAGGCGATCTCGTCGGCCAGGTTGCACAGTTGCGCTTCCATGCTGGGCTGGCCACGCACAATGAAGCGCCGGCCCACACCACCCGCACCATCCGCATAGGCAGGTTCTGCCGCCTCGAGCGCCTGGGCATTGCCCAAGGCGCAGTGCTTGAGGATTCCTTCACGGGTTTCAAAGGTGAGATTGAGTCCGTCGAAGTCCGGGTAACGCTCCTCAAGCGTGTCGACGATGCGCAGGCTTTGAAGGTTGTGTTCGAAGCCGCCGTGCTCGCCCATGCATGCATTGAGCGCATCCTGCCCGGCATGGCCGAACGGCGTGTGTCCCAGGTCGTGCGACAAGGCAACGGCCTCGATCAGGTCTTCATTCAAGCCCAGCGATCGTCCTATCGAACGCCCCAGTTGCGCCACCTCCAGCGAATGGGTCAGCCGGGTCCGGAACAGGTCACCCTCATGGTTCAGAAAAACCTGGGTCTTGTAGACCAGACGCCGGAACGCCGAGCAGTGGATCACACGGTCCCGGTCCCGCTGAAATTGCGTGCGCGTCGGCGCGACCGGCTCATCGTGCCGGCGTCCACGCGAAAGCGCCGGATCACACGCAAAAATTGCCAGCACCATGTCTCAGACTGCCGCTGGCCGGGAATCGGGCTGCCCGCTACAGGTCCAGGCGAGCAGGCCCTTGGTGGCAGACACCGTGCTCACCCGCAGCAACTGTCCACCACCTCACGCACCAGCGCATCGGGCGCGGTGCGGACGGCGGCCACGCCACCACGCTCGATCACGACAAACTGTATCGTGCCAGCATCGGCCTTTTTGTCGACCCGCATCAACGAAAGATAGCGGTCAGCGTTGGAGTCGGTTGCGCCACCTGCCGCACCCTTGTCCGGCAGACGCGGGCCTGCGACCGGCAAACCAGCACGTTCGATCAGCTGCGTCAGCCTTTGCACGAACGCAGCATCAACCAGGCCAAGTCGCATCGACAGATGGGCTGCCATCACCATGCCGCAACCCACGGCCTCTCCATGCAGCCACTGGCCGTAGCCGAGGCCATTCTCTATGGCATGGCCGAACGTATGGCCGAAGTTGAGGATCGCGCGCATGCCCGTTTCACGCTCGTCCTGGCCGACGACAAAGGCCTTGATTTCGCAGCTGCGTTTGACCGCATAAGCCAGCGCCGCGGGATCGCGCGCCATCAGGGCCGGCAAGTTGGCCTCGATCCAGTCGAGAAACGCCATGTCGGCAATCGGTCCGTACTTGATGACTTCGGCCAGGCCGGCGCTGAGCTCGCGCGGCGGCAATGTACCGAACGTGGTCGGGTCGCAGACCACAAGTTGCGGCTGGTAAAAGGCGCCAATCATGTTCTTGCCAAGCGGATGGTTGATGGCTGTCTTGCCACCGACCGACGAGTCGACCTGCGCCAGCAAGGTAGTGGGCACCTGCACGAATGGAACACCGCGCATGAACGAAGCAGCGGCAAAGCCGGTCATGTCGCCAACAACGCCGCCTCCCAATGCAAACAATACGGTCTTGCGGTCACAGCGGTTCTGCAACAAGGCGTCGAATATCAGGTTCAGAGTGGTCCAGGTCTTGTGCTCCTCGCCGTCGGGCAACACGACCAGATGGATCTGCTGGTAGCGACCGGCCAGCGCTGTCTTGAGCTTTGCAGCGTACAGGGGGGCGACCGTTGCGCTGGTCACGATCATGGCCGACCGACCCTTGGGCAAGTCTGCATAGGTCTGCGGATTGGCCAGCAAACCAGCGGCAATCAGGATCGGATAGCTGCGGTCCGCCAGCGCGATGGAGACACGTTCGACATTCTGCGGCAGGCTCATGGCCCCTAGTTTAGGGGAAGCAGGCCTGCAAGTCAGACGGCTGCGCTCCAACTTCCATCGAGCTCTATCTGCATCACGATCTTGTTGACCAGCGTGGCCACCGACGGGCGACCGGTTTCGATGGTGAAGTGGGCTGTCGCGCGGTACAAGGGGTCACGCACTTCAAACAGCTCACGCAAGCGCGCCATCGGATCATCGACCTGCAACAGCGGGCGATTGCGATCATGGCGCAATCGGCGAAAAAGATCTTCCGGGCTGGACTTGAGATAGACAACCCTGCCGCGGTCATGCAGGTATTGCCGATTGACCTGTCGCAGCACCGAGCCACCGCCGGTGGACAACACGCCTTTCGGTCCCAGGGTGAGTTCATCCAGAACTTCGGACTCGATGTCGCGGAACCGCTCTTCGCCTTCGCGCTCGAAATACTGGCGGATCGGGCACCCGAGACGGGCCTCGATCACATGGTCGGAGTCCATGAAGTGCGTCTGAAGCCGGCGCGCCAGCTGGCGCCCGACCGTGGACTTGCCGGAGCCCGGCATCCCGATCAGACTGACTATCACGTTCGCATTGGACCGCCGACAAGCGGCGGAACCACCCGGTTCAACGCACCGCAGCCTTGTCGGCAATCATCTTGGGTGTGATGAAGACCAGCATTTCCTGCTTGTTCGCCGTGCGCGAACGGGTCTTGAACAGGTTGCCGACGCCGGGCAGGTCGCCGAGCAATGGCACCTTGGTCTCCGAATCGCTCTCGTTCAACTCGAAAATGCCGCCGATCACCACTGTGCCGCCATTCTCCACCAGCACCTGGGTCTTGATGTGCTTGGTATTGATCGCAAAACCGGCCGCGGTCGCCTGGCCCACGGTGTCCTTGTTGACGTCCAGGTCCAGAATGATGTTGCCCTCGGGGGTGATCTGCGGCGTCACCTCGAGCTTCAGGTTGGCCTTGCGAAAGGCGATCGACGTCGCACCGCTGGAAGTCGCAACCTGGTACGGCAACTCCGTGCCCTGCTCGATCAGCGCCTTGATCTGGTCTGCCGTAACCACGCGCGGGCTTGACACAACCCTGCCCTTGCCATCGGCCTCCAGCGCCGAGAGTTCGAGACTCAGGAACCGGTTGGCTGCGGAATTGAAGATCGAAACCGCCAGTGATGCCGGGTTGTAACCGTTCTGGCCGATAGCCGGGAGATTCACAAAGCTGCCCGACGTCGTCTGTGCGGCGCCTTCCACATACGAGGATCCAAACGTGGTGTTGAGTGCGCTGCCGCCCTGACTGAACACCTTGACGCCACCAGGAGGATTGACACCGCCGCCGAGTTTCACACCCAGCGATTTGCCAAAGGTATCGGAGGCCTCCACGATGCGCGCCTCGATCAGTACCTGGCGCACCGGGATGTCCAGTTTGGCGATCAATTGCTGCACCTGCTCGAGCTTGGAGGCGATATCCGTCACGAACAACTGGTTGGTACGGGATTCGAATATCACGCTGCCACGGGAACTCAGAATACGGGCGGAATTGGCGCCACCGCCTGAACTCGTCAGCCCAGTCGCGATCTCTGAAGCCTTCGTGTAGTTCATCTGGAACGACTGGGTGCGCAATGGTTCGAGATTCTGCAAGGCCACGATCGACTCGAGCTCGAGCTTTTCCTTGGCATTGATTTCATCCCGCGGGGCGATCCACAACACGTTGCCGGTCTTGCGCATGCCCAGGCCCTTGGCCTGCAGAATGATGTCCAGCGCCTGGTCCCAGGGCACTTCCTGCAGGCGCAGCGTGACGGCACCGGTGACCGAATCGGAGGTGATGATGTTGAAATTGGTGAAGTCGGCAATCACCTGCAACAGCGAGCGCACCTCGATGTTCTGGAAATTGAGCGACAGCTTCTGGCCGCTGTAGCCCGGGCCTTGCGTGAGTTTGGTGGGGTCTTCCTTGCGCGGCTTGACCTCCAGCACGAACTGGTCGTCGCTCTGGTAGGCGCTGTGTTCCCAGTTGCCGCTGGGCTCGATCACCATGCGCACCCGGTCACCGGATTGGAACGTCGTCACCGTCTGGACCGGCGTGCCGAAATCGGACACATCGAGGCGACGACGCAGACCTTCGGGCAATGTGGACTTCAGGAACTCGACCACCAGTGTTTGGCCCTGTGTACGCACGTCCACACCCACCTGGTTGTTGGGCAGTGCCACGACGACCCGACCGGCACCATCGGCGCCGCGGCGGAAATCCAGATCCTTGATCGGCAAGCTATCGCGATTGCGGTTTTCGGCAAACACAGGGGCCGCGCTGGTCGACGGAGTGGCCGCCTGCGCAGATTCAAGCACTACGAGCAGGGATTTGCCCTGCAACTGGGCCTTGTAGGCTGTTGGCTGCTTGAGATTCAGAACCACACGGGTGCGGTCGCCGGCCTGCACGACGCTGATCGAACGCAGGTTGCCCTGGTTCACATCGACGGTGGAGCGGCCCATCGCGTTCGATACGCCCGGAAAATCCAGCGCAATTCGCGCCGGCGACTGGATCGAGAAACCACTGGGCACCGCGGTCAACGGCTGCGAAAGATCAATGCGGATGACTTCGCTGCCTCCTTGCATGGAGCCTGACACCGATTCGATCGCGGTTTGCGCGAAGGATGACAGCGACACCACAACCGCCGCCAGTCCTGCCAGCAGCTTCCAGCACGACTTCGCCGCGCATCGGGATTGATACATCATTTTGCCCTCTCCTGAAGTTGCAGCGCAGCTGGGCGCTCGATCCATTCGCCCACAGCGTCTTGCACGATTTCTCGCAAGGCAACCTCCGTCTCGTCGATTTTCATTACGCGTCCGTAGTTTTGACCCAGGTAATCACCGGGCCGCACCTGATACAACAGGTTGTTCACCCTGACCAATGCGACCGGTTTTCCGGCGCGCACCATACTGCCAACCATGGCCATGGTATCGAGGGGATAGGCTTCCAGCGCCTGTTTGCGCCGCGCCAGTTCAGGCGCAACCAGGGCACTGTTGGCCACCGACTTGCCGCCATCGCGCTTGAGTGCCTGGGCCAATTTTTCCTTGTCGAATGGATCGACCGCGGCAACCTGTGCGTAGGGCTGGGGCTCGAAAACCTTGGGCTCCGCTATCGGCACGATCTTTGGAACAATGGCCTTGTTCTGATCCGCCATCCATTTCTGAAGGTCGTCGCCACCCGAGCCGCCGCATGCCGCCAGGGCCATTGTCGATACAACCACCGCAAGAATTCGAAGTCGCATCATTTCTTGGCTCCGGCTGCATTGCGCTGGGACGCAACTTCCGTCGGATCGAGGTAGCGGAATGTCCTGGCCGTCGCTTCCATCTGCAGACTTCCATCCGGCCGCGGGGTGATTGTCAGATTGTTCAAGGTCACGATGCGCGACAGATTGGCAATGTCCGATGCGAACGAGCCCATGTCGTGGTAGCGGCCGCTGACGCGCAGGGCAATTGGCAATTCGGCGTAGTAGTCGCGGACAAAAACCTGGCCCGGACGGAACAGCTCAAACTGCAGGCTGCGGCCCAATCCGGCCTGGTTGATGTCCGACAACAAGGCATCCATCTCGGCCTTGCTGGGCAGTTGCTTCTCGAGCTGGGTCACATACTGCAGCACTTGCTCGCGCTGCTTCTTGAGCACCTCGAGATTGACCGCCTTGGCCAGCTTGACCTGGTAGTCGGCCCGCAGCTTGACTTCCTTGGCCTGCTCCGCCTCCAGCTCCAACTGGGAATCGCTCAGCCAAAAGTACCACAGACCGGCCACGACAGCCACAATCACCGCCAGCAGCACGCTGTACCGCGGCACCGCCGGCCACACCGACGGGTCCTTGGGGTCGAGCCCCCGGAACTGCCCCAGCAGCTTTTCCTGCATGGCCTGGAAATCGATCTTCATGGAGGGTTTGCTTGCCATTTCCGCTTCCCTCTTAATTCTTTACCGGTGCTGCAGCTGGAGCACCCTGGGGCGCCTGGGCAAGCTTCTGCACGTCGCTGGCGCGGTTGAGTTGCACACGCAGCGTGAAATTGGCGACCCGCCTGGAGTCGCGCGGCGTCAGCGCCACATTCCCGGCCACGATCTCCACCAGCTCAGGCTTGGCGAACCACGGCGTTCCGCCCGACAGATTGCGCAACAACTCGGAAACCCGCTCATTGGACTGCGCCACACCTTGCAAGGTGACGGTCTGCCGATCCTGTCGCATGTTCGTGATGTACACGCCGTCGGGGAACTGCTTGACCAGTTCGGACATCAGGTGCACCGGCACATTGCGGTCTGCCTGCAGATCCTCGACTGCCTGCTGGCGCGCCCGCAGGCCCGCGATCTCCGACTCCAGGCTGGCGATATCCTTGATCTGACCATCCAGTCGTTTGATTTCAGACGTCAGTACATTGTTGCGGCCCTGCTGGTCGGATATCCGCCCCTGGTACCACAAGAAAACCATGCCGGCGATCAAACCGCCAACCAGAAAGGCGGCGACCACGCTGGCATTGAACGCGTCGCGCCGTTGCTTGCGCGCAGCTTCCCGGTGCGGTAACAGGTTGATCAAAATCACTGCGTAAACCTCCGCAACGCCAGCCCGCATGACGTCAGGTACGACGGCGCCTCGCGGGTCATCTTCTTGAGTCGGACACCGCTTCCGATCTCCATGCCGTCAAAGGGATTGACCAGGCTGCAGCTGAACGAAGTATGTTTGGTAACGGCCGCAGTCAGGCCCGGCAATGCAGATGAGCCTCCGGCCAGCATGATGTGGTCGACCTTGTTGTGCGGCGTACTGGTAAAGAAAAACTGAAGCGCGCGACCAATCTCCTGGACCATGCTGTCGACAAACGGCCGCAACACGCTGGATTCGTAGTCGTCGGGCAGCTCGCCGCTGCGCTTCTTGGCCTCGGCCTCTTCCGGCGAAAAACCGTACTGGCGCACGATCAGTTGTGTCAACTGTGCGCCGCCGAATGCCTGGTCCCGGTCGTAAAGCACCTCGTCGTCCCGAATCACCTGCATGCTCGTGGTCAGGGCACCGACCTCGAACAGTGCCACGATCGTGCCTTTGCCCTTGTTCGGCAGACTCTCGATCAGGCGCGATGTGGCCAGGCGGGAGGCATACGACTCGACGTCCACCACCACCGGCTTGAGCCCCGCGGCTTCGGCGAGTCCCTGGATGTCCTGGACTTTCTCCCGGCGAGATGCCGCAATCAGCACATCGAGATCACCGACAGAAGCCGAACTCGGCCCGACCACGCAGAAATCGAGGCTCACCTCGTCCAGCGGGAACGGAATGTATTGGTTGGCCTCAGCCTCGACCTGAACCTCAAGCTCGGGATCGGTCAATCCGCCAGGCAAGACGATGCGCTTGGTGATAACGGCAGACGGCGGCAAAGCCATGGCCACATTCTTGGTCTTGGTGCCGCTTTTCTTGACCAGACGGCGCATGGCATCGGCCACCTCGTCGAATTTTTCGACATTGCCGTCGGTGATCCAGCCACGCTCCAGTGGCTCGATGGCACAACGCTCCAGCACCAGATTGCCAGATTTGTCGCGCCCCAACTCCACCAGCTTGACACTGGACGAACTGATGTCAAGACCCAGCAACGCCGGTGGCTGACGACTGAACAACGATCCCAGAGAGATCAAGGCTATCCCCTGCTTGAGGCCGATTTAGAACCGGCGAAACTTAAGACTTCACTTGAATGCTATCAGTAAGCTCCTTGTCCCGCAAAGGAATTTCCTGATTTGGGCACCTCCGAACGTTGCCAAAAGCAGACGGTTACATGTTCGAAGCCAGTGCAGCCAGACAATTGCAACCACGACTCCCGGGCAAAGACCACCACAGATACTTTCGGCCGCGAGCCTTGGCGACAAGACCGTTTTTATAATATCGGCGCGCCCTTACGAAGGATTTATGTCACGAAAATCGAATTCCGCCAAGACCGATGAGGCGCAGCAGCCCGATGGGTCGGGTCCGTCCGTTTGGCGCAGCCTGCTTCGCATCGTCCGCTGGATGATGGGCCTGGCGGTCGCTGGCGCAGCGTGCTTGGCCATCGTCATCGCCATTGCACTGGCTGTTGCTTTTCCGAATCTACCCGACGTGTCGGCCCTGTCCGACTACCGCCCCATCCTGCCGCTGCGTGTTTTCTCTGCCGACGGCCTGCTGATCGGCGAGTTTGGCGAGGAGCGCCGCAAGCTGACCCGACTCAAGGACATGCCGCAGGTGATGACGGACGCGGTGCTGGCCATCGAAGACACGCGTTTCTATGAACATGGCGGTGTCGACTACAAGGGCATGGTGCGCGCTGCGCTCGCCAACCTGGGCAACTTCAAAAGCCAGGGTGCGTCGACCATCACGATGCAGGTGGCGCGCAACGTCTACCTGTCTTCGGAAAAGACCTATACCCGCAAGATCTACGAGGTGCTGCTGACCTTCAAACTGGAGCACCTGCTGAGCAAGGACCAGATTCTCGAGATCTACATGAACCAGATATTCCTGGGCAACCGGTCATTCGGCTTTGCCGCGGCCAGCGAAGCCTACTTCGACAAGCCGCTGAAGGACATCACGGTCGCCGAAGCAGCCATGCTGGCCGGCCTGCCCAAGGCACCGGGTACCAACAACCCGATCAAGAATCCGAAACGCGCGCGCGCCAGGCAACTGACCGTGATCGACCGGATGGAGGAAACCGGGTTCATCACCGCGCAACAGGCCGAGACCGCGCGCAATGAAAAACTCAAGCTCAAGGGCGGCTCCGATGCGGTGAAGGTGCATGCCGAATACGTGGCTGAAACCGTACGGCAACTGGTGTTTTCCCAGTACGGCAACGAAACCTACACCCGCGGACTCAACGTCTACACCACGATCAAGTCCGCCGACCAGGACGCTGCGTACAAGGCACTGCGCCGCGGCATCATGGATTTCGAACGACGCCAGATTTATCGTGGTCCGGAGCAGTTCATCGATTTGCCGACCTCGGGCCAGCAAGCTGTCGAAGACGCGATTGACGAAGCCCTGGACGCCCATCCGGACAATGGCGACGTGATGTCGGCTGTCATTCTTGAAGTGAACGCCAAACTGATCAAGGCCATTCGCCAGAACGGCGAAACCCTGGAGATCACCGGCGAAGGCCTGGAGCCTGCACGCTCGGGACTGTCTGACAAGGCGCCGCCCAATATCAAACTCCGGCCCGGCGCCGTGATCCGGGTCGCCAGGACCAGCAAGGGCGGCTGGGAGATCACCCAGTTGCCGGAGGTTGAAGGCGCGTTCGTCGCGATGGATCCACGCGACGGTGCCATCAAGGCCATGATCGGCGGTTTTGACTATGAGAAGAACAAATTCAACCACGTGACGCAGGCCTGGCGCCAACCAGGATCGAGTTTCAAGCCGTTCATTTACTCGGCGGCGCTGGAGAAAGGCTTCACTCCCGCGACGGTCATCAACGACGCCCCGCTGTTCTTCGACTCCGGCGTGACCGGCGGAGCGCCGTGGGAGCCCAAGAACTATGACGGCAAGTTCGAAGGGCCAATGACCCTGCGCACGGGGCTGGCCAAATCCAAGAACATGATCTCGATCCGGGTATTGCAGGCCGTGGGAACGCAATACGCGCGCGACTGGGCGATGCGGTTTGGTTTTGACGCAGACAAGAACCTTCCGTACCTGACGCTGGCCTTGGGTGCAGGCTCGGTCACGCCGATGCAGATGGTGGGCGCCTATGCGGTTTTTGCGAACGGTGGCTACCGGGTCAATCCGTGGCTGATCAGCAAGGTCACGGAGCAGACCGGCAAAGTGCTGATGGAGAACAAGCCGCAGGTGCTGGACGATTCGGTGCGCGCGATCGACCCGCGCAATGCGTTCATGATGACAAGCCTGCTGCAGGAAGTCACACGCTCGGGAACGGCGGCACGCGCGCAGGCCACGCTCAAGCGCAGCGACCTGTTCGGCAAGACAGGTACCACGAACGACTCCATGGATGCCTGGTTTGCCGGCTTTCAGCCCAGCATCGTTGCGATCACCTGGATGGGTTACGACACGCCGCGCAAGTTGGGGAGCAACTCGCTGGCCACCGGTGGAGGCCTGAGCCTGCCGATCTGGATCTCCTTCATGGAACACGCCTTGAAAGGCGTCCCGGTCATGACCTACACGCCACCCGAAGGCGTCATCAATACCGGCGGCGAATGGTATTACAGCGAATTCGCCTACGGCAAAGGGGTCGCCAGCCTGGGAATGGAGGACGCCACTCCGGCCCAGGCGCCGGTCGGCACCGAAGCGACTCAACCAACGGAAGAGCGCAACCGGATACTGGACCTATTCCGGAACAACCGGTAAGGGCCTGAAAACCAGAGGCTGGCCGCATTGCGCGGCAGCTTCACGCGACAGCAGTTGGAAAAATTCGCCCTGCCCCTTGGTATCCGTCCACTGGATGCCATCGAAGCGGAAGTGGTAGCCGCCACTGCGCGACGCCAGCCAGATCTCCTGCAGCGGCTTTTGCAGGTTCACGACGATTTCACTGCCGGCAGGAAAAGCCAGCGTCACCATGCCACCGACGCGCTGGTTGTCGATATCGGCATCGGTCTGCGCATTGATCCGGTCACAACCTGACTCGATTGCCTCAAGCACCCGTTCGGCGCGGTCCATGTATTCAGAGTCGGTCATTACAATTTCACCATGATGTGCATTCGCCAAATTCTAGTCAGAGTGGGTATCCCTGTCGGCATGGCAGTTGTCCTGTCGGCATGTGGCCAGAAGGGCCAACTCGTCTTTCCGACCGAACCGGCGTCGCGCAATCGGGCCACTTTGTTCGAAACCCTGCGTCCTGGCGCTGCAACACAGCCCTCGCCGGCCGCGTCGGCTCCGGCCGCACCTGCTTCGACACCCGCATCCCCATGACCACTTCACCACTTCCTGGCGAGCCCCACATCGCGTACCGGGAATCTGCGCTTTTTATCGAAGACGTTCGCGTCGCCGACCTTGCACGGGACCACGGGACGCCGCTGTTCGTCTATTCGCAATCGGCAATTCTCGATGCGCTGGCCGCGTATCAACGTGCCCTGCACGGGCGCAAGGCGCGGATCTGCTACGCGATGAAGGCCAACTCCACGTTGGCGATCCTGCAGGTACTGGCCGCTGCCGGTTGCGGTTTTGACATCGTCTCTGGCGGTGAACTTGACCGTGTCCTGGCAGCAGGCGCGCCAGCCTCGAGCATCATCTTCTCTGGCGTGGGCAAGACACACACCGAAATGCGGCGTGCGCTGGAGGTGGGCATTGCCTGCTTCAACGTCGAAAGCGAAGCCGAACTCGAGGTGCTCAACGCCGTGGCCATCGGCATGGGCAAGCAGGCGCCGATCAGCATCCGGGTCAATCCCAACGTCGACCCCAAGACCCATCCGTACATTTCCACCGGGCTCAAGGGCAACAAGTTCGGCATCGCCCACGAGCGCACGGTACAGACCTATCTCCGCGCCTCGGCGATGGCCGGTCTGCGCGTGGTGGGAATCGACTGCCATATCGGCTCGCAGATCACCCAGGAGGCGCCCTACATGGACGCAATGGACCGGATGCTGGACCTGGTGCAGGAAATCGAAGCGGCCGGCGTGCCGATCCGGCACCTCGACTTCGGTGGCGGCCTGGGCATCAACTACAACGGAGACACCCCCCCGCAGGCAGACCTGTTGTGGCGCAAGTTGCTGAGCAAACTCGATGCCCGCGGTTTCGGGGATCGCGAATTGATGATCGAACCCGGCCGCTCGCTGGTCGGCAATGCCGGCTTGTGCGTGACCGAAGTGCTTTACCTCAAGCCCGGCGAGCAGAAGAATTTCTGCATCGTGGATGCGGCCATGAACGATCTGCCCCGTCCGGCGATGTACCAGGCCTATCACGACATCGTGCCGCTGCAACAGCGCGACGGTGCCCGGGCCATCTGGGAGGTCGTGGGACCGGTGTGCGAAAGCGGCGACTGGCTCGGCCATGACCGCGCGCTGGCACTGTCCGCAGGGGATCTGCTGGCCGTCTTGTCGGCCGGCGCATATTGCATGAGCATGGCCAGCAACTACAACTCGCGCGGCCGCGCGGCCGAGATACTGGTCAAGGGTGATACGTCCCGGCTGATCCGTAGCCGGGAAACCACTGCCGATCAGTTGCGCAACGAGTTGTCTTTGCGCGCAGGCGCTGCCTGAACTGAACCCGCCGCTCAGGCAGGGCTGGAAGACGCCACCTCTGCAGCACGCCTTCGCTGGCGCCATGCGTGGACGACACGCCAGCCCAGCAGGCTGATGATGACGGCGGCGTAGACGCCAACCTCGGCAAAGTCGTTCTTGCCCGAGCGCATCCAGAAAAAGTGCAGCAGCGCCAGCGCCGCAATGGCATATACCAGTTTATGCAAGCGCCGCCAGCGACGGGCACCCAGCGCCTTGACGGCGCGATTGAACGACGTCGCCGCCAGCGCCGTCAACAACAGCACAGCTGCAAACCCCACCAGAATAAAGGGCCGCTTGGCAATGTCGCGCACGATGTCGCCGAGCACAAACGCCATGTCGAGCCAGCTGTAACACAGCAGATGCAACACGGCGTAGAAATACACGAACAACCCCAGCATGCGGCGAAAGCGCGCCAACGCAGGCGTTGCGGTGATGACACGCAAGGGCGTGACCGCCAACACCACACACAAGGCGCGCAGGGTCCAGTCGCCGGTCGAACGGATCAGCGCCTCGGCCGGGTTGGGCCCCAGGTTCTGCGTCAACGCGCCATACAGCAACCAGCCAAACGGAAGCAAGGCCAGCGCGAACACCACCGGCTTGGTGAACGGTTTGAGCAACAACGAACGCATCATCAGAACACACGGCCTTGCACCGGCAAGCATCGGATGCGCTGCCGCACGGTCCCTGGCATTGGCGATCAGTAGAACTTGCGCAGGTCCATGCCGGCGTACAACTGCCCGACCTGGGCAGCATACCCATTGAACATCAGCGTATTGCGCTTCTTGGCAAACAGCCCGTCCTCGCCGATCCGGCGTTCGGTCGCCTGGCTCCAGCGCGGATGGTCGACCTGCGGATTGACGTTGGAGTAGAAACCGTATTCACTGGCAGCCGCCCGGTTCCAGGCCGTCACCGGTTGCTTTTCGACAAAACGGATTTTCACCAGGCTCTTGCCGCTCTTGAACCCGTACTTCCAGGGCACGACGAGCCGGACCGGTGCGCCGTTCTGGTTCGGCAATACCTCGCCATACATGCCGAAAGACAACATGGTCAACGGATGCGTGGCTTCGTCCAGACGCAGGCCTTCGACATACGGCCAGTCCAGCACGCGGGATCCCACGCCCGGCATGGTCTTGGGATCCGCCTGAGTGACGAACTCCACGTACTTCGCGTTGCCCAGTGGCTCGACCTTGCGGATCAGTTGTGACAACGAATAGCCGATCCATGGAATCACCATCGACCAGCCTTCGACACAACGCAAGCGGTAGATTCGCTCTTCCTGGGCACTGAGCTTGAGCAAGTCCTCGATCGCATACTTCGCAGGGTTCTTGACCAGTCCCTCGACTTCGACCGTCCACGGCGAAGGCTTGAGCGTATGCGCGTTCCTGGCCGGATCGGCCTTGTCGGTGCCGAATTCGTAGAAGTTGTTGTAGCTGCTGGCGTCCTTGTACTCGGTGGGTTTTTCCATCGTGACAGCGCCTGCCACGTCCGACCGCCCGGCCTGCAAAGCGGCCAGCTTCCCAGGGCGTGCCATCTGCGCCCGCGCATCGCGCGCTGCCCACGATGCCATGACCGCGCCTGCAGCGCCACCTGCCATTGCCTGGATCAGCTTGCGCCGGCCCAGATACAGGCCTTGCGGCGTGATTTCGCTGGGTCGTTCATGGTTGAAAGCCTGTCCACGGGTAACGATGATCATGCGCCTGTCCTTGTAGTTGCTGGCCTGGACTCAGAAAACCTCCGCCCTGCGGGCTGCGGTGCGAGCGTGCTTGGGAGCGGCCCGGCGCAGCGCTCATCAGTCTGTCCGAGCAGGTCCGAACTTACAAAGTTCCGAACATGGCCATCACGGCACCAAATGCGCAAAAGCCCACAACACATGGTACTGCGGGCCTCTGTTCCTGACTGTGCAAGGGGTCTTCGCCCCTGGGGTAGATCTTCAGCGCAAACCGGCTATGTAGTCGGCGACCGCCTTGATCTCGCGGTCATTGAGGCGCGCGGCGACCTGGGCCATCGTTGGATTGTTCAGCCGTACACCATCGCGAAATGCCGTCAGCTGGGCCTTGGTGTAGTCGGCATGCTGGCCGCTCAGACGAGGGAACTGGGCTGGAATACCGGCGCCATTGGGGCTATGGCAACCCGCACAGGCAGCAATCTTGCGTTCGGCAATGCCACCGCGGTAAATGCGTTCGCCCAGGGCGACGAGTTCCTTGTCCTTGGCGAAACCGGGTTTGCCCGGTTTGCCGGCCAGCCAGTAGGCAATATTGGTCATGTCGTCGTCCGACAATGTGGTCGCGAAACCCTTCATGATCGCGTTGTTGCGCTTGCCCGACTTGAATTCCTGCAATTGCTTGATCAGATACTGCGGATGCTGGTGTGCCAGCTTGGGGTTTTCCGGAATGCCGGAATTTCCATCTGCGGCGTGGCAGGCGGCACACACGGCGAAGCTCGCTTCGCCCTTGGCCAGATCGGGTTTCTTGTCCTGCGCGGCAACACACAGGGAGGTCAGGGCCAAAGTGGTGACAAGCGTCAGTCGGGCAATAAACGTCATGGAGATCAGCTTCTGGAGGGAGGGCAAAACAGCGTGATTCTACAATGCAGGTCGCGGCCACCCTACGGACACCCATGACCCCCAAACCTCGACACGCCGCAACTGCCGCACGCCCCGTGGCACCGCCACAGCCCAATCCGGCAAGCATTGCCGCCGGATGGTTGCACACGGCGCGATTTCTCACCACCGCCCCGGAACTGCATTTCCTGCCGGCGCTGGAGATGCCCGAGATTGCGTTTGTCGGCAGATCCAATGCCGGCAAGTCGACCTGCATCAACACGCTGACCCAGCAAAAGCAACTCGCATTTGCATCCCGCAAACCGGGCCGGACCCAGCACATCAACCTGTTTGCACTTGGAAAGCAGGGTGCCACCGACGCGGTGTTTGCCGATCTGCCGGGTTATGGGTATGCGGCAGTTCCGCGCCAGGACAAGATCCGCTGGCAACAGGTCATGGCGAATTACCTGGTCACACGCGAAAACCTCAGCGGCATCGTGTTGTTGTGCGACCCCCGCCGCGGACTCACTGACCTCGACGAAATCCTGCTCGACGTCATCCGGCCGCGGGTCGAGCAGGGCCTGAAGTTTCTGCTGCTGCTGACCAAGGCCGACAAACTCACCAAGGTCGACGCCACCAAGGCACTGTCGATTGCGAAATTGCAGGCTGGCGGCGGTCAGGCGATGTTGTTCTCGGCCACCAAACGCCAGGGTTTTGACGATGTGGCCCGCCTGTTGTGGCAATGGGCCCATCCGGCCGATGGCCAGGTCACCCCGAAGTCGACGCTTGCATCCGATGCGGGCGCAGGCACAGTTGCGCCAGCGCAACCGGACGCGCTCGGCTGACCTGAACCTGCAGCTGCAACAACCGGGCGCACAACACGCTCAGTACACCGGCGCCTCGCCCGCCGGCCGCACCTTGAATCGCTTGTGCACCCAGTAATACTGTTCGGGCATGCCATCGATATAGGTCTGCAATCTGCTGTTCATCGCGGCGGCATCGGTCTGCAGATCATCGGTCGGGAAATCCGTCCACGCCGGCAACACCCGGACATCGTAACCGGCGGGCGTAAGAACCGTCAGCACCGGCACCACCTTGGCCCGCCCGAGCCGGGCGAAGCGCGACAACGAGGTGAGCGTCGCGGTGGGCACGCCATAAAACGGCACGAAGACCGACTCCTGGCGCGTGATGTTCATGTCCGGCAGCAGATACAGCGGTTGACCGGCACGCAATGCCTGCACCACCGGCTTGAGTCCGTCGGCCCGGCCGAACAGGCGTGGATTGCCGAAGCGCTTGCGCCCTTGCAGAATCCATTGGTCCAGCCGCGGGTCTGCCTGATTCGAATAAATGGTCGTGAACGCGCGCGGCAATTGTTCGGTCAAGGCGGTCCAGCCGGCATCGAGGCCGACAAAATGCGGCGCGAAGATCACGGTGGGCTGGTCACCATGCAATTCCTGCACCGCGCCGGTCAGGCGCAGGCGCCGATGCAACTGGTCGCTGGAGCCATGCCAGAGCCAGCCGCGATCGAGCCAGGCCTGCGCAAAATAGACAAATGTCTGGCGGGCCATGGCATCACGCCGATCCGCCGAAATCTGCGGAAAACACAGCCTCAGGTTCACCTGCACCACGCGCCGGCGTGATCCGGCCAGCAGATACAGCAACCAGCCCAGCCCCTTGCCCATGGCGCGCACCCAGCCCAGTGGCAGTTGGCCCAGCACCCGCATCAATGCAATACCCGCCTGGCTCAGCATCGCGCGACCCAGACCCGGCCAATGCCCGCACGGAAAAGGAAAGCGGCCCCCGGTGTTCGGCTCACGCGTCGCCTTTCGGATGTTTGTAGCGTGCATAACCCCACAGATACTGCTGCGGACACTCGCGGATCAGGCGCTCCATCTCCTGGTTGATCTGCACCACCGCCCGATCGAGTTCATCGGCCAGCGGCTGCAGCAGTTCGCGAAAATGCAGCCGGAAGCCCCGGCCCCAAGGCAGGCGTTCGCCCCACAACAGCAACACGGTGGCACCGGTCTGTTGTGCCAGCCGGGCCGACAAGGTCATGGTGTAGGCATCGCGGCCAAAAAACGGTGCCCAGGTCCCCATGCCGTCGGGCGGCACCTGATCGGGCAGCAAGCCAACCGCATGGCCATTGCGCAAGGATCGGATCATCTGCCGCACGCCGGCCAGGCTGGTGGGCGCTGTCTTCAGGCCGGGCCGGTCACGCGCGACCTGCATCAGTTTGGCTAGCCAGGGCTGGCGGGCCGGGCGGTACAACACCGTCAGCGGCCCGTACCGCCCGGCATATCGCGATGCCAGGCCCTGCGCCGATATCTCGAAACATCCCAGGTGCGGCGTCAGGAAGACCACCCCGCGGCCGGCAGCGTAGGCGCGCTCGACACAGGCGTCGTTTTCCCATTCGCAATGGGTGGGCGCGCCCAGCCACAGGCGCGGCAATTCACCGACCATGCGTCCCGCGCCACCGACGGCGCCCCGCACCGACGCCCAACGGTAACCCGCCTGCACCACGTTCTCGCGAAACTTGCGACGGTAACTCGGGGACAACAGGAACGACAACCAGCCGAGCAACCAACCCAGCGCGTGGAGCAACCACAACGGCAACTTGGAGAGCAATGAGAAGAGCTGGATCATGCAGGAGTAAAATGCGCCGGTCGCCGAGTTACGGAACTACTTGCAGGGCGACACCCATAATGGACGGCCCATGAGGAGCGGCCATTGTGCCTTGTGAAACTGCTAAAGCGTTCGCCAGAGCCGACAAGCCCAGGCAACGCAACATTCAACGCGTTGATAACGCTTAAGGAACTTTTATGGCGAACGATTTTCTCTTCACATCCGAATCCGTCTCCGAGGGACATCCCGACAAGGTGTCGGACCAGATCTCGGATGCCATTCTCGATGCCATCTTCAAGCAGGACCCGCGCAGCCGCGTGGCGGCCGAGACCCTGTGCAATACCGGACTGGTCGTGCTGGCCGGCGAGATCACGACCAATGCGCACGTGGATTACATCCAGGTTGCCCGCGACACGATCCAGCGCATCGGCTACGACAACACCGACTATGGCATCGACTACAAGGGCTGCGCAGTGCTGGTGGCCTACGACAAGCAGAGCAACGACATCGCGCAGGGTGTCGACCACGCATCCGACGACCACCTGAATATCGGCGCCGGAGACCAGGGACTGATGTTCGGTTATGCCTGCGACGAAACCCCGGAACTGATGCCCGCTCCAATCTATTACGCGCATCGTCTGGTCGAGCGCCAGGCCCAGTTGCGCAAGGACGGCCGCCTGCCGTTTCTGCGTCCGGACGCCAAGAGCCAGGTCACGATGCGTTATGTCGATGGCAAGCCGCACAGCATCGACACCGTCGTGTTGTCGACCCAGCACCACCCGGACCAAAGCGAGTCGGCGACAAAACTCAAGCCCAGCTTCTACGAAGCCGTGATCGAGGAGATCATCAAGCCGGTGCTGCCCAAGGAGTGGCTCAAGAACACGCGTTATCTGGTCAACCCCACTGGCCGTTTCGTTGTGGGCGGCCCCCAGGGCGACTGCGGCCTGACCGGTCGCAAGATCATCGTCGACACCTACGGCGGTGCTTGCCCGCACGGCGGTGGCGCATTCAGCGGCAAGGACCCGAGCAAGGTCGATCGCAGCGCGGCCTATGCGGCCCGTTATGTGGCCAAGAACATCGTCGCCGCCGGCCTGGCGCGCCAGTGCCAGATCCAGGTCGCCTACGCCATTGGCGTCGCCGAACCGATGAACATCACGGTCTACACCGAAGGCACCGGCAAGATCGCCGACGATAAAATCGCGGCGCTGGTGCGCGAGCACTTCGACCTGCGGCCCAAAGGCATCATCCAGATGCTCGACCTGCTGCGCCCGATTTACGAAAAGACCGCCGCCTACGGCCACTTCGGCCGAGAAGAACCCGAATTCACCTGGGAAAAGTTGGACAAAGTCGCCGCGCTGCGTGCAGCGGCTGGCCTGTAAGGCCAGCGAACGCGAAGCGTTCCGGCGACTTT
>Ga0073904_10001011_pt1 | contig 20839 bp, 21 predicted proteins | sample KloWWTrecipitate_FD_66668 | JGI IMG/M metagenome (GOLD analysis project Ga0073904, IMG submission 66668) | Active sludge microbial communities from Klosterneuburg, Austria, studying microevolution and ecology of nitrifiers - Klosterneuburg... | ecosystem: Engineered > WWTP > Aerobic digester >... | reverse complement strand
AATCTTGGTTGGTCACCTTGCCGCCACTCGAGGACGCCGGCGCCTGGCGGCTTCGCATCGAATCGGGGATGGGCTTCCGTCCCGGTGAATACGAGCCCGGCAGCCGGGACTTCCGCAACCTGGGCGTGTGGGTGGAGGTTGCCCCGGCGAGCGGGGTTGACGTTCAACCCTAGAAGCGAATCACGCCGGAGAGATAGAGGCCCTTGAACTTCAGCGTGCCGGTGTCGTTGTCGGCCCGGTAGAAGACGTCGACCGACCGGTACCCGACGGTGGCCCCGACGTTGTTGGTGAAGTTCACCGTGCCGTACACGTCGATGTCGGTGTACTTGCCTTCGTAATCCTCGCTCAGGTTGTCGGGCACCTTGAAGAACGACACCTCACCGCCGATGGCGACGTTACGGGCCACGTAGCCGCGGCCGACGAAGCCGATGGTGGGAATGGGCGCCACGGCGGTCGTGTATTCCGGCCCGATCGGGCTCAACAGCTCGATGTTCACGTCGGTGTATTTCACGTCGAACAGCACGCCGGCGAACCCGCGGCTGCGATGCACGAAGTCGTACTCGTAGCCGAAGCGGTAGGTCTTGAAGTCGGCATTCGTGTTGACGGGGAGCCCGACCCGGTAGCGCTGGCCGTTGAAGACGAACTCGCGCTGGATGACGGTCTCGGCGGCGTACTTGATCGGCAGGTACTCGATGCGGAACTTGTGCTTGATCGCGGGTCGCAGGACGATGTCCAGCTTGCCCAGGCGCTTCTTCTCGATGCCGAGGTCCGTCACCAGGTCTACGTCGGTGCCGAGGATGCCGAGCGACTCCGAATTCACGATCAGCGACGGGTCGGCGTCCCACCAGCCGTACGACACCTCGACGTGATAGTCCTCGCCAATGGCCGGCGGCGCTGCCGGCCTGAACTGCGCGGAGGCACTCTGCGCGCCCAGCGCCATGACGGCCGCCATCGTGACCACGCGGCCCATCCCGAGCACGCGCACCATTCCCGTCTGCGACATGAGCAGTCCACCAGCCCCGGTTCTATTGCCGAAACGCAGTCGGCCGCTGGATCGCGGCCTTACCGGCAAGGGGGTGCCGGTTCGTCCGAGTGGGCGTCGGACGCGTCAAGCATACCAGAATTGAATCCACGCGCGACCGCCAATCGCCAGATTCGTCAATCGCTCAATTCTCCGTCTTCGTCGCCAGTTGACGCCCGTTGCCGAGCACGGACGCCCACTTGCTGATGGCCTGCGCCAGGATCACCACGGCGCAGATCATCATGGTCACGGTACAGATGGTGAGTACCCAGCCCTGGACGTGGGTGTCCGGGTCGGGGCCCACGGCGAGTGGATAGAAGCTGTCCACGACGTTCAGGTAGCCGCCGTACAGCGTATTGGTGGCCAGGAAGGCCAGCGGCAGCGCCGTGACCCACGTGTACTTCGTCAGGCCCATGTTGATGAGGATGGTCGTCGCCGTCGCCAGTGCTACCGAGGCGAGCAACTGATTGGCCACGCCGAACATCGGCCAGATCGTGTCGATTTCGCCGGTGTAGATGAAATAGCTCCACGATGCCACCAGCAGGCTCGTGGCGATCATCGCGCCCGGCAGCCAGTCCTTCTGGCCGAACCTGGGAAACGCCATGCCGAGGAACTCCTGCAGGAGAAACCGGCCGACGCGCGTGCCCGAGTCGATGGTGGTCAGAATGAAGAGCGCCTCGAACATGATGGCGAAGTGATACCAGTACGCCAGCAGCCCCCGCATGCCGGGCATGGCCGAGAAGATTTGCGCCATGCCGACAGCCAGCGAGACCGCGCCGCCCGTGCGGCCCGTAACCGTTTCGCCGACCGCAGCTTCGATGCCGCCCAGGTGGACCGGCACCATCTGGACCCCCCCGAAGTGGAGTGTGGCGTACTGTTCGGCCGGTACGTTGATGGCGAAGTAGTCGCCCGGCTCCATCGCGCTCGCAGCCACGAGCGCCATGATGCCCACCAGACACTCGATGAGCATGGCGCCGTAGCCAATCGGCCGGATGTCTGATTCCTTGTCGATCATCTTCGAGGTCGTGCCCGACGCGATGAGGGCGTGGAACCCTGAAATCGCGCCGCAGGCGATGGTGATGAAACAGAAGGGGAAGAGCGGGCCCGGAATGATCGGCCCACCGCCGTTCACGTACTCCGACAGCGCCGGCATCTTGAATTCTGGGTTCACCCAGACGACGCCCAGCGCCAGGAGGAAGATCGTGCCGATTTTCGTGAACGAGCTGAGGTATCCGCGCGGAGACAGCAGCAGCCAGACCGGCAGCACCGAGGCGGCAAAGCCGTAGACCGCGAGTGAAATAACGATCCCGGTTCGCGACAGGTCGAACATGTGTGCAAACCAGGCGTCGGAGCGGCTCAGCGGCTCTCCGAGCCAGACGGCCAGCAGCAGGCCGACCACGCCAATCGCCGTGGCTTCGGTCGTGCGGCCCTTGCGCCACACGTACATCCAGAAACCCATGAAGATGCCCAGCGGGATCGTCATGGCGATCGTAAACGTGCCCCAGCGGCTGTCGGCCAGGGCGTTGACGACGTTGATACCCAGGCCGGCGATGGCCACCACGAGGATGAACAGGATGGCGATGGACGCCACGACGCCGGCGGCGGGGCTGATCTCCCGCTTGACGATTTCGGAGAGAGAATCGCCGCCCCGGCGCGTCGACGCCCACAGGACCATGCCGTCGTGCACGGCTCCGCCGAGCACGACGCCGGCAACCAGCCAGATGAAACCCGGAGCGTAGCCGAACTGCGCGGCGAGGAGCGGTCCCACCAGGGGGCCGGCGCCGGCGATGGCCGCGAAGTGGTGCCCGAAGAGGACCCAGCGGCTCGTCGGATAGTAGTTGGCGCCGTCGTACTTCGTGTGCGCGGGTGTGGCGCGCGCATCGTCCAGCATCCAGATGCGCGTGGAGATGAACGCGCTGTAGTACCGGTAGGCCACCGCCAGGATGCACAGGGCGGGCACGACGACACTGAGCGCGCGCATTAGCCGGGATGATAGCAGTCTTCGCGCCGCGTCAGGAGTGCAAGCTGCCGGGGTGTTGCATGACTATTTTGGAGGCGGACCGTCAGCCGGGGGCACAGGTGCTGCCTCAGCAGGAGGTACTGGTGCCGCCTCCCGCACGGCCTCGCGCTGCCTGAAGACGCGGTCCACCAGACTGGGCGCGCTCATTTGCGGGTTCCAACCCAGGCGCAGCACGGTCAGGCGGACCGGACGCCGGCCGAAGTCGAGCGCCTCGTGGCAGCTCCACAGATAAAGATCGATGATCCGACCCTGCACGGCCGGGCCCGTGTCCATGATGGTCCAGATGCCGCTGTAGCGGGAGTTCGGCATGTCCACCCGCACGACCGTTCCGACGGGCAGCAGCGCCGAATCGGCGGCGGCCACGCCGGTGCGCACGATAACCCCGGACGCCGTCGTTTCGCCCTTGCAGTAGGCGGTGGCGGTGAAGGCCAGTTGCGCGCCGGCCTGCGGCAGGCTCGTCGCCTCGGCCACGGTCGCCTGGCGGGCCGCATAGTGCGAGTCGCGAATCGTGGCCTCGTAGAGGAACACGTAGGCCATGGCGGCCAACAGGGTCGCTCCCGAACGGCGAACAAAGGACCGTGAAATCTGCATGCGTCTGCTGTTGTGGCCTACGCTCGAAAGTGCTCGAATCCCTCCGGCCAGCGGGTGCGCCGGCCCTCGCGCTCCAACCAGAGGTCCGGCTCTCGCGTCAGCACCCCGATTCTCGTCAACGCGGCCTCGCGCACCTGGCGCCGCACGTTGCGCAGGCGACCCGCCCAACGGGGGGGCACCGCCATGAGCAATTCGTAGTCGTCGCCGCCCATCACGGCTTCGGCCACCGGATCGGCGGACCGCTGCGTCCACCAGTCGTGCGCCCCCGCATCGATGGGCAGTGTCGCGGCGTCGATTCGCGCACCACATCGGCTGGCGCCGGCCAATTGCCGAACCGCGTCCGCCAGACCGTCGCTCAAGTCCATGGCGGCTCGTGCCGCCCGCTGACGCGCCACAGCCACGCCCAACCGCACCCGGGCCTGAGGGCGCCGGTAGCGATCCACGCAGGAGCTGATGCCTGTCGCCTCGCCGGCTCGGCCGTCGATGGCGTGTCGACACATCTCGAGACCGGCGCGGCTGCCACCGATCTGGCCGCTCAGCCACAATTCGTCACCCGCCCTGCCGCCGCCGCGCGTCAACCATTTTCGGGGCGCCACGTCGCCTCCCGCCGTCACGTCGACGATCAGTCCGCCGGGGCTCCGCGTGATGTTACCCCCTGCAATGGATACGCCATGCGAGCGCGCCTGGGCCCCCAGGCCATCCACGAGCGCTTCCACCTCGGCCACGGCCATGTCTCCGGGCAACGCCAGGGACACCAGCGCCCAGCGGGGCGTGGCTCCCATGGCGGCCAAGTCGCTGAGGTTCACGGCCAGAGCCTTGTGTCCGATGTCTTCGGCGCGGGACCACGCCCGGGAGAAGTGGACGTGCTCGACCAGCGCGTCGGTCGTGACGACGAGACGGGTGCGACCACCCTGGGCAATCACGGCGGCGTCGTCGCCCGGTCCGACCAGGATGTCGGCTCCGGGCCGGGGCAGCCGGCCCAGGATCCGCGCGAGCAGGGCGTGTTCGCCCAGGTCCGTTACCGTCACGAAAAAAAGAGTCCCGTCTTGCCGTGTGGGGAGGATTGCTGAACCTGCATCAGCAGGTGGAGCCGCTGTAGGAACCGCGCTTCAGGCTTCCTCTCCACGGAGGCATGCACACCACGCGGCTGTCGCAACTCGCTTGGTCTTAACGTTGGCTCAGACAAGCCTCCGAAAACCATCACGCGCAAGACAGGACCGAACCTCGATCTTAGGCCCCGCCCGGGGCGGGGTCAAGCAGGAACCGAAGCGGGGCGACCCACCCCCGGATCCGGGGTCAATCCGCGAGTTGAAGGGCCTGATCCACGATGCGCTCGAGGGCCGCGGCCCGCTCGGCGATGGTGTCGGTTTCGGCGGCCCGTTCGGCGCGGGCGCGGAAGTACTCGTCGGTGATGTTGAGAGCCGTCAGGATGGCCAGGCCGACCGTGTCGGCCGATGGCGCGCTTTGGGCCGCCTTCTGGAGCCGCTGTTCGACGTGGGCGGCCAGTCGATGGACGTAGGTGTCGTCCAGGCTGGTCTTGATGGGGTACTGCTGACCCTGGATTTCGACGGTCACGACTTTCAGGTCAGCCATCGTCCACTTTCAGGGGCCGGCCCGGCAGCCTGTGGGCGGCCGGGCGCGCCGTCAGAGATTGAGCCCATCCAGTTGCTGGAGCATCTCGGTGACACGGGCACGAATGAGATCCCGCTCCTCGCGGAGCGAAACCGCCTCGGCCGAGCCGTTCTCGGCCTCGGCCACGCGCGCCTTGAGGCCCTCGGCCTCGCGCTGCAACCGCGCGTTGTCTTCGGTCAGCCGGGCCTGTTCGTTCTTGAGCCGGCCGATGAGGCCGACCAGCGTCTTGATCTTCTCTTCGAGCCGATCGATCGGCTCGAGTCCTGCTGCGCTCTTGGTCGCCACGTATACCTCAGCCGTTGAAACTATCGCCTGATCGCACCGAACTGTCGCGCGAGAAGGTCGACCACCGCCGTGGTGGCGGCATCGACCTCCGGATCGGTGAGCGTGCGTTCGCCCGACTGGAATGTCAGGCGCAAGGCCAAGCTCACCTTGCGGTCCGGAATGCCCTTGCCCTGATAGCGATCGAATTCGACCACGCTGACCAGCGTCTCGGGCGCCTCGGACTGAATGGTGCCACGAACGGTGGCGGCCGACAAGGATTCGTCGAGCAGCATCGCGATATCGCGCACAGCCGTGGGGAAGCGCGGCAGCGGTCGGGCATGCGTCGTCTCGCCGCCGCCCGCCGCCGACAGCGCGTCGAGATCGATCTCGGCAACATAGACCGCGTCGCCGGCGGGCACGTCGTGGTCGTTGGCGATCGCGGCAAGCAATTCGCCGAGCCAGCCGACCGTGCGGTCGCCAGCCTGCACGACGCAGGCACGGCCCGGGGCGAGCACCCCCGCGGCGACCGAGCCCTCGGGCGGGGGCCATGTCGTCAGGGTGACGCCGAAGAGGCTGGCGAGCTGCTCGGCGACGCCCTTCACGTCGAAGAAGTCCACATCGCGGCGCCCGCCGCTCCAGTGATCGGGCGTTGCCAGGCCCGTCCACGCGAGCGCGATGGCGCGTGCCTCGCCGCGCGGCGAGAAGCGGGTGCCAATCTCGAAGAGCTGGATGTCGCGCCGCCCGTGCCTCCGATTGTGGCTGACGGCTTCGACCAGGCCCGGCACCAGGCTCGGACGCATCACGGCGAACTTCTCGGAAAGCGGATTGGCCAGTCCCACCGGCGCGTCAGATCCTAGAAACGGTGCCGCATGGCGGGCCTCGATGAAGGCGAAGCTGATGGCTTCGGAGCACCCACTGGCCAGGGCCACGCACCGCGCCCGCGCGTCACGCGCGATGCGCGGGTCCGGCGGCGCGGGCGCCTGCTGCACTCCGGGAAACGTCGTCGGCAAGTGCTCGAAGCCATGATGGCGCCCCAGTTCCTCGACGAGATCCACGTCGCGATGCACGTCCACGCGCCAGGGCGGCGCGGTGACCGACCAGCCGTCCTGAGCCGCGGTGACGCCGAACCCGAGCGCCGTCAGGATGCGCAGCACCGCGTCGTCGGGAACATCCATGCCGAGGAGGCCCCGGATGCGCGGCCGCGGCAGGTGCAGCGTGACGGCGCGGTGTGGCCTGGGGTAGACGTCGATGACGGGGCCCAACGGGGCGCCCGCGCCAATCTCGCGCAGCAGATCGCAGGCGCGCGCCATGGCCGCGATGGGCGCCGAGATGTCGGCGCCGCGCTCGAAACGCATCGAGGCCTCGGTGCGCAGTCCGAGGCGCCGGCTCGTGGCCCGCACCGACGATGGCTTGAACCAGGCCGCCTCGAACACGATGCGGCGGGTCGTGGGGCCGACCTCCGAGTCGGCCCCGCCCATCACGCCGCCAATCGCGGCCGCCCGCTCGGCGTCGGCGATGACCAGCATGTCGGGGTCGAGGACGCGCGCCTTCCCGTCCAGCGTGGTGAGGCGTTCGCCCGGTCGGGCCGCGCGCACCACGATGGCCGGGCCCGCCAGCCGGGCATGGTCGAAGGCGTGCATCGGCTGTCCGAGTTCGAGCAGCACATAGTTCGTGATGTCGACAATGTTGCTGATGGGCCGGACGCCGCAGGCGGCGAGCCGGTCGGCCAGCCAGGCCGGGGAAGGGCCGACGGCCACCTCGGCGAGCGCCCCGACGTAGCGCGGACAAAGGTCGGGCAACTCGATGGTGATGGGGAGAGCCGCCGGGGCTGAAGCCCCGGCGCTCCATCCGGCGTCCGCCCCGGCGCTCCCGGCGGCGTCCGCCCCGGCGCTTCCGGCGACGCCTGCCCCGGCGCTCCCGGCGACGCCATCGGACTGCCCGGGGAGACGCCCTCCCCAGCGCTCGGCCGGCGAGTGGAAGGGCAGCCCGTAGACGGTGGCGATCTCGCGCGCGATGCCCGCCATCGACATGCAGTCCGGACGATTGGCCGTCACGTCGAAGTCGAGCAGCGCATCCTCGTGGGTTCCGGCGCGCGATCCGGGCCGGGGCTCGAGCGCTTCGAGCGCGAGACCCCGCAGCGAGAGCCGGCGGCCGATGTCGGCGGCCGGCTCGTCGATGTCCACGAACTCACGGATCCACGAGAGGAGGACCTTCATCGGCCGAACTGCTCCAGGAACCGCAGGTCGTTTTCGTAGAACAGGCGGATGTCCTCGACGCCCCACTTGAGCAGCGCGACGCGCTCGATGCCCATGCCGAAGGCAAAGCCCGTCACCTCGTCCGGGTCGTACCCGACGTACTCGAAGACCGCCGGATGCACCATGCCGCTGCCCAGAATCTCGAGCCACCCCGTGCGTTTGCACATCGGGCACCCATCGCCGTGGCACCGGATGCAACGGATGTCGACCTCGGCGCTTGGTTCGGTGTACGGGAAGAAGCTCGGACGAAAGCGCACGGCCTGGCCCGACCCGAAGAGCGCCGCGGCCATCGAGGTGAGCGTGCCCTTCAGGTCCGCGAGCGTGACGCCCCGGCCCACGACGAGCCCCTCCACCTGGTGGAACATCGGCGTGTGCGTCAGGTCGAGGTTGTCGCGCCGGTAGACGGGACCGACGGCGACGAGCCGCACCGGCGGATCCTGGCGCTCCATCTGCCGGATCTGCATGGCCGAGGTGTGCGTGCGCAGCAGGGTCAGCGGCTGGGGACCGCGCGGCGCGCGCCCGCGCGACGGCGCGTCGTAGGTGGCCGGCATGAGCGGATCGGCCAGATACAAGGTGTCCTGCATGTCGCGCGCCGGATGGTCGGCGGGCATATTGAGGGCTTCGAAGTTGTGGTAGTCGTCTTCGATTTCGGGGCCCTCGAGCACCTGGTACCCGAGCCGCGAAAAGATGGCACCGACTTCGTCGCGTATCAGGCTGAGCGGGTGGCGCCACCCCAGGCGGGGAGCGCGTCCCGACAGGGTGATGTCCACGGCGCCGGCCGGGCGTTTCGCGGCCGCCAGGACCGTTTCCCGGGCCTCGAGCGCCGTCTCGACGTACTTCTTGAGGTCGTTCGCGCCGCGGCCGAGCGCCTTCTTCTGATCGGGCGCGGCACGTGCCACGCCTTCCATGAACGCGGCCATCCAGCTACCGCTGCGCGCGACCCAACGATGGCGGAGCGCCTGGAGGAGGTCGGCGGATCCCGACTGGGCGAGTTCCTCATCGAACACGGCCCGTGCGCGCTCGGGTCCGATAGAAGGGTCGATCGTCATCGGCGTGATGATACAGAAAGGGCCTCGAGAGCTCCCGCCCTTCGAGGCCCGGATTCCTGCCGTCTCTTCAGGCGATGGCGGACTTGACCTTGTCGGCGAGCGCGGCAAAGGTCACCGGTTCGCGCGCGGCCAGGTCGGCGAGGCTCTTGCGATCGAGCTCGATGCCCGCCGCCTTCAGGCCACGCATGAACACGCTGTAGGTGAGGCCGTGCTCGCGGGCGGCGGCGTTGATGCGGACGATCCAGAGGCTGCGGAAGTCGCGCTTCTTGCGCTTCCGACCGACGTAGGCGTAGACGCCCGCCTTTTCGGCGGCCTCCCGCATGAACTTGTAGAGCTTGCTCTTGTTCTGGAAGTAGCCCTTCGTGAGCTTCGAGAGCTTCTTGCGCTTCTGACGACGGACGATTCCACGCTTGACGCGAGGCATGCTGACTCCTGTTGCGACATGGGGGCCCGCCGTGGCGGAACTTCGGTTGCGATCGTCGAATCGCAACCAGGTGCATCGTGCCGCAGCGGAAAAGCCCCATGACGCGGGCCGCGGCGCACCTAAAGCGTAGAGCCTACTTGTAAGGCAACATCCGTCGCAGCCTCGGCGCGTCGGCGTCCGAGACCACTTCGGTCCCCCGCATCTGGCGCTTCCGCTTGGTGGCCTTGCTGGTGAGAATGTGGCGCTTGAACGCCGAGGCCCGGGTGATCTTTCCGGTGCCGGTCTTCTTGAACCGCTTGGCGGCTCCGCGATGGGTCTTCAGCTTCATGATCGGTCTCTACGCTCGTTGGTCTGAGGTTGGCGCCTGCTCAACCTATCCTCGCGCCTCGCTGGCCTCGACCCGGGCCGGCCGCTTCTGCGCCGCGCCCTTCTTGCCGGTGAGGATGGTGTGCATCTGGTTGCCTTCCTGCCGCGGCATCGTCTCGGGCTGGGCCACCTCGGTCAGTTCCTCGATCAGACGCATCAGGATGCGATGCCCGATCTCGGGGTGTGCCATCTCGCGGCCGCGGAAGAACACGGTCGCCTTCACCTTGTCGCCTTCGCCCAGGAAGCGCTCGATGTGCTTCTTCTTGAACTGATAGTCGTGCTCGTCCACCTTGGGACGGAACTTGATCTCCTTGACCTCGATTACCTTCTGGTGCTTCTTCGCCTCGCGCGTCCGCTTCTGCTCCTGATACTGGTACTTGCCGTAATCCATGATCCGGCAGACCGGCGGCACCGCGGTGGGCGAGATCTCGACCAGGTCCAGCCCCTTCTGCCGGGCGATGGTCAGGGCCTGCGGCGGGGGCATGATGCCCAGCTGCTCCCCGGCGTCGTCGATGACACGGATTTCGCGCACGCGAATGCGCTCGTTGATGCGGAGCCGGTCGTCCCGGCGGCCCGTGCGGTTACGATCGAAGGCGATAGCGGTCCTCCATGGCCAAAGGTTGCTAGGATAGCTGTTTAGTGGCGACTTCGGCAAGCGCGTCGGCCACGAAGCGGTCCAGGGCCCTCGGGCCCAGGTCGCCTTTCGAGCGGCTGCGGACGGCGACCGTGCGTTCCGCCGCCTCCCGGTCGCCAACTACCAGCATGTAGGGCAGCTTCTGGAGCTGCGCCTCCCGAATCTTCAGATTCACCTTCTCCTGGCGGTCGTCCACCTCGGCCCTCAGCCCCGCCCCGTCGAGGGCCGCGCAGACCTCGCGCGCGTAATCCAGGTGCCGATCGGCAATCGGCAGCACCGAGACCTGGACCGGCGCCAACCAGAGAGGAAACGCGCCGGCGAAGTGCTCGATCAGGATCGCGATGAAACGCTCGAAGCTTCCGAAGATGGCCCGGTGGATCACCACCGGCCGGTGCTCGGCGTTGTCGGCGCCGACGTACTTCAGGTGAAAGCGCTCCGGGGCCACGTAATCCAGTTGGATCGTGCCGCACTGCCACTTCCGCCCGAGGGCATCGGTGATGTCGAAGTCGATTTTGGGGCCGTAGAAGGCGCCGTCCCCGGCGTTCACCGTGTAGGGCTGCCCGGCCTTCTCCAGGGCTTCCCTGAGAGCAGCTTCGGCGTGATCCCACGTGGCCACGTCCCCGATGAACTTGTCTGGTCTGGTCGAGAGCTTCGCGTCGTAAGCGAGGCCGAAATCCTCGTAGATGCCCTGAATGAGCCGGAGCAGGGCTTCGACCTCGCCGGCGATCTGCGATTCCATGAGGAAGCAGTGCCCGTCGTCCTGCGAAAACTGCCGCACGCGCGTCAGGCCGCCGAGCACACCCGAGGCTTCGTTGCGGTGCAGCGGCGTCTGTTCGTGGAACCGGATCGGCATTTCCTTGTAGCTGTGCTTCTCGCTTCCATACAGAAGGTAATGCCCGGGGCAGTTCATCGCCTTCAGGCCCATCTCATCCCCGTCGGCCGATTCGACCAGGAACATGTTCTCGCGGTAGTGCGACCAATGGCCCGACAGCTCCCACAACGCCTTGTTGTAGACAATGGGCGTCTTGACCTCCTGGTACCCGGCCGGAATCAGCCTGCCGCGCATGTAGTCGGCCAGCGTGTTGTACAGAGTCGTCCCCTTGCCGGTCCAGAAGCCGGCGCCCGGCGCCCAGGGATGGAACGTGAACAGGCCGAGTTCCTTGCCCACCTTCCGGTGGTCGCGCTTCTTCGCCTCCTCGAGCCGGGCCAGGTGCTCGTCGAGTTCCTTCTGGCTGAAGAAGGCCGTACCGTACACGCGCTGCATCGGCTGGTTCTTCGCGTCGCCCTTCCAGTAGGCGTTCGAGGTCGTCGTCAGCTTGAAGGCTTTGAGCTTGCCCGTCCTCGGCACGTGCGGCCCGACGCAGAAGTCCACGAACGTCTCGCGGTCCTTGATGGTGTAGCAGGACACCGTGCGCTGTCCGGCCGTCTTCTCCTCGATGAGCTGTACCTTGAGCGACTCGCCCCGTTCGCGGAAGAAGGCCATGGCCTCGTCGCGGGGCCACATCTGGCGCTCGAAGACGTAGTCGCTCGCCGCCAGCTCCCGCATCCTGGCCTCGATGGCCTCGAGATCCTCGGGCACGAACGGCCGCTCGACGACGAAGTCGTAGAAGAAGCCCTCGTCGGTGGGCGGGCCGATGCCGCACTGGGTGCGCGGGAAGAGCGCGGTGACGGCCGCCGCCAGCAGGTGCGCCGTCGAGTGCCGGTACAGCTCCAGCGCCTCGGGGTTCTTGTTCGTGACGATCCGGACGGCCGCGTCGGTGTCGAGCGGAAACGTGAGGTCGACCATCCGGTCGTTCACCCACGCGGCCAGGGCGGCGTCGGCCAGCCGCGGCGAGATCGCCGCGGCGATCGCGCCGACGGGCGTACCGGCGTCCACCGGCCGGGTGGAGCCATCAGGAAGAGTAATCGTGATCTGACGCATGGGGCTTGGGGCGGTACGGCTCGGAGGCGAAACGAGTGGTAGGCACGGGCAGACTCGAACTGCCGACCTCCTGCGTGTCAAGCAGGCGCTCTAACCAAACTGAGCTACGCGCCTATGGCCGTTCACCGCACGTCGCGACGAACCCCAAGTATAGCAGCAGCGCGCCTACGCCGCCTTCTTCTCCGCAAACGCCGCGAGCGCCTTGTCGAGGATGGGATCCTCGGTGGGCGGGGGCTGGCCGAAGTCGATGGACGGCTGCTCGATGGCCACGTCCGGCACGAGGCCCTTCTCGTGAATCGCCCCACCGCCGGGCGTCAGGTAGTAGAGGTGCGTGAGCAGCAGGCTGCTGCCATCAGGCAACTTCACGAGCTTCTGGCGCGCCGCCCGGCCGCGCGTGCGCTCGCCCACCACGTCCGCCCGGTGATGACCCTGGAGGGCGCCCGCGAAGAGCTCGGCCGCGCCAGCCGTCCCGTTGTCGGCCAGCACCATTAGCGGGAGGGTCAGCGGCCCGCCCTCGTCGGGCACGGCCACCGGCTCCTTCTCCTGACCGCGATCCTGCCGGTAGGCCAGAATTCCCGTGCCCACGAACAGGCGCGCGGGCGCGAGGCCCAATTCGACGTCGCCGAACGCGTTACCGCGAACGTCGATGACCAGGCGCGTGGCGCCCGCCTTCTGCAGGGAGGCCGTTTCCTTCCGAATCTGCGGCGAGGTGTCGGGACCGAAGGAGGGAACGCGGAGATAGCCGGTGCCAGGCGCGGCCATCCGGCTCGTCACCGCGAGCGGCGCAAGGACTTCCCGCGTCAGCTCGACCTCGTGCGTATCGGCCGCACTGCCGCGCAGTACCGTCAGGCGCACGATCGTGCCCGGCTTGCCAGCGAGCAGCCGTCCGCCTTCGTACACCGACGTATCGCGCGTGGACTGCCCGTCGATGGCGCGAATGTAGTCACCGGGCTGCAACCCGGCGCGTGCGGCGGGCGAGCCGTCGCGAGCGGCGATGACGCGCAAGTAATACTGTCGCGTCAGTTCGATGCCCGTCTGCCCCGTACCGGGCGCCTCGTGCTTCTCGAAGGTCGCGGTCTGGTGCGCGTCGAGATAGGCCGTGTCCGGGTCGAGGCCATCGGCCAGACCGTGCATCGCGCCGTGCATCACCTTGTCGAGATCGACGTCCTCCACGTAATTGGTCGAGATCAGGCGGACGACGTCGTCGAAGATGCTCAGTTGCTGGAAGGTGTCCCCCCGCGCGGCCATCGCCCGGTTCATGAATCCGCCAACGGCCGCAAAGGCAACGATGGCGACGGACACGGCGAGCACGATGAGACGGCCGCGATGGTTCATGGAGAACTCCTGAGCCATTGTAGGGGATCGACCGGGCGCCCGTCGACGCGCACCTCGAAGTACAGCGCCGCGGCACCGGCCGGTGCCAGCCCGACCGTGCCGATCACGCCGCCTCGGGGGATGCGCTCGCCCAGCTTCACGCGCGGCTCGGCCAGATGGCCGTACATCGTGTACGCGCCGCCCCCGTGATCGAGGATCACCAGGTTTCCGAATCCGGCAAATGGCGAGGCATACGCGACGATACCGCCGTGGACGGCCCGGGCCGGCGTGCCCTCATCGGCGGCGATCTCGATTCCGTTTCGGACGATGGCCGTGCCGAACCGGCCGTCCCGACTAGGGCCGAACCGGGTGACGAGCCGACCCCGGACGGGCCACTCCAACGCTCCGCGGAACGGCTGGAACGGCAGATCAGGCTGCGTCGCCGCCATCGTGCCGACCTTCTGCTGCAACTCGGTCTGTGCCTGTTGGAGTTCGGCCACGTAGCGCGCGGCCAGGTCGCGCCGCACGTCGAGCGCATCGATGGCCGCGTTTCTCGCCCGCACCGAACGGTCCAGGTCACGGCGGGCCTCCCCGGCCTTCTGCTGGGAGGCCTCGACGGCCAGACGGCGCGACTCCATATCTGCCAGGGCCGCGCGCTCGTCGGCGAGCGTGCGGCGGTGGGTTTCGACACGCACGCGGTCGAGCGCGGCAATGGCCGCCACACCGCGCGTGAGGCGGCCGAACGCGCGCGGATCGTCCGACGAGAGCAGCAGGCGCAGGTACCCGCCGCGGCCGCGCCGGTAAATGGAAACGAGCCGCTCGGCCACGCCCGGCGTGTTCGCCACGCGCTCGGCTTCGAGCCGGGCCACGCGCACGGCGGCCGCATCGCGCTCGAAGGTCACTTCGGCCAGTTGTGCGTCGGCCGCGGTCACGCGCTCCTGTGCCAGGGCTCGCTCCAGCTCGAGGCTGCGCAGGTCGCTGAAGAGCGTGCGAGCCTTCGCCGCCAGGTCATCGGCCTCGCGTTGCAGCGTACGAATCCGCTCGGCCGCCCGCGCCGCCATGGCCCGGGCTTCGTCTGGCGACATCGGCTGCGCGCCCAGGCTCGAGCTGGCCAGGCCGGCCGTCAGCATCCATGCGACGAGGTTCAGGCGCATCCTGCCCAATTGTAAGATCGACGGATGCCCATGCCCTCGGATTCGGCGATTGCCATCTCGCACATCGAGCTACTCTGGCTCACGCTCGGCGCCTGGGCCGGCGGCGTCTGCATCCTGACCCTGCTTCCTCTGCTGCTCATCCCGCAGTTGGGCCTCCCGATGGGCATGGCCGCGTCGTATTTCATCTTCTTTCTGGCCTGGCAGCCCGTGCAGCGCATCACCCAGCGCATGCTCGGGATGTCCGCGGCCGTCGTGCGCATGATTGCCCTCGTTGCCGGTGCGGCGGTGCTGGCCTACTACCTGCGCGAGTTGCTGATTGCCACGTCGCGCGGCTAGGCCGCTCAGGGCCGTGCTTCGAGCAGCTGCGACTGCCCCTCGGCGGTGGCCGGCCCCGCCACGCCGAAGTAGTCGAGCAGCGTGGGAGCGATGTCGAGCACCCCGAGCGCGCCGTCTCCGACGGGCAGGGTCGACAGCCACACGCCCGGCACGGTGGCTTCGTCCACCGAGGCATGCTCGGCGCTCCAGCGTTCGTGGTTCGGTGCGATCACCCGCTGACCCGCGCCTCCCAGCATACTGTCCCACGAGACGCGGTAGCCCGGCGAGAAGGTCACGATCAAGTCGGGCGCACGTCCGGCGTGCGGACCGGCGAACACCGTCGTGCCCCGGCGGACACGCGCCACCACCCGGCGGCCCGAGAGCGAATCGGTGAGGGCGAGCAGCCGTTCGGTGAGGCGTACGATCAGGGCGTCGTACTCGGCGCCGGGCTCGACCACGCCTTCTGCATCGCGGCCGCGCAGGCTGACGTAGATGTGACCGGCTCCCACGGCGCGGGCCCGCGTGCGCGTCCAGTCCACCGTGTCGGCCCAGAGAGCAGGATCGGCCAGTGCGGCCAGCGTCACCGGCTGCGGCGGGGTGTGCCAGAACAGCTCGCCTTCCTCGGCCAGCCATCGGTTCAGGTCCACGACGCTTCGCGCCGTGTACACGCCATAGGTTGAGACGACCACCAGGTCCGCCCCGTCGGGCAGGTGCGACTGCAGTTGCCCGACCAGGTCGTCGAGGCGGAGGTACATCGCGTCGATCGCGCCCGCGAAGCGTGATGAGACGGCGCGGTCGAACGCAGGGTGCCCCGGATCGATGGTGCGCCACATGAGCCGCGTGGTGGTGTCGATGGGTTCCAGTCCCGCGACGATGACGTCCCACCGGCCCGAGTCCACCAAGTTCAGCAGTGCTTCGGCTCGGTCGGCGAACGTCTCGTCCTGCACGCTCAGGAAAACGTCGTCGGCCATGTGGCCATCGGCCAGCGCCCAGCCGGCCGTCGGCCAGGCGAGCGTGCGATACGGTCCCAGACGCGCGAAGAGTGTGGCCGCCGCGGCGGCCGGCGAAGACAACGCGGACGGTGGGGCCTCGGGGTGCCACTGAATGGGAGACACGTAGAGGTGCACCACGTTGCCGGCCCGAACCAGGTGCAGGCGGACCAGCCCGCGGACCCGTCGGAGCGGGCCGAGCGACTGGCTGATCTCGATCCAGTGACTGTGCTGTCCCTCGGCGAGGTAGACCGTCTGTCCGGCAATCTGGACGTTGGCGCTCCGGGCCTCCGGGTTGTGGGCGACACGTAGCGGCAGATCGATGACCTCGGGCGCGCGCACGCCCGCGATGGAAACCTCGGCGACATTCCGGGTGAAGGTCAGGGCGATCACGCGCCCGCCGTACCGGGTCGGACCGATTTCGGCCGGGGCCGCGTCCGATGCCAGCCACGTGTAGGACGAGCCTGGCGCGCCACTCCAGTCCGGCAGCGGCGTCCCGGCAATGAGCAACCCGGCGGGAATGCGCTCGGGCGGAAACGTCGTGGGGACGAAGAGCACCGCGCTGCGGATGCCGGCGCGCCCGAGCAGAGTCCAGAAGGCGTCGCCCCCGCGAACAGGCGCATAGGCCGCGCCCTCGGACCACCACCGCCCGAACCAGCGCGCCGATGGGCGAGGCACCAGCGGCGCCAGCGCCGGCCGGCGGGTTGTCCGATCAGGCTCGATCATGTCGAACACGCCGTGCGCGCCGGGATTGGTGCCCGTCGCAAACGACGCCCACGACGACAACGCTTCCGCGCCAGGGATGGGGGTCACGCGCTTCACGCCAGCGCGGCCGGCGAGGGCCGCGAGGTGCGGCGCGCGTCCCTCGCGGATCAGGCGCTCGGTGATCTCGGGGTCGAGGCTGTCCACCGCCAGCACGACGAGCCGGCGGTCGGTGACCGGCTGCGATCCGCAGGCGAATGCGCCGAGCGCGAAGGCGGCTAGCAGCAGGCGTCGCACGCGCCGCATCTTATACTGGCGTGGTGAGAGTGCTCGGGATCGACTACGGCGGACGGCGCATCGGCCTCGCGCTCAGCGACGCCACCGGCACGCTCGCCTCGCCCTGGCGCCGGCTCGAGCGGCCACCCTCCGAGACCGCCGCCCTGGCGATGCTGACTGGTGTCATCGAGGGCTTGAAGGGCGACGACGATGGACTCGAGGCCGTCGTGGTGGGCTGGCCGCGTCGGCTGGACGGCCGATCGACGGATCAGACGCGCATTGTCGAACGTCTGGCGCCGGCACTCGAAGCGCGCATCGGCCTCAGCGTGGTCCTGCAAGACGAGCGGCTGTCGAGCCATGAAGCCGACTTGCGGCTCAGCGAGGGAGGGGAGCGCAACTGGCGTGCGAGGAAGCGCAAGCTGGATGCGGCCGCCGCCGCCGTCATCCTTCAGGACTACCTCGATCAGCGGCGGCCCGGGCGTCACCCATGAAGCTGCTGAAGGGACTGGCGGCGCTCGCTGTGGTGCTCGTGCTCGCGGCGGCAGCGGTGGCCTGGACGATGTACGCGCGGATTCGCGAGCCGTATCGCGGCTTCGACGCGATCGAACAGTTCGTGGAGATCCCGCCGGGCGCGGGCGCCGCGTCGATCGGCGCGCGGCTGACCGCGGTGGGCGTGGTCCGCGACGCCACGACGTTTCGCATCGCCGCGTGGGTGAGCGGCCGGTCGCGCGACCTGCGGGCTGGCGAGTATCGCTTCGATCGGCCTCTCACGCCGCTCGACGTCATCGACCGCCTCGCGCGCGGCGACGTCTACCGGCGGCTCATCACGTTTCGCGAGGGGCTTACCATCCCCGAGATGGCGGCCGTATTCGAGGAGCGTGGCTTCGGCACGGCCGAGGCATTCGAACGCGCCGCCGCCAATGCCACACTCGTCGCGGACCTCGATCCGGCGGCACCGGACCTCGAAGGCTATCTGTTCCCTGAAACCTACGCGCTGGCACGGGGCACGTCGGCTGACGAGCTCGTCTCCCAGATGGTCGGGCTCTTCAATCGCCTCTATACCCCCGAGCTCCGAGCCGAAGCGACGGCCGCCGGGCTGAGCACGCGCGAGGTCGTCACGCTGGCGTCGCTGGTGGAGAAGGAGACGGCCCGCGCCGAGGAGCGGCCGCTGGTGGCCGCGGTGTACCGGAACCGTCTCAAGATCGGCATGGGCATGCAGGCCGACCCGACGGTGATCTACGCCTTGCAGCGTGCGGGCCGGTACGACGGCAACCTCACGCGTGCCGATCTGCAGTTCGACTCGCCCTACAATACCTATCGCTACGCCGGGTTGCCTCCCGGGCCGATCGCGGCGCCGGGGCTGGCGTCGCTCGAAGCCGCGATTCGTCCAGCACCCGTCCGCCGCCTCTACTTCGTGAGCCGCAACGACGGCTCGCACGTCTTCGCCGACACGCTGACCGAACACAATCGGAACGTCCGGGAGTGGCAGGTACGGTACTTTCGGGAGCGCCGCCAGCCACGATGAGTTTGCCGCGCCCAGCCGCCTGCTCGTCTGGCAGCGCATTTGCAGAACGATATCCTGGCGGGTGAAGCGCCCGCCGGGGAGGGGACCATGAGAATCTTCGAAGTGATGAGCGAGGACGTCGCGACCATCGAGCCGACGGCGACGACGGCCGCGGCCCGGCAGCTCATGCGCTCGAAGGGCATCAACCATCTCGTGGTGATGCGGGACCGGGAGCTCGTGGGCATCGTGTCATCCCGCGACCTGCCCGACGATGCTACGCGAGGTCGGCGCAGCCGCACGGCCGTCAAGGACGTGATGCACGGCCGCGTCGTCACCACCGGGCCGAAGACGTTGGTCACCAAGGCGGCCAACCTGATGGCTGGCCGATCCGTCGGTTCGCTCGTGGTCACCGCCCGCGGCAAGGTGCTCGGCATCGTGACGGTCACTGACCTGTTGCGACTGGTCGGGCGCGGTGCCGGCCGTCAGCCCAAGCGCGCGGCTCGCCCGACGCTGCGTACCACGGTGCCGCATCGCAAGCAACACCGCGCCGGCGGCGCCTGGTAGCGCCGGGCCGGCGCCCGCGATCTGGCCAGCGGGATTCCGGCAACCCGGGACCGTGCCGCCGGAATGCCGGCGTGGTGTCCCGAGCGCTCGTGACCGAACCATACGGCGTGCCGCGGCGCGCCAGGAGAACCCAGCCATGATCGTCCTCAAGACCATCCTTGTTCCGACCGACTTCGGCGAGCCGTCCGGGCAGGCCCTCAGCTATGGCCGTCACTTCGCGCGTCAGTTCGGCGCGACCCTGCACGTGCTGCACACCGTCCAGAACGTGATGATCCCCGGCGGGGCGGAAGTGCCCGTTGCGGCGGTGCAGCAGGTCGAGCAGGGGCTCGAGTCGGTGGCCCGCCGGCAGATGGACGAACTGGTGACCGACGACGACCGCTCCTCGTTCGAAGTGGTGACGGCGGTCCGCAGCGCCCCGTCGGCGGCTTCCGACATCGTGGAGTACGCGCGCGTCAACGCGATCGACCTGATCGTCATGGGGACCCACGGACGCGGCGCCCTGGGCCGCCTGTTCATGGGCAGCGTTGCCGAGCGGGTGGTGCGGTCGGCGCCGTGCCCCGTGCTGACCGTACGGAGCGAGGAACGCGACTTCGTGCGGCCCGATTCGCTGGCGCCGGCAGCGCCAGCCTGACCAGGCAGTGAAGCTCTCGGCCTTCGCCCTCGACTTCGACGGCACGACCGCCACCGATGGCCGGCTGTCGGTTCGCGTCGCGGAGGCCATCGCCGACGCGCGCCAGCGAGGTATCGTCGCCGTTCTGGTGACGGGTCGGAGGCTCGACGACCTCCACGCATGCGCCGGCGAGCTGCTGTGCTTCGACGCCATCGTCGGCGAGAACGGTGCCGTGCTGGAATTTCCGGTTCGGCGCCGACACACCCTGCTGCTGGCGGGGCCGCCTCATGATTCTGCCGCCGGCAGTCGCCAAGTCCTCCGGGTTGCGGGAGGCGCTGCGGGCCATCCGGGTGTCCCTGCACAACACCATTGCCGTGGGCGACGCCGAGAACGATCACGACATGCTCGACGTGTGCGAGGTGGGCGTGGCGGTGGCCTGGGGCAGCCCCGTGCTCAAGGCCGTGGCCGACGAGGTGATCGAAGGTACGGGGCCTGTGGGCAGACGGCGACCATCGTCTGATCGACCCGGAGTTGGCCGGCTACATCATCGTCACCTACCGGCTATCCACGCTGTCATCCGACGTCTGGCGGGCCGACGACTCGGTGGCGCTGGTGCGGCGCGAGTCGGATCGGTCGGAGGCCGATGCGCTCGCGGCGCTCTGTTGCGCTTCCACGGGGACGGCTGCGGCGGCCCTGACGTTGACGACCCTCGGCCCGGAGGAGGCAGCCCTGCTGCCGGGGGCCTTCGAGGCACACGGTGGTCTGCTGCGCTTCACCGTGGCGCCGCGCCTGACGACCCACGTACGGCATCGGTCGAAGTACCTCGACACGCCCATTGCCGAGGACCACGCGTTCGTGTTCGGCGAAGGCGCACGGGGGCGTCACCGGGCGCGGTCGCTGAAGGAGTTCATGTCGCTGCTCGACATCGCGGCGCCGGGTATCGTGCTCGGCCACTTGCGCCGCCAGGACTTCTCGCGCTGGATCGATCATGTCTTTCGCGACGGCCCCCTGGCGACCCGAATTCGAACGATCGAGCGGGGCGCCGACGGTGAGGCGTCGGCGGTGGCAGCGGCCGGGGCGATCGGGTAGGCGATTCGGGCGCGCTACGAGGCGACGCCGCCGGCCGGGCTCGACGACTGACCGGCCGCCAGGTTCAGCGTTCGTTCCACTTCAGCTTCTGCCGCAGCACCTCGAAATAGCTGCGCGCCGAGGCGCGCACGAGGCGCAGGGGCCG
>Ga0073904_10001009_pt1 | contig 20853 bp, 18 predicted proteins | sample KloWWTrecipitate_FD_66668 | JGI IMG/M metagenome (GOLD analysis project Ga0073904, IMG submission 66668) | Active sludge microbial communities from Klosterneuburg, Austria, studying microevolution and ecology of nitrifiers - Klosterneuburg... | ecosystem: Engineered > WWTP > Aerobic digester >... | reverse complement strand
CTTCGGCATCATATCTGGCAGATGGATTTGTTATAACTTCTACTTTATCAATAGCATCGGCAGGAATTAATCGCAGTGCTTCGTTAATATTGATGGCGTTTGAAGGTTTTCCGTCAATAAAAATGGTTACGTTTTCGTTTCCTCTTAGGCTAATTGCTCCTTCAGCATCTACTGATACAGATGGAATATTATTGAGCACATCGCTTACTGTTCCACCTTTTACCATAAGGTCATTACCAATACTGTACACCTTTTTGTCGAGTTTGATTTCGATAGTTGTTTTTTCAGATCGAACAACGACTTCGTTCAATTGTGTGGCATCTTCTTCTAAGGCAATTTCTCCTAAATTGGTTTTTTCCAGAAGTTTGCGTTCCTTGATTATGATGGGTTTAAAAGAAATAAATTCTATTTTTATATCATAAGTTCCAGGCGCTATATCAATGCTAAATTCTCCTTTTGGATTTGTAATTCCTCCAGCAATTGACTTTGTGGATGTTCCATTTGTAAATGAGATTGTTGCATATTCGAGATGCTGTTTGCTTACTTTTTCGATTACAGTTCCTGTGATTTTTATTTTTGAAACTTGCGGTCTTTGTTGAGAATAATTGTTAATTGATGTTAAAATCAATAATACTATCAGTGTGAATCTTAGGTTTTTCATTAAATTTAGAATTGTTTTTTCCTTTAAGACTGCAAAAGTAGCCTATGGTTTAAGTAGGAAATCATAAAGGTTTGTTAAAATCGAAACCGGTTGCGTTAAAGAATTGTCACTGCTTTAGCTAAAGGTCTTGCAATGACAGCTTTGTCTCCATTGATTACAATAGGTCTTTCGATTAGAATTGGATTTAAAATCATGGCTTGTATAATTTCATCATCAGTCATAGTTGTATTTTTGAAATTTTCTAACCAAATTTTCTCTTTTATTCGAACTAATTCAATGGGTTTTATATTTAATTTTCCAATAATTGACTTTAATTCATCAAAAGTTGGAATGTTTTCTAAGTATTTTATAACTTCAAATTCTTTACCGGAATCTTCTAGAAAAGCCAGACATTCGCGTGATTTTCCGCATCGAGAATTATGATATATTTGAATCATATTATTAGGTGTTAATTTTTTTGCAAAGTAAGGGATAAAAACGCAAAATTAGGTTAATTTCGGGCTGACAATAGTTTTAATTAATTCAATTTTAAAAATGTTTATAGAACAAGCATATAAAGGAAATAATGACTGGTGGCGCGTTTTAATAACTACGCTTTGTACTGCTGGTATTTTTCTCATGAATTTTATCGCCTATTTTGCAATGTCGAAAGAGCAAATCGACGAAGTTTACAAATCGATGAGCGAAATCCCTAATAATTGGTCATTGATAATTAATTTATCACCCTTTATTTTTCTGTTGGGATTGCTTTTTTTGTTGGTTCGTAATTTGCATTACAGAAGCATTGTTTCGCTAACCACTTCCAGAAATAAAATAGATTATAAGAGAATTCTCTTTTCCTTTTCATTAATCGTTTTGTTGACAATTACTGTATTTGCAGTCACTTATTTTATCGATAATTCGAATATTGTTTGGAATTTTAATCCGTTGAAATTTGGTGTTTTATTTCTCATTAGTATTTTGTTATTTCCTTGTCAAATAGGGCTTGAAGAATATTTATTTAGAGGGTATTTGATGCAGCAAATAGGCATTATTGTAAAGAATAGATGGTTTCCTTTGGCTTTCACTTCAATAATTTTTGGATTGTTTCATAGCGCTAATCCTGAAGTGGCCAAAATGGGTTATGGCGTTATGGTATTTTATATCGGAACTGGATTGTTGCTCGGAATTATGACATTAATGGACGAAAGTTTGGAGTTAGCATTGGGTTTTCATCTGGGAAATAATATGATGGCTGCTTTATTAATTACTTCCGATTATTCGGCGATTCATACCGATGCGGTTTTTAAATATTCGGGTGTCGAAAATCCAGCTGATGTATTAAATGAAATGATAATTTCGATTGCAATTGTGTATCCGATAATCTTATATATATTTGCAAAAAGATACAATTGGAAGGATTGGTCATCAAAACTTACGGGTAAAGTTCTACCTCCAAATTAAAAAATCATGAAACACAACACAATGCACCAAATAACGTATAAAAACATTCACAACCGTTTTAAGTTGAATGGAATTCACATCACTCGAGAAGAAATGTTTTATGTGGCCTATAGTTTTATCAAAGAGGGAAAACCTTTTGAACAACATATTGGTACTTTCTTATTAGATTGGTTTGACGAGAAATCCTATATCGAATTGAGTACTTCAGGAACAACAGGAGTTCCAAAAGTCATTAGAATCGAAAAACAAGCAATGCTTGATTCGGCTTTGGCAACTGGAGATTTCTTTGGTTTAGAGCCAGGAGATACCATGTTGCACTGTTTACCAACGAATTATGTAGCTGGAAAAATGATGTGGGTGCGTTCTTTTATTTTGGGATTGGACATGAAATTTGTGGAGCCAACCTCAAATCCATTAGACAAAATCGACGAAAGTTTTGATTTTTGTGCCATGGTACCTTTGCAAGCAAAAAACTCTTTGGCTAAACTCAAACAAAAAAAGATTAAGAAATTAATCATTGGCGGAGTAAGAATTCATAGAGCATTAGAAGAAGAATTGGTGAAATTACCGATTGATATTTATGAAACTTATGGTATGACCGAGACCATAACACATATAGCAGCAAAAAAAATTGGAGCAGTTGCATTTACAACTTTGCCTAATGTGACAGTCTCTTCCGATGACAGACAATGCTTAGTGATTAATGCCAAAAAAATAAGTAAGAATGAAATTGTTACAAATGATATTGTAAAATTAATTTCGGATACACAATTCATATGGGAAGGAAGACTCGACAATATTATTAATAGTGGAGGTATAAAATTATTGCCAGAAAAAATCGAAGATAAACTTTCAAAATTGATTCCGAGACGTTATTTTGTTTTTGGAAAAGAGGATCAAACTTTAGGTGAAAAAGCGGTGCTTTATGTTGAAGGAGAGCCATTTGTTATTGAGGACTCTGTTTTTAATGTTTTAAATAAATATGAAATACCAAAGGAAATTATATTTATTCCCAAGTTTCAAGAGACCGCAACGGGTAAAATTATGAGAAACGAAAGTGTTTTATCCTTATAAATAAGTTTGTATTTAATAGAAAGAGAGGGCTGATGTCCTCTCTTTCTATTTATAATCTATTCTTGCATTTTAAAATAGTAATCGGCTGAATGTTTTCCACTTCCATAAATAAGGAAAGCAATACAGATTCCGAGTGTAATTATGGATAATAAAAGATTTTGGGAATGCATTTCTCCCATAAAATTAATGATAACCGCTCCAATTAAAACAGGTAATTGTGCCATAATAGCCCATCGGGTAAGCAATCCGAAAAAGATTAAGATACCACCGAGGAAATGTGCCGAAGCAATATAATGAACGAGAAGCATACCCGAGATTCCTCCATCGAGTTTATCAATTGGAGCAAGTAAATCTACTAAATATTGAATATTTGTGATGAAAGTGACACCTTTTGAGAACAAGAAAACTCCAAGTGCCATTCGAACCAAATCTACTGGAAAATAAGTGTGCGCATTGGCCCATTTATTTAAACTTTTTACGTTGTTCATAATAAATTAGTTTTAAAAGTGATACACTAAGTTACTAATTTTTAACGTAATAAAAATATTTGTTTGGAAAAATTTATAAATTGAAAAGAAAAACATTGTCTATAATAAGACTCATAAACGATTAAATTACTGCATTAAGAAACGCAATGCTATTTCATTAAAAAGTTTTGGATTTTCTATCAAAGCAGAATGCGAACTATTGGGCAAAATAGCCAATTGTGCATTGGGAATAGATTCATAAATTTTGAGGGTATGTTCACTTTTAATTATATCGTGATCACCTGCTATGATTAAAGTCTTAGATTTTATAACATTCAAATCCGTGAATTTTAAATTGGGATATTTCAAATCTAAATTATTCAAATCAATAGCCAAATCATTTTCGTGATTCTTATTGTTCTTTTCTAAATCAATAGTCGTTTTCTTCATATCCTCGAAATAAATAACACCTTCCGGAAATATATTAGCTCCTGAAGTTATTAATTTATTCACTTTTTCGGGATGTTTTATGGCTAATAATAATCCAATAATTCCGCCATCACTCCAACCCAAAATGCTCGTTTTTTGAATGTTTAATTTGTCAAGAAATAAATTAATATCTTCCACTAGCAAGTCAAAAGTCAATTCAATCCCTTTTTGATAACTCGAATTTCCTCTCCCTCGGCAATCAACTAATACCACTTTAAAATGTTTCGAGAATTCTAATACTTGATTTTCAAAGCAACTAAAGGAGCCTCCGTTACCGTGAATCATTAGTAATGGTTCGCCTTCGCCATAGGTTTCATAATAGAGTTTTACACCATTTACATCAAGATATTTACCGTTTTCGTGAAGTTTTTGGGCACTCATACTTAAGGAAATAAAAGCAATTGCTAAAAAGAATATCTTTTTCATCATTAAACCTGAATTACTCCTAAATTGAATTTCTTTTCTATAGGCGAGTGGTTGGCAGCTTCAATTCCCATCGAAATCCAAGTTCGGGTTTCCAAAGGGTCGATGATGGCATCTGTCCAAAGACGGGAAGCGGCATAATAAGGAGAAGTTTGGGCATCGTAACGCGCTTTTATTTTGTCGAATAACTCCTTTTCTTTTTCTTCATCTACGATTTCTCCTTTTGCTTTGAGCGAAGAAGCTTCAATTTGGGCCAATACTTTGGCGGCTTGCGTTCCTCCCATAACGGCGAGTTCGGCACTTGGCCAAGCCACAATTAATCTTGGGTCATACGCTTTTCCACACATGGCATAATTTCCTGCGCCATACGAATTTCCAATAATTACAGTAAATTTTGGTACAACCGAATTGGAAACAGCATTCACCATTTTGGCTCCATCTTTTATGATTCCGCCTTGTTCTGATTTGGAACCTACCATAAATCCGGTAACGTCTTGCAAGAAAACCAATGGTATTTTCTTTTGGTTGCAATTGGCAATAAATCGGGTAGCTTTATCGGCTGAATCCGAATAGATAACACCTCCAAATTGCATTTCGCCTGTTTTGGTTTTCAATACTTTACGTTGATTGGCCACGATTCCCACAGCCCAACCGTCTATTCTGGCATAACCCGTGATGATGGTTTGTCCGTAACCTTCTTTATAGGCTTCAAACTCCGAATTATCGACTAATCGGCTGATGATTTCCATCATATCGTATTGTTCATTGCGAGCTTTTGGCAAAATACCGTAAATTTCTTTTTCTTCTAACGTTGGTTTTGCAGACTTTACTCGGCTAAAACCGGCCTTATCGTAATCGCCAATTTTGTCAACGATATTTTTTATTTTGTCCAAAGCGTCTTTGTCGTCTTTGGCTTTATAATCCGTAACGCCTGAAATTTCGCAATGTGTTGTTGCTCCACCAAGGGTTTCATTGTCAATATTTTCGCCAATTGCGGCTTTGACCAAATAACTTCCCGCCAAGAAAATACTTCCTGTTTTGTCCACTATCAAAGCTTCGTCGCTCATAATGGGCAAATAAGCACCTCCGGCAACACAACTTCCCATAACGGCCGAAATTTGGGTAATTCCCATACTACTCATTATGGCATTATTTCTAAAAATGCGTCCAAAGTGTTCTTTGTCAGGGAAAATTTCGTCTTGTAAAGGCAAAAATACACCAGCCGAATCCACTAAATAAATGATAGGAATTCTATTTTCCATAGCTATTTCTTGCGCTCTCAAATTTTTCTTGGCTGTAATCGGAAACCAAGCTCCAGCTTTTACGGTAGCATCATTGGCTACGACAATACATTGTTTTCCTTTGATGTAACCTATTTTTACAACAACACCTCCTGAAGGGCATCCTCCAAATGTTTCGTACATTCCATCGCCAACAAATGCGCCAATTTCAATAGATTTTGCTTTGGTGTCCAACAAATAATCGATGCGTTCTCGCGCCGTCATTTTGCCTTCAGAATGTAGTTTTTGAATGCGTTTTTCTCCACCACCAAGTTTTACTTTGGCAAATTTATGGTGTAAGTCAGAAAGAAGGAGTTTATTGTGGTCTTCGTTTTTATTGAAGTTCAAATCCATATTGAAATTGTGTTTGTCTAAAAAATAGTGAGTGCTAAATTACAAAATCCGTTGGAACTAATTTTAGAATAATCCATAGAAATATTCAATATAAAAATAGTTTATGTAGTATAAATTATTGACTTCTAAAATAATTAACAGCAGATTCACAGATTTTAAAATTATGTTTTAATCTGCGACTCGAGCGAAAGCGAATAGGCGAAGCAGTCTAAGGTCAATTTTATTAAAACTATTTTATTTCTTCGATTCATTAACCAATCGTTTTAAAATTGCCCATTGTTTTAAAGCATCACGAGCTTCAACTGCGGGATAACCTAACATTGTTTTTCCAGCTGGAATATCGCCCGTAACACCAGAACCTGCTCCAACCATTGCGCCGTCTCCAATGGTGGTGTGATCTTTTATAGAGGCGCTTCCGCCAATGACAACGCCGTTTCCTAAAGTTACCGAACCTGCTAATCCAGAATTTCCAGCCATTATACAAAATTTACCCAATCGGCTATTATGGCCAATTTGAACTAAATTGTCAATCTTGCAGCCATCGCCCAAAACTGTAGAACTAAATTTCCCTCTATCGACACAAGAATTCGCACCAATTTCGACACCGTTTCCAATAATTACATTTCCAATTTGTGGAATCTTGACCAATCCTCTTTCGGGACAAGGGCGAAAACCAAAACCATCAGCACCAATGGTGGCATTGGGATGAATGATACAATCGCTTCCAATATGACAACGCTCTCTGACTACTGTACCTGACCAGATAATTGTGTTTTTTCCAATAGTACATTCGTCAAGAATAGTAACGTTGGGATAAATGGTTACGTTTTCACCCATTAAAACCTTTGGACCAATATAACTTCCAGCTCCAATTCTAGTTCCGTTTCCTATAATTGCTGTTGCATCTATAATTGCTCTTGGATGAATTGCTGTTGCGAATAATGGAGTAGGTGGAGCAAAAAGCTCTAAGACTTGTGACATTGCTAAATCGGCATTTTTCACTTTGATAAAGGCTCTGTTATCTCCCGGCTCAATCGAAATGTCTTCGTTAACAACCGCTGCACAAGCTTTGGAAGTTTCCCAGAACTTATCGTATTTCTTGTTTCCAATAAAAGAAATTTCGGAATCACTGGCAAGCTCTAATTGTTCCGGAGCGGTAATTTTTATGGAAGTATTGCCAATAATGGTGCCTTTTAGAACTTCGTTTATTTCTTGAACTGTATAGGTCATTTGTAAATAATTGAGGGGTAGGTTTGGGATTTATGTATCAAATAAAATGAATTTGCGTCTAAAATCCTAATGAATTATATCGAACCAAGCTTTATTCGATTTACTATTGATTATTAAATGATAAACAATTGATAAATCTTACGTATAATTTTTATATTTGGAAGGCTAAAGATGAAACTGTTTAAACTATCTTATCACAAATTGATGAAACCTCCTAATGAATTTTTACTATTGGTTGTACTACTTTTTTCTATTTATAATCTTCAATCACAAACAAAAAAGGAAGCTGTTGAAAATGCATTGTCAGTTGCAGCCCAAAATAAAAACCAATTAGAAAATGTAGGCCAATTGCTGGTGGTTTATAATTACAAACCCGAAAGTTTTACTGCTGTTTTTGTGGCTTTAGAAAAAAAAGGCAAGAATTGGGAAGTAAAACAAAACCCAATCGAAGCTGGAATTGGTAAAAATGGTTTTGCATTACCCAATCAAAAAATAGAAGGGGATGGAAAATCTCCAACGGGAATTTTCAAGTTAGGAAAATTATTTTCTTACGAAAAACAATTCAATACATTGTTAGAAAATCAGCAAACCACAAAAGAAGATAAATGGATTGATGATGTCTATTCGCTTGATTATAACAAGCATATTATTGGTACTACAGAGGCAAAATCGTATGAAAATTTATTGTTGAATACTGATGTTTATAAATATTGTATGGTTATAGAATACAATACAAATCCAGTTGTAAAAGGAAAAGGAAGCGCCATATTTTTTCATTTGGCAATAAAACCAGCTTCATTCACTTCGGGTTGTGTAGCCATCAAAGAAGAGAATATGAAGTTGATGGTAAACTGGCTAAATCCCAAACAAAACCCAACCATTATTATGGGTAATCTTGATGTTTTGAAAGCAGGTTTGTAAATTATAAAAAAAAAGACCTAACAGTTTTTTAAAAACTATTAGGTCTAATATTTGATGTAAAATTGTCAATTATTTATACAACTTCTTGTAATATTCATCAACCATTCTGCCAGATTCAAAATAGGGAGATACCTGACTCATACTGGTTTCAACTAAATCCCACCATTTTTTTGGTTTATCATAATACAAAGGAATTACTTCGTTTTCAAGCATTTCAAGTAGATTGCCCAAATCCAATTCGTCTTGTTGATGCGTGGTCAGGTTATGATCTACGATAGGCAACACGAATGAATTCTGAGTTTGATTCAAATCTTTGAATTCTCGAACCCAACCATCATTTGTCGAAAAGTTAACAGCTCCGTTCATTGCAGCAGTCATTCCTGATGTTCCCGAAGCTTCTCTGGTGACTCTCGGGTTGTTTAACCAAACATCGGCTCCTTCTTTTAGCTGACGTGATAATTTCAATTCGTGTCCCGTAAGAACCGCCATGTTTTTGATGTTTTTACTGATGTGAGTCAGATTGTCAAAGTTGTGGATGGCACCATAATCCATTGGATACGGTTTTCCTGCAAAAATGATTTGAACCGGTCTCTTAGTATTGGATAATAACTTGATGAAACGATCGTAATCTCTGGTGATTAAATCGGGACGTTTGTAATCGGCAAATCGTCTAGCCCAAACGATAGTCAAAATATTGGGGTCAAACAATTTTCCTGTTTGGTCTGCGACAACGTCAAAAAGTTTTGCTTTTAATCTCGTTTTTCTTTTGATTAAAGCGTCTCTGTCCTTGTTTTCAAAGGCTTCATCTAACCAAGCATCAGCCCAATATTTCTTATTTTGGGCATTGGTAATATGAATAATCGGGCAAATTCCGTGATGCCCTTTCCACATATCTCTGGAAACTTCTCCATGCAGTTTTGAAACACCATTGGCAATATGACTCATTCGAAGTCCAACCAATGTATGATTGAAAGTGTCATCCCAAATTCCGGTGATTTCACGCACTTTATTTAATGGAATTCCATCGAAGAAGCTCAATGATTCCAATAGGTGAATGTTGTGTTTCTCGTTTCCGGCTTCTTCAGGAGTATGCGTTGTAAATACCATTTTTTTTCGGATGGCTTCTACGCTTTTGAATTTATTATACAAATGGAAAACACAAGACAGCGCGTGCGCTTCGTTCAAGTGATACACATCGGGCTCATAGTCTAATGCATCAAGTAATTTTGCACCACCAAGTCCTAAAACCATCGTTTGAGCAATTTTTGCCATTGGGTCAGAATCATACAAACGGAAAGTGGTTGATTTTGCCAAATAATCGTTTTCGGGTAAATCAGTCGAAAGGAAAAACATAGGTACGGTACCAAAAGTTTTTGGATTCAAATAATAGGCAGTAACCCAGACATCGTGGTTGTTAATTTTTAGAGTAAATTTTATATTGGTTTCTTCCAAGAAATGGTATATTTTTTCTTGAAATTGGACACCCATCGACAGGTCTTCTTTTTTGTATTGGTCATAATATCCTTTTTTCCACAGGATACCAATTCCAACAACATTTTGTTTTAAATCGTAGGCACTTCTCATATGGGAACCAGCCAAGAAACCTAATCCTCCCGAATATATTTTCAAGGATTGGTCTATGGCGAATTCCATAGAAAAATAGACAGCAGATTTTTTGTATTTTGGATTAAAAGCGTAGGGATGTTTATATTTATTAGGGAGTATCTTGCTCATTTTAAATGTTTTTTTTAATTATACGTTTGCACAAACATAAGATATTTATTCAAAACAAATGCAATGAAAAGGTTGAAATCTACCCAAAAAAAGTGATAATTTTCGAATAAATTTAACTACCACGTTGTAGTAAATACGGCTTAAAAAACAAACCCGACAAGTTTTCAAAAACGTGTCGGGTTTATTGTTAAAAGTTTATACTGCAATCTGCAATCTAAAATCTATTCCTCTTCTTTCTGTCCCATCATCATCAGGAATGCTTTCAGGAAATCATCAATTTCGCCATTCATTACGCCATCAACATTGCTGGTTTCGTAACCGGTGCGAACGTCTTTGACCAATTTATAAGGTTGCATCACATAATTCCGTATTTGAGATCCCCATTCGATTTTCATTTTTCCGGCTTCAATGTCAGAGCGTTGTTCTTGTTGCTTTTTCAATTCAATTTCATACAACTGTGATTTTAGCATTTGCATTGCTCTGTTTCTGTTGTCGTGTTGCGAACGAGTTTCCGAACATTGAATCTGAATTCCGGAAGGTTTGTGAACCAACTGCACTTTGGTTTCTACTTTATTCACATTTTGACCTCCAGCACCACTCGAACGAGCTGTTGTGATAACAATGTCTGCGGGATTTATTTCAATTTCTATCGTGTCATCGACTAATGGATAAACATAAACTGAAGCAAATGAAGTGTGTCGTTTCGCATTACTGTCAAAAGGGGAAATTCGCACCAATCGATGCACTCCGTTTTCACCTTTAAGGTAGCCAAAAGCATAATCGCCTTCAATTTCTAATGTTACCGTTTTTATGCCAGCTGCATCACCTTCTTGGTAATTCAGTTCTCGTAATTTGTATCCCGATTTTTCGGCCCACATCATATACATTCGCATCAACATTGAAGCCCAGTCACAACTTTCGGTTCCGCCAGCTCCAGCAGTAATTTGCAGCACAGCACTCAAACTGTCTCCTTCATCCGAAAGCATATTTTTGAATTCAATAGCTTCGATATGTTTTTCAGTACCATTGTATTGCTCGTCCAATTCTTCCACAGAAAGTTCTCCTTCTTTGTAGAATTCGTATGCCAATTGCAACTCGTCGGTCATTTCGACTGCTTTATTGTAGTCTTCAATCCATTTTTTCTTGGAACGAAGATTTTTTATGTAGATTTCGGCTTCCTTGGCATTGTTCCAAAAATCAGGAGCCAAGGTTTTTTCCTCTTCGTTGGTAATTTCGATTAGTTTGGCATCAACGTCAAAGATACCTCCTCAACGCACCAAGGCGCTCTACAATACCTTTTATTTGTTCGGTAGTTGTCATAAATTATAGTAATTTTGTGGCACAAAAATAGAAAAAATATTGGTAGTGACAAGTCGTGACTTGTCCGTATCATAAAATACAAAAATACAATGGAAATTAATTTAGTAAGCGATACCGTTACCAAACCTACACAAGAAATGTTGCGTGCAATGTTTAAAGCCGAAGTAGGGGACGATGTCTATAAACAAGATCCAACCGTAATCGAACTAGAAGCCAAAGTTGCTAAAATGTTCGGGATGGAAGCCGCACTTTTTTTTCCTTCGGGAACAATGGCCAATCAAACGGCAATCAAATTGCATACACAACCCGGAGAGCAATTAATCGCTGATAAATGGGCGCACGTTTATAATTATGAAGGCGGTGGAGCATCCTTTAATAGTGGAGTTTCTTGCTGTTTATTGAACGGAAATCGCGGAATGATTACTGCCGAACAAGTGGCTGGTTCCATAAACGATCCTGAATTTTATCACAGTCCGCTCACGAGTTTGGTTTGTGTCGAGAATACGACCAATAAAGGCGGAGGAGCTTGTTACGATTTTGAAGAATTTAAGAAAATAAGAAAAGTTTGTGATGCCAATAATTTGAAATTTCACTTGGATGGCGCTCGAATTTGGAATGCTTTGATTGCCACCAATGATAATCCGGCAGCTTACGGAAAAGTCTTTCACACTATTTCGGTTTGTTTGTCCAAAGGATTGGGTGCTCCAATTGGCTCTCTTCTTTTATCTGATAAAGCGACTATTCACAGAGCTTTGAGAGTTAGAAAAATTCTAGGTGGCGGTATGCGACAAGTAGGTTATTTGGCTGCCGCCGGAATTTACGCAGTGGACAACAACATCGAAAGATTAGCAGACGATCACAGACGCGCCAAGGAAATTGGAACTGTTTTGGAAAAACTGAATTGGGTTGCAAAAGTAGAACCGGTAGAAACCAATATCTTGATTTTCTCAGTTCATTCCCATATAAACGAAGCTGTTTTAATGGAAAAATTAAAACAAAAAGGAATTTCGATAAGTTCAATGGGACACGGAAAACTACGCATCGTAACGCATCTCGATTATCGTGAAGTAATGCATACTTATGTTTTGGAAACTTTGGAGAAGTTGGTTATTTAGTTTCAAGTTTCAGATTGAAACCTGAAACTTGAAACCAGTTTTTTTACTTAAACATTTCGTCCATTCCCGGAATCATTGGCATATCGACTTTGGCGACAGCGTCTAATTCGGCTTGGTTTACTTTTGCCGCTTTTTCGATGGCTTTGTTTAAGGTAACAATCAAATAATCTTCCAGTTGCTCTTTGTCTTCCAATAATGAATCGTTTATAGCGATGGATTTTAATTTTCCGTTAGCCGTGAAAGTCACTTTCAATGCACCATCATTGCTTTGTTCGTCAATTAAAACCGAATCCAAACGTAATTTTGTTTCTTCTATTTTTCGTTGGGTTTCTTTCAATTTACCCATCATTCCCATTAAATCCATTGTATATGATTTTTTAAATATGTGCCGCAAAATTACTATATTGCAAAGTTATATTTAATGTTTATTTGATAAAATATAGATTCATTCTAAACTCTCTTTATGTTATTTTTGTAATAACGTCTTCAAAACCGAAAGCTTAAAACATGATTAAAAAATATTTGCCACCAATTGCCAAAATAATCCCTAAGACTTTGGATAAGTTCGGTGATGTAAGAATTGATAATTATTTTTGGCTGAACGACCGAGAAAACCCAGAAGTCATTGATTATCTTAATAAAGAGAATGCCTATTACAAAAAAATGACAGCTCATACCAAGACTTTTCAAAAGGAATTGTTTGAGGAAATGAAGGCTAGAATTAAGGAAGACGACGAATCAGTTCCGTATTTGTACAATGGTTATTACTATATTACCCGATTTGAAACTGGGAAAAATTATCCCATTTATTCCAGAAAAAAGGGAAGCCTTTCGGCCAAAGAGGAAATTTTATTCGATTGCAACAAATTAGCAAAAGGGCAGCCTTATTTTCAATTAGGTGGTTTGAGCATCAGTCCTGATAATAAATTGGCTGTTTTTAGTTTGGATATCGTTGGACGACGAATCTATGATATTCAGGTTAAAGATTTGGAAACAGGCAAGATTCTATCGGATAAAATAGAAAAAGTATCAGGAAATGCCGTTTGGGCCAATGATAATCAGACTATTTTTTATTCGAGTCAAGATGAAATTACCTTGCGTTCCGATAAAATTTTCAAACATAAATTAGGAACAAAACAAGCTGATGATGTTTTGGTTTATTTTGAAAAAGACGAAACTTTTAATGTTGAGGTGGCCAAATCTAAATCTAGAAAATATCTGGCGATAGAGTCAGGCAGCACTTTGACTACCGAATATCAAATTTTAGAAGCGGATAATCCTGACGGAAAATTTAGAATTTTTCAAAAGCGAGTTCGGGGTTTGGAATACAGTATCAATCATTATGGAGATAGTTTTTACATAATGACCAATGCCGACAAAGCCACGAATTTCAAGTTGATGAAAACTTTGGAGACAGCCACTTCCAAAGATAATTGGACGGAAGTAGTGCCACATCGTGAGGATGTTTTATTAGAAGATATTGAAATTTTTAAAGATTTTTTGGTGGTTGAAGAACGTACCAATGGGTTGAATAAAATTCGAATTATGCCGTGGAGTGGAGAAGGGGAATATTATTTGCCTTTTGAAAGCGAAACTTACACTGCTTATACTTCGACAAATGTCGATTTTGATACCGATATTTTGCGGTATTCCTATCAATCGATGACAACACCTTCTTCGGTTATTGATTTTAATATGAAAACCAAAACCAAGGAAATCAAGAAAGAACAACAAGTCCTGGGCGGAAAATTTGATAAAAATAATTACACCGAAGAGCGAATTTGGGCAACTGCAAAAGACGGTACAAAAGTACCTATTTCGATGGTTTACAAAAAAGGATTGAAAAAAGACGGCGAAAATCCGTTGTTATTATATGCTTACGGATCTTACGGACATTCGATGGATGCTACGTTTTCATCCACCCGATTGACATTGTTGGACAGAGGATTTGTATTTGCGATTGCACACATTCGTGGTGGCGAAGATTTGGGACGACAATGGTATGAAGACGGAAAATTGTTGAAAAAGAAAAATACATTTACTGATTTTATCGATTGTTCTAAATTCTTAATTGAACAAAAATATACTTCGCCAGAACATTTATATGCCGAAGGTGGTTCGGCTGGAGGATTATTGATGGGAGCAATTGTGAATTTGGCACCCGAATTATACCACGGAATCATCGCTCAAGTCCCTTTTGTGGATGTAATAACAACAATGTTGGACGAAAGTATTCCTCTTACGACAGGAGAATATGACGAATGGGGAAATCCAAATGTTAAAAAATATTACAATTATATGGCTTCGTATTCGCCATATGATAATGTGAAAAAACAGAAATACCCGAATATGTATGTTTCTACAGGTTTGCATGATTCACAGGTACAGTACTGGGAACCAGCTAAATGGGTTGCTAAATTGCGAAGCATAAAAATGGATGATTCTGTTTTATTTCTCGATACAAATATGAAAGCTGGTCACGGAGGAGCTTCGGGAAGGTTCGAAGCCATTAAGGAATTAGCCAAAGAATATTGTTTTTTATTAGATTTAGAGAAAATTGAAAAGTAATTAGAATATTTTTGTTAAATTTGCAGGGATTTAAGGTTGAATAAAAAAGAGTCCTTGATTAACTATTTTTTTATGAAAGAAGAAATAAATGCTTATAATAATATTTTAGAATTAATAGGCAACACACCGCTCATTAAATTAAATAAAGTTACCGAACAATTAGAAGGAAATTTTTACGCTAAAGTAGAAGCTTTTAATCCCGGTCATTCCACTAAAGATAGAATAGCTTTATTTATTATTGAAGAAGCCGAAAAGAGAGGAATCCTTACTCCAGGCGATACAATCATCGAAACTACCTCAGGAAACACAGGTTTTAGTTTAGCAATGGTAAGTATTATAAAGGGGTACAATTGTATTTTGGCTGTAACTTCAAAATCTTCCAAGGACAAAATCGATATGTTACGTGCCTTAGGGGCAAAAGTGTATGTTTGTCCTGCACATGTTTCTGCCGATGATGAACGTTCTTATTACAATGTTGCCAAGCGTTTGCACGAAGAAACAAAAGGTTCTGTTTACATCAATCAATACTTCAATCAGCTTAATGTTGATGCCCATTACAAATCTACCGGACCTGAAATTTGGGGTCAAACAAAAGGTAAAATTACACATTTAATTGCTTGTAGTGGAACTGGCGGAACCATTTCTGGGACGGCTAAATACTTAAAAGAACAAAATCCAAATATTAGAATTTTAGGCGTTGATGCTTTTGGTTCTGTATTGAAAAAATACCACGAAACTAGAGAATTTGATAATAGCGAAATCTATCCGTATCGAATTGAAGGTTTAGGAAAAAATTTGATTCCATCAGCTACTGATTTTGATGTTATCGATAAGTTTATGAAAGTTACCGATGAAGAAAGTGCACACGCTACAAGAGAATTAGCCAAAACCGAAGGTTTATTTGTAGGTTATACTTCAGGAGCAGTTCTTCAAGCCATAAAACAATATGCAGAAGAAGGTGAGTTTGATAAAAACAGTAATGTAATTGCTATTTTCCCTGACCACGGTTCTCGTTATATGAGTAAAGTATTTAGTGATGACTGGATGAATGAGCAAGGTTTCTTTGACAGTATCAACGAAGAGGAAGCACAAAAAATTGAATTTATTAAATAAGGTATTAAGAATTAAGACCAAGTTTTAAGATAAAAAAAACTCCATTCATTCGAATGGAGTTTTTTTATGTGTAAAATCTGCAAACTGCAATCTAAATTCTGCAATCTGATTACTCTTCCATTGTATGATACACGTTCATCACGTCATCATCTTCTTCCATTTTTTCTATTAGTTTCTCAACGTCAGCCATTTCAGCTTCGGTCAATTTTTTTGTGATTTGAGGAATACGCTCAAAACCGGAAGAAAGGATTTCTATTTTTCTATTTTCTAATTCTTTTTGGATAGTTCCAAAACTTCCAAAAGGAGCATAAATCAAGATACCATCTTCATCTTCAAAAACTTCTTCGGCACCAAAATCAATTAATTCTAATTCTAATTCCTCAGGATCTATTCCGCCAGCGGGAATTCTGAAGTTGCAAGTATGGTCAAACATAAATTCTACTGAACCTTGCGTTCCCATCGTTCCGTTGCATTTGTTAAAATAACTACGAACATTGGCAACAGTTCTGTTATTGTTATCGGTGGCTGTTTCCACTAGGATAGCGATTCCGTGCGGTGCATACCCTTCGAACAAGACTTCTTTATAGTTGGCTGTGTCTTTATCTGTAGCTTTCTTTATGGCGCGTTCCACATTTTCTTTAGGCATATTTACAGCCTTTGAATTTTGGATTACTGCCCTTAATCTAGAGTTGGCGTCAGGATTTGGTCCGCCTTCTTTTACGGCCATTACAATATCTTTTCCAATTCTAGTAAATGCTTTGGCCATTGCCGACCAACGTTTCATTTTTCTTCCTTTTCTGAACTCAAACGCTCTTCCCATTGCTAATTATTATTTTTGAACTGCAAAAATACAGTTATTAGTTATTTTTTCAAATGTTTTTTTTAATCAATCGATACATTGATTTTATACTCTTCCCAAATTTTGGATGGAGCAATTATTTTCCGTAATTATTTATATCATTTAGAATTTCTACTGCTTCATCTATATAGGGATTGGTTTTCAATTCTTTAATTTTATAGGTATTGATTTCCTGCTGATAGTCGTCAAATTTAAGTTTTTCTGAATCGTAGGAGTTATTCGAAATAGCACAACTATTTTCGGTTGCAGCTATTTTTTTTACTTTTTTCCAAAGCGTATCTATTTCGTGAACCGATGCGAATACCTCGTTAAGAGTAACCAGAAGTGGTTTTTTGGGATTATTGTAAAGTGAATTTATTTCGTCGTTTACCAAAGAAATTTCACCGAATTGAGCATTGTTTTTTGAACGTGAATGACTCTGTTCAATGATTGTTGGATAATAATCTTTTCGGAATGGAAAAAATCTTGCCTTTGAATGGATTTCGTCATATTTCAAAGCTGTTTTATAACTTATTTCACGTGCAACAATACTGTCATATAATATAGGTAAAGCGATATCAGGAATAATTCCTTTTATTTGATTGCTTTTGCCAGTAATTCTGTAAAATTTCTCTACTGTAAGTTTGACAAAATCCTGCTGATTGTCATCCAAAGGCAAAATAGTTTGCATCGAAGCTTTGCCCAAGGATGTGCTTCCAACAATCATTGCCCGATTGTAGTCTTGCATAGCTGCTGAAAAAAATTCACTTGCCGATGCGGAATTCCCATTAATTAGAATAACTATTGGACCATAATAAATGCTGCCACGATCGTAGTCTTTAAGGATGGTTTGCTTTTTTTTGCTATTTACCAAAACCGAAACTGGTCCATAGTCGATAAACATTCCGGCTAATTTTATGGCTTCTTCCATTGAACCACCACCATTATCCTGAAGGTCTATAACTAATCCCTGAATGTTGTCTTGTTTGAGCTTTATTATTTCTTTGGCAACATCATCAGCACAACCTTCAGGGCTGTATCCATCAAAATCGGAGTAAAAATTTGGGATTTCTATATAGCCAATTTTAATTCCCTTTTCAACAACAAAACTCGAAACCGCATTTGCGGTAGCTTTCATTATTTGTTTTTGGAGTAAAATGTCGAGAATATTTCCGTTTTTTTTCTGAATTGTCATTTCGATGATCTCATTAGAATCTGAAAAAATTAATTCTCCAATTTTATCTAGTGAAGTACAGGAAACCAAATAATCATCCCCTTTTTTGTTTGAAACTTTTAGAACCACATCGCCTTTTTCGAATTTATTTGTTCTGGCGGCTGGTCCACCCGGAACGACTTCTTCAATAATTATTTCTTCTTTTTCGTTGAGGGTAACATTGAGTCCCAACGACAATCCGCTTGTGGTTAAGCTTGACATAAAACTAGATCTGGCATCCTGCGAAAAGTAATTGGTGTGAGGGTCAAAATAGCTGCAAAAAATGTTCAGGAAATCATTTTGAAGGTCAAATCCAACGCCTTTTTTGCTTTCCAGAATATTGTTTATTTTGCATAAATTGGACTCAAATATTTTTGCCTTTGAAATTTTTTCGAGTTTTGAAAAATTCTGATCAAGTGAATCCAAATTGTTACTCAATTTTGAAATGTCTTCCAGAATATCATACTTCATTCTTTTTTTCCAAACCCGGTCGAAATCGGTTGCTACTAATTCGAAAGGAAAGTTTTTCTTCGAAAATTTAACCGTGTCTTTGCCATTGTAATCCAGTGCTTCAATTCGTATTTTATCAAGAATATTTTTCTTTCTTTCTAAGGCAAATTGGTACATAGAAACAAAATCATTCATAAAAGAACAATCGTTTTGCTGAATGTAATTGTCTAATTTAAGCCTGTGTTTGCAGAGTTTCTCGTATTCTAATTTGGTAAATAAGTTGCGATTGCTGTCTAAACCATCGATAAAAGTATCGAAAACATAAACCGATAAACTGTCGTCTACAGGTTTTGGTTTATAATGTTCGTTTTGAACTACCGTATTTATTTTCGAAAGTATTTCACAAGTCTTGGCACTATTTTGACCCAATAGGGAATAGGTTGTCAAGAACAATATGAGTGAAAACTTCTTCATTTGAAAATTTTATATGATGCAATTTAAAATAAAATTACCGCAAATGAGCCAATTAATTTCACCTATTTGATAGGTATTATTTGCTCATTTGCGGTTTAATTGTTTTTTTATAAAAAAGCTTTTCCTATTTCTTGTAAAAAGGCAATTTTACCACCTTGGCAGGAACGTCATTTTTTCTGATTCGGATGAAAATATCGCTGTCAATAGTACTGTTTTCTGTAGTGACATAACCCATTCCAATACCAACATTCATCGATGGTGACATTGTTCCCGAAGTTACAACTCCAATAACATTTCCATCAGCATCTACAATTTCGTAATCATGTCTTGGTACGGCGCGTTCTTGCATTTCGAAAGCGACTAATTTCTTTGAAACACCCGCTTCTTTTTGTTTTTTTAAGTTCTCGGAATTGGTGAATTCTTTATTGAATTTGGTAATCCAACCCAAACTCGCTTCGAGTGGCGAAGTGGTGTCGTTGATGTCGTTTCCGTACAAACAGAATCCCATTTCCAAACGCAAAGTATCACGAGCTGCTAAACCAATTGGCTTGATTCCGAAAGCTGCTCCGGCTTCAAAAACCTTATTCCAGATTTGTTCTACTTCACCATTTTTGCAATAAATTTCAAAACCACCAGAACCTGTGTAACCCGTTGCCGAGATTATTACGTGTTCGATTCCTGCAAAATCACCTACTTCAAAATGATAGTATTGAATAGCCGACAAATCCACAGATGTCAACGACTGCATAGCTTCAACCGCTTTTGGTCCCTGAATGGCCAATAGAGAATAATCATCCGAAAGGTTTTTCATATCCACGTCCAAATCGTTGTGACTTGAAATCCAATCCCAATCTTTGTCTATATTCGAAGCATTTACAACCAGTAAATACTGCTCATCTTTCATTTTGTAAACCAATAAATCATCAACAATTCCGCCATCGTTGTTTGGTAAGCACGAATATTGCGCACGACCGATAGTTAGAGTCGAAGCATCGTTTGAAGTCACTTTTTGAATCAATGCCAAGGCATTTGGACCCGATAGCAAGAATTCGCCCATATGCGACACATCAAAAACGCCAACGGCATTACGAACTACTTCGTGTTCCGCATTGACACCTTCATATAAAATAGGCATATTGTATCCAGCAAACGGAAGCATTTTGGCTCCCAAACTCTCGTGTATGTGCGTTAGCGCAGTATTTTTCATTGTAGCTTTATATATAATTTGAAGTGGCTAATTTATTGATTATTTATGGAGTGGCAAAGGGTTTTTGGGCTGCATTTTGGGAATGTATGTGTGAATTATGTAAACTATTATATAAGTTATGTAACATTAATAGGTAGTATTAGAAATACCTTTGCTTTTTATAATTAAAAATCGATACTCTTTAAAAATTAATTTAAACATAAATAAAATGAAAAATAATAAAACAAAAAAAATCATCGGATTCTTTGCAATGGCAACCGTATTACTGATTGTGGGATGTAAAGAACAACCTAAAGAACAGCCTGTAGAAAAAATAGTAGAAAAAGAAGTTGTCGTTGTGCCAGCTGCCCCTGCAGTTATAGAAAAAGAAGCTCCTGCAAAAGGGACTACCGTTACTTTAGATAAAAATGGATTAGAAGTAGAAGCCAAGAATGTTGAAGTAAAAATCGAATAGTCAAAAAAATTTCCTTACACTTCGT
>Ga0073904_10001007_pt1 | contig 20869 bp, 20 predicted proteins | sample KloWWTrecipitate_FD_66668 | JGI IMG/M metagenome (GOLD analysis project Ga0073904, IMG submission 66668) | Active sludge microbial communities from Klosterneuburg, Austria, studying microevolution and ecology of nitrifiers - Klosterneuburg... | ecosystem: Engineered > WWTP > Aerobic digester >... | reverse complement strand
GCCTCGACCTCGGGCAGCGCGCGCACCTCCTGCAGCAGGCGGGCGAAGCCTTCGGCCTCCGCGGGCTCGAAGAAGTCGTCGCTCGAGCGCTGGTAGTCGATCCGCGCGACCAGCACGCCGGCGGGCTCGAAGCCGAGCGGTCGGTTCCAGTTGGTGGCCTGGTAGAGCGCTGTCGTAGTGACCAGCGCGACGACGAGGAAGGTGACGAAGAGCTCGAGCAGCAGCAGGGCGGTAGAGCGCTTGCGGTTCCAGGTCAGACGAAGCAGATGGCGGATCATCGCGGGCCTCCGGCGAGTGCGGTGATGGGAGCGAGCCGCGACATGCGATAGGCCGGCCAGAGACCGGAGAGCAGGCTGAAGAAGACGGCTCCGGCCAGCGCCCAGCCGGCCACCCGCAGGTTGAGGCCGAGAGCGAGGTGGGGCACCAGGCCGCTGGCGTTGATGGCGGCGAGGGTGAGGCCCGAAAGCAGGAAGCCCAGGGCTCCGCCGAGCAGCGAAACCACCAGATTCTCGAGCAGGAACTGCCCCAGGAGCGCCCGGCGGGGAGCGCCGAAGGCGCGGCGCACGCCGATCTCCGCCGCACGTTCGGCGGCGCGCGAGACGTTCAGGTTGGTCAGATTCACCGCCGGCAGCAGCATGAAGAGCACTCCCAGGCCGATGAGCAGGGTGCGCAGGTTCCCCGGGTGCGACTGGTCGAGGCGCGAGGCGAAGAGCATCCGCGACACGGCCTCGAACTTGGTGTCGGCGCCGCCCGCGAGAACCGGAAAGTCGCGATTCGGCGAGGTTGTCGTCCGGATGCGGCGTCCGATCTCCGCGCGGATCCCCGGCAGCGCTGCGGCGGAGTCGGCGACGAAGACGGCCATGAAGCCGCCGACGTACTCCGACTTGTAGCGCTCCGAGCGCGCGGTCGAGATCGGCACCCAGACATCGGCCGCCGGCAGCAGCTTGACGATCGCGACGTCCTCGACGACGCCGGTGACCCGGAAGCGCTGACCGTCGACCTCGATCCAGCGTCCGACCGCAGGACCGCCGCCGAGGAGCTTGTCGCGCATCGCCACGCTCACCACGGCGACGAAGTTGCGGTCGCGCTCGTCGTCGTCGGTGAAGGGAGCCCCCTCGAGGAAGCGCAGGTCGAAGACGCGCCAGAAGGCGCCGTCGGTGCGCTTGACGAACAGGTTGACCTTTTCGCCGTCGACGTAGGCGGCGGCGCGGTTCGGCACGGTGAAAAAGGTCTGCTCGGCGACTTCGGGGAGATCACGCATGTGGCGGTCGAGAAATCCGTAGCCGGGGCCGGAGCTCTGCCCGCCGCGTTCGCCGTAGCTCCCCATGGCCAGGAGACCGACGGCGCGCTCGAGCCGGGTCTCCGGCGGCCGGTTGCCGAAGACCTCGTCGAGGAGCGCCGCGGCGGTCGAGACGACGAGCAGCGTCGCCGCGATGGTGAACAGGCTGACGGCGGTGAAGCCTTTGCGGCGCAGCAGCACGCGTCCGGCGAGCTTGAGGTGGTGGCCGAGCGACATCGTGGCTCTCCTAGTTGACCAGACGGCCGTCGAACAGGCGGACGGTGCGCGCCGTGCGCGCCGCCATCCTGGGATCGTGCGTCACCATGACGACGGTGGTCTCGTCCTTGCGGTTGAGGTCCTCGAGGATGCCGACGATCTCGTCACCCATCCGGCTGTCGAGGTTGCCCGTAGGCTCGTCGGCGAGCAGCAGGCTCGGTCCGCCGACGATGGCGCGGGCGATTGCCACGCGCTGCTGCTGGCCGCCGGAGAGCTGGTTGGGAAAGTGGCTCGAGCGAAAGGAGAGCCCGACCCGGTCGAGAGCTGCGAGCGCCCGCTCGCGCCGCTCCTTGGCGGAGAGCTTGCGCTCGCCGCTGCGGTAGAGGAGAGGAATCTCGACGTTGTCGGCCACCGACAGGTCGGGCACGAGGTGAAAGGTCTGGAAGACGAAGCCGATGTGCGTGTTGCGCAGCCGCGCGAGCGCCGCATCGCCGGCGCGGCTGGCGTCGTGACCGGCGACGCGCAGCAGGCCGGAGGTCGGCGTGTCGAGCAGGCCGATCAGGTGGAGGAGGGTCGACTTGCCGGAACCGGAGGGTCCCATGATCGAGAGGAACTCCCCCTTGGGGATGGCCAGGTCGATCTCGGAGAGGGCGAGAGTCTCGATGCGGTCGGTCTGATAGGTCTTGCGAACGTGCTGAAGCTCGATCATGGGCAGCTCCCGAGGAGGTCTAGTGGCGGTCTAGTGGAGGTCGAGGCGTTCGATGTGGGCGAAGGAGGAACTGTCGGAGACGACGATGCGGTCGCCCTCGGCGAGCCCGGAGAGGACCTCGATCTCGTCGCGGCCCGCGAGCCCGAAGGTGGCGAGGCGGCGCTCGAGGCGGGAGCCGGCGACGACGAAGATCTGTTGCCGCGCCCCTGCCGAGGCGAACGCGGGGCGCTGCACCTTGAGGACGCCGAGGCGCTCGTCGAGCACCACATCGACGTCGACGCGCAGCGCGTTGCGCAGTGCCGGGTGCTCGGGCCGGTCGAGGAGGGCGGTGAACTTCACCGACGCGTCGGCGAGCGTCGGATCGACGCGTGCGATGCGGCCGGTCAGCCGCTCGCCGGCTGCGGCCGCGAAGCTCACCGCGAGGCCGGGGGCGAGCCGCGGCGCGTGGAGCTCGGCGGCCGTCGCTTCGAGGCGGAAAGCGCCGAGGTCGGCGACGCGCGCGACCACGTCGCCGGGGCGGACCAGCGCCCCCTCGTCCGCCAGCACGTAGGTGACGATGCCGTCGCGGTCGGAGCGCGTGGTCGCCAGGGCGAGCTTCCGCGCCAGCTCGTCACGTTCCTTCTCGACGATCGCGAGGTCGAGAGCGCCGCCGCTCAGCCGTTCGGCGCGCGCCGCGCGCACCGCGACGACGGCGCCACGGAGCTCGTCCACGACCAGCTCCGCCTTCTTGCGCTGGACCTGGGCGGCGAGAAGCTCTCCCTCCGAGATCAGGCCGTCGGTCGCGAGCCGCGTGCGCTGCGCCAGCACCACCCCGGCCTCCTCGAGGTCGAGCTCGGCTTCGGCCAGACGGCGTTCGAGCTCGGCCACTTCGCGGCCGCTGTCGAGCTCGAGCTGGCGATGCAGATGGCGGGCGCGTGCCACGCGATCGTCGAGGCGGGCGAGATCGGACTCGGCCGCCGCGAGATCGAGCTCGAGGATCGCCTCGTCGCGGTGAATGGTGTCGCCCGGGCGCTTGAGCACGCGCACGACGCGTCCTTCGACCGGCGCGAGCAACTGCTCCTCGAACGCCGGCGCGAGGCGGCCCTGGGCCGGGATACTGGCGACGAGCGTGCCGCGCTCGACGGTGGCGAAACGGAGCTCCGCGCGCTCGACCGAGGGGCGCAGGGCGCGGGAGGCGGCGAAGAGTACGACAACGACACTCGCGACGACGAGGCCGATACGTGTCGCAGTGCGGCGCCGGCGGCGGCGATGTTCGTCGGGAGTGAGTTCGCGGTCCATGGAGTTGCCCACGCCGGACCTCAATCCACGCCGCGTGCCAACTGCCGAACCCCGTGAAATCAGCCCTCTGCGAGGTCTCGCCAGCGCCGCCGCCGTCCGCTGGCGGACGCTGCTGTCCGTTTTCGGACGCTATGGGCGCTCGGCGGCTTCAGCGCGGCGGCGGCAGCGCGCCTTCGGCGCGCCGGCGGATCGCTGCGAGCCAGGCGCGCCGCAGATAGGCGCTACCGGGGTGAATGACGCGCCAGTAGGCAGCGAAGCGGCGGCGCGCGCCGCCGCTGGTGGCGACGATGCGCGTCGTCGTCGAGAGGCGGACCCGGCCGGGACCGTCCTCCTGCCAGTGAAAATTCATCGCCGCCTTGGCGTAGCCCGGCGCGGTGAGCGCCGCGAAGGCTTCGACGCCCGGGGCTGGCGGCGGTTGCGGCACTTTCCCGGTGGGTGCGATGACCAGTGTGCCGACGACGATCTCATTCGGCACACGGCAGAGCTCGGCGAAGCCGGCGCTCGTCGCCACTTCGAGGATGGGCCGGTCGGCGGGCGGCGCGAGGATGCTGGGTCGCTGGCTGCTGCCGGGAAGGCGCGGATTGCGGATCCAGGTGAGCGTGCGGAAGCCACGGATCTCGCCAGCGGTGACGGCATCGATCGCCGCTGCGACCTGGAAGGAGGAGGCCCGGATGCGCGTCGAGTGAAACTCGGCGAACTGCCACTCGGGCATCGCCGCGTCGAGCCGGGTCGAAGGCACTGCGGCGCGCGAGGTCTTCGCCGGCAGGAGCAGCGCGAGCCCGGCGAGCAGCAGCAGACTCGCCCCCAGCAGCAGGAACACCGTCATCGATTTCTCACGGCTCGCGCGGGCTCACGGCTTGCGCGGCGCCGGCAGGTGCTGGCCGCCCTGATGAAGAACGAGCGAGACGGCGCGGCCGCTCTCGAGAACGAAGTCGATCTGCGCATCGACGAGCTTGAAGAAGAAGCGCACCGGCGACTCGGGGAAGAGCTCGAGCCTCTCCTGCCCGGTGGCCTGGGCGAAGAGGTGATCGCCCTCCCGGGTCACTGCGATGTCGAAGCCGGGGGCGAGCGCGTAGACGCCGACGAGCGCGTCGAAGGCGCTCGGGTCGACGGCGACCTCCTTGAGCGGCGGCGGTGCCGCCTCGTCGGTGCGCAGCGAACGGAAGACCGGGCCGATTCCCTGGTCGACGAGGACGGCCGTGACACGTCCGCCGGTGCCGCGCTCGAAGCGCAGCGGCGTGCCGTCCTCGGTCTCGAAGGCGTCTGGCCCGACGGCGACGAGCGGATGCAGGTCGCCGCCGGTGCGCTGCAGGCGCAGCGTCTCGCCGTCGCGCGAGACGATCCGGCGCACGCCCGAGCGTTCGGGCACGAGGTAGACGCCGACGTAGTCGTCGAGGGCGGTGGCGGCGAGCTTCAAGGCGGCCGGTTTCGCCTTCTGCGGCACACCCAGCACGGCTTCGGCGACGCGATGCGCGAGGTCGTGCACGTCCTGCATAGGGTTGTTGGAGAGGATGACGACGAGGAGGTCGTCGCCGGGGACGCGCAGCAGGTCGCAGGTGAAGCCGTGGATGCCGCCGCCGTGCTCGTGGGCGGGCCGTCCGGCGACGTCGGTCATGGCGTTGCCGAGGCCGTAGCGTGTAGCGATGCCGTCCTGATCGCCGCCGTGGAGAAGGACCGAGGTGAACATGCGGTCGCGCGAGGCGGGGGAGACGACCTTGCCGGCTTCGAGAGCATCGCTCCAGCGCGCGAGGTCGTCGACGGTGGACATCAGCGAGCCGGCGGCGTACGGCTGGGTGAGCGAGAGGTAGGGGGCGTTGGCCCAGCCCTCGGCGCCCTTCACGTAGCCGGCGACGCGGCCGCGGACGATCTCCTCCTGGTGGCCGTAGCGCGAGTCGTGCATGCCGAGCGGCGCGAAGAGCTCGGACTCGACGACCTCTTCGTAGCTCTTGCCGGTGACCTTCTCGATCACCGCGCCGAGCAGGATGTAGCCCGAGTTGCTGTAGCTCCACAGCGTCCCCGGCGGAAAGTCGAGCGGTTTGTCGCGGAACAGAGCGAAGAGCGTCTCGACCGTCATGTCCTCGCGCCAGCGCGGAATCCACTCCGGCATGTCGGTGTAGTTGGGGACGCCGGCGGTGTGCGAGAGCAGCTGCTCGAGCGTGATCGGAGTACCGCCGAACGTCATCTGCGGGAAGTACTTCGTGATCGGATCTGAAAGCGTCAGCTTCCCCTGCTCCGCCAACCGCAACACGATCGCCGCCGTGAACTGCTTCGTCACCGACCCGATCTCGAACACATGGTCGGGCGAGACCGCAATCCCGAGATCCATCTGCGCCATCCCATATCCCTTGCGCAGGACCACTTCGCCCTTCCGCTTCACCAGCACCGCCGCACCCGGAGCGTCGGCGGGATAGGCCGCGGCGAGAAGAGCCTCAGCCGTCGCTTCGGCTGCGCCGGTCTTCGAGGCTGCAGCGGGAAGGACTGCGAAAGCGGCAAGGATCGAGAAGAGCGGCAGGACGGATCGGCGCATGAGGCCTCCAGGAAGGAGCATCGAAGCGAAGACGACCGATTCTAGCGATTCCCACCGGGCGGAATCGTTGCGTCGAGCGCCGCGATGAGGAGCGCCCGCGCGTGCTCGCGGAGCGCGGCGATGAGGCCTTCTGGGCGTCGAATCTCCAGGCCGAACGGCAGCCGTGCGAGCTCACGGGCGAGCCAGGCGAGGTCGTCGGTCTGGGAGTGGAGGAGGACGCCGCCGTTCGCTTCTTCCAGCGTGCCTAGAGTCGCGAAGATCTGTTTCTTGGCGGTGGCGAGGTCGGTGTGGAGGAGGACTTCCGCGCGGTGGGCTCTCGGCAGGGTGGCGATGGCGGTCGAAATGGCGGCGAGGGTGTCGAAGTTCGCCGGGCGCTCGAAGGTGCGCTTGGTGCGGGTGGCGGTCGCGATGCGGTCGACGCGGAAGGTGCGCGGGCCCCGCCGCAGATGGCAGTGGCCGACGACGTACCAGCAGCCGCCGCGGAAGGCGAGACCATAGGGGTCGAGATCGCGCGCCGTGCGGCTCTTGTCGGCGGCTTCGTAGGTGACGTGCACCGTGCGCTGCGCCTGTGCCGCGGCGGAGAGCGTCGCGAGCACTTGGCTCTCCGCCGGCGGGCCGGAGGCCGGCAGATCGAGCTGCATCGTTTCGTCGGCGGCGCGCAGGCGGCGTTTGAGATCGGCCGGCATCACCCGCTCGAGCTTCGAACGGGCGCTGGCGAGTCCCGCTGAATGACCGCCGGGGTCACCCAGGCCGAGGGCGCTCGCCGCGTGCAGGCCGAGCGAGAGCGCCAGCGCCTCGTCGTCGGTAAACAGCATCGGCGGCAGCTTGAAGCCCGCTACCAGGGCGTAGCCGCCGCCGGCGCCGCGCTCGGCGGTCACCGGGATGCCCATCTCCTCGAGCGCCACGATGTAGCGCCGCACCGTGCGGCGGTCGACGCCCAGGCGGCGGGCGATCTCGGTGCCCGCGAGCTGCCCGTGCGCCTGCAGCAGCTCGAGGACGGCGAGAATCCGATTGGTCGGGGAGCCCACCCGGAAAGGGTATCAGCCAATAGGGCGGAAACTGTCCTCTACGCGCTCTAGCCTTTCTCCCGCGGGAATCGGTCCCGCGATCACGACGAAAGGGAGATCTCATGGACAACGTCGCTTCGAATCTCGAGCGCAGGACCCTTCTGCAGCTGGCCGCCGGTCTCGCGGTCGGCAGCGCCCTCGGTCTGGCCGGCGGAGCGCGGGCGGCGGCGGTGCCGCCGGCGGCCACCGGCAAGTCCGGCGACTTCGACTTCCTGACCGGCGAGTGGACGATCAAGCATCGGCAGTGGAAGAACAAGAAGTGGGATCTCTTCACCGGCGAGGCGACCGTCGTCGGCATCCTCGGCGGCATTGCGAGCATCGAAGAGCTGCGCATCCCGGAGCGCAACTTCAGCGGCATGGGCCTCCGGCTTCTCGATGTGAACCGCAAGCTCTGGGCCGATTTCTGGGTCAACAGCCAGAGCGGCGTGCTGGGTTCCGAGCCCGCCTGGGGGAGCTTCACCAACGGCGTCGGTACCTGGGACGGCGACGACGTCGACGGCAGCGGGAAGCCCCTCATCATCCGCGGCTGTTGGGACAAGATCACGCCCACCTCCTGCCGCTGGTATCAGGCCAGTTCGAAGGACGACGGCAAGAGCTGGCAGGAGAGCTGGGTGATGGACTGGACGCGCCGGAAGCAGTGAGCGGAGCGCGCCCATGACACCCGCTGCGCATCTCTGGGTCTACTTCGGCCTGGTCTTCGGCATCATTCTCCTGCCCGGTCTCGACATGGCCTGCGTGCTCGGCTGCACCCTCGGCGGCGGGCGGCGTGCGGGCCTCGCGTCGATCGCCGGCATCGTCACCGGGGCGGTCGCGCACGTCGTCATCGGCGGCCTGGGCGTCGCGGCCATCCTGCTGGTGATGCCGGCGCTGTTCAACGCGCTGCTCGTCGCCGGCGCCGCCTATGTCGCCTGGATCGGGCTGCAGCTGGTGCGCAGCGGGGTGCTCTTCGACGCCGGCGGGACACCGGAGGCCGCGGGCGCTGCCGCAGCGGTCGCCTTGTCGACCGCCTACCGCCGCGGCATGCTGACGAATCTCCTCAATCCGAAGGCCTACGCCTTCATGTTGGCGGTCTTTCCGCAGTTCGTGCGGCGGGAGTGGGGTCCGGTCTGGTTGCAGGCGGCGCTGCTCGGCGCGATCATCGTCGCCACCCAGTTCTCGGTCTACGGTACGGTCGTCCTTGCAGCCGCCCGGGCGCGCGCCTGGCTCGCGGCGCGCCCCCGCGCCCTCGCCGCGATCGGCCGCAGCGTCGGACTGTTGTTGCTCGCGGTCGCGCTGTTCTCGGCGATCGAGGGGTGGCGCGGACCCGGCTAGCCGGTCGCCCTGCGAGCGGGCGACATCGAAGCGGCGGAAACCTGCGCGAAATCGCCCTCTTCGGCCCCAGCAAGAAGAGCGGCCTGCAAGCGCTTCTCGAGTTCCTCCTCGCCGCCAGGCGGTGAGCGCCCTCCGGAGCCGCCGGGTCCTCTCCGCGCGAACGCAAGATTCAGCCCGTCGGCTTCGTCCTACAACATTGTCGTGACCTTCTGGATGCCCGCTGGCGGCGGAAGGGATCATGCTTGGGGGTTGATGGGAGGTGGCATTAATGACACCATCGAGCCGGCGACTTCAGGAGCAGGCCCTGCTTCGTCTTGAAAGCGATCCGGCCAGCGTGACGTTTGCCGAGCTGCGGCGGATCTGTGAGGCGGTCTTCGGCGAGGGACGTCAGGGCAAGGGGAGTCACCTCCTGTTTCGGACCGGAGTGCCGGATTTGCCGATCGTGAACATCCAGCCGAGGGGAAAGATGGCGAAGCCGTACCAATGTCGGCAGGTGGCACGGGCAGCAAGGGTGCTTCTGGCGAAAGGAAGGAACTGACATGGAAGTCTCCGACCGCTACTCGTACCGCGTTTTCTGGTCCGAAGAAGATGGCGAGCATGTCGCAGTCTGCGCGGAGTTGCCGGGTCTCTCGTGGCTCGACAAGCGGGCGGAGCGAGCTCTGTCGGGGGTATTGCGCGCGGCGCGGGAAGCGGTCGAGCTCTTGCGCGAGAAGGGGGAGGTGGCGCCCGAGCCGCTCATCGACCGGCGCTACAGCGGCACCTTCAAGGTGCGGATTCCCCCCGAAGTGCATCGTCGGCTGGTACTCGAAGCCGAGGAGCAGAACATTTCGCTCAACCGGCTGGTCTCGGCGAAATTGAGTGCGCCGCTCGAACGCCAGTCCGGTGCAGATCTGCGAGAGGCTCCGGCGAGGTATCGCGCCCGAAGCCGGTCGCGCGCCTGACCGGAGTTCCACCTCCGGTCGCAAGGTTGGCCCCGACTCTCGATCTTCGCCGCTCCTCCTGGTGAACCACCGTCCTGAGGAGCCGGATCATGTCGTCGTCGAGATCATCGTCAGCCTTTCGAATCGTCATCGTCGCCGTTCTCGCGGCGGCACAGTTGACCTGGGCCGCGTACGCCGTCGACGGCGCGCTCGACACGACGTTTCGCGGCACGGGGACGTTCGTCGCCGACGTGCCGAGTCTCGGTGGCAAGGCGGCGGCCGTAGCGCCCGACGGCCGGCTGCTCATCGGCTACACCGCCAACATCTCCGGCACCGACCGCGACATGCGCGTGATGCCGGTGCCGGATGCCGGGTTCACGACCCATTGCGCTTCGTACCATCCGGATCTGGGTGGCACCGACGACGATCGCCTCGCCGACATCGCGGTTTCCGGCAATCAGGTCTACCTCGCCGGCAGAGCCGCGGGCCCTGTGGGCGATACCGACAACCAGGTGGCGGTCGCCGCGTTCGACCTCGCGACGTGCGGCCTCTGGGTCCCCTTCGGCGGCACGGACGGGGTGATCCTGAACGGCGGCGACGCTGTCGAGGCGGTCGCTCTCGCCATCGACATGCTCGGCCACCCACGCCTCGCGGTGCAGTACGGTCCCGCCGGCGCGCGCGAGCTGCTGGCGATCGGACTCTCGCCGTCCGGGGGTATCGATGACACGGGACCGATCGATTTCAGCGCCGCTTTCGGCGCCACCTCCTTCGAGCCCAAAGCCATGGTGCTGCAACCGGACGGCAAGCGGATCATCGTCGGCACGATGGTCGTGGCGGGCGGGGATCGCGACATCGGCGTCGCGCGGCTCGACATCCACGGCGATCCCGATGCGAGCTTCAGCGGCGACGGTCTGGCCGGCTTCTCCTACGACATCGTCGACGCCGGAGCCGACGAAGGGCTCGCGGTCGCGGCGCTGCCGGGCGGGCGCATCGTCATCGCCGGCCGGGTCGAGCGCGCCGTGGGCTTCCAGGCGGCGGTCGCGATCCTCACCCCGACCGGCGGATTCGAGAACTCCTTCGGCCTCATCGGGCGCTACACCTTCGACCTGGGCAGCCCGGAGCGGAACGACATTCTGCGCGCGGTGGCGGTGCAGGGTGACGGCAGGATCGTCGTCGTCGGCGGGACCGGCCCCAACCCGCCGTTCACCGACTCCGACTTCGCCATCGCCAGACTGCAAACCACCGGCAGCGCGCCGCTCGACACGACGTTCGACGGCGACGGTCTGCGCGTGATCGCTTTCGACGTCGGCGGTACGATTGCCGACAGCGCCTACGATGTGACCCTCGGTCAGGCTGGCAGGATCACGGTCGTCGGCGCCGTCGCCACCGACAGCGGCACGGCGCTCGGCGCGATCCGCCTGCAGAACAGCTACATCTTCGTGGACGGGTTCGAGTGGGGAAGTCTCATCAGTAGCGGGTGGGGCGGCGTTTGGGGAGGCATCGAATAGAGAAGGTGCGCCGCCGGGCGCGGGCGAGTAGGATCCGCGCCATGATCCGCCTCGTCCGGCTGCTGCCGATGCTCGTGCTGCTGGGAGGTGTCCCGGCCGGGGCGCATGAGCCGCACAAGCCGGCGGCGCCAGCCGGCTCGAATTCACCCGCAGCTGCAGCGATCCCTCTTCCCGCGGGTTGGAGCGAGAGCCGGCCGCCGGCGGCCGCCGGCGCGCTGGCGCCGCAGCTGGTCGCCGACGGCGACGGCTTTCTCGCCACCTGGATCGAGCCGGCGGGCGTCGGCGCACCGGCCAACCAGCGCGTGCGCGTGGCGCGCTTCGACGGCAAGTTCTGGACCTTCCCTGCGACGGTGCGCGAGCGCGCCCTGCTGTTCGCCAATTGGGCCGATGTGCCCGGAGTGGTGCGGGCCGCCGACGGCGCGCTCTACGCCTGGTGGCTCGAGCGCTCGGGCGCCGGGACTTACACCTATGAGGTGCGCCTCGCGCGCTCGACCGACCAGGGAGTGACCTTCGCGCCGCTCGGCGTGCTGCACGACGATCGCTCGCCGGCCGAGCACGGCTTCGTCTCGGCGGTCCGCGAGGGCGCCGGGCTGCGCTTCTACTACCTCGACGGCCGAGCGACTCCCGGCGACAGGCCGATGCAGCTGCGCACCGTCGTCGTCGAAGGCACGCAGATCGCCCCCTCCGAGCTCGTCGACGAGAGCGTCTGCGACTGCTGTTCGACCGCGGCGGTCGCGCTCACCGAGACTCCGGGAGGTGGGAGTGCCGTGGCCTACCGCGATCGCACCGCCGGCGAGATCCGCGATGTGCAAGTCGCCCTGCGACCGGCCACCGGCGCGATGGTGACGAAGCCGGTCGGCGCCGACGGCTGGAAGATCGCCGGCTGTCCGGTGAACGGCCCGGCGCTCGCCGCGAGCGGTGGGCGGCTCACCGTGGCCTGGTTCGCGGCCCCCGGCGACCGTCCGCGCCTGGCGTTCGCGCGCTCGGCCGACGGCGGGACGACCTGGAGCGCGCCGCAGCCGATCGCGATGGCCACCGGCGCAACACCGATGGGTCAGCTCGCCGCCGCCGCGATCGGCGACGGCTGCGCCCTCTCCTGGCTGGAGGCGATCCCCGGCGGCTCCGAGCTCCGGCTGGCGCGGCTCGACGCGAGTGGCAGGCTCGCGCCGTCGGCCGCCATCGCTCGCACCGGAGCCGGGCGCGCGGCCGGCATTCCGCGTCTCGCAGCTGCCGGAAAACGACTGGGCCTGCTCTGGGTGGACTCTGCCACCAGCCTGCGCTTCGCTTTCGAGACGCTTCCCTAGCGCGCGCTCGCGCTCCGCCAGGCGGTGGCACCGTCCTTGTCGCCGAACTCCCGCATCTGACGTTCTCCACTTCGAGACCCGGGCCTCCCGCCCGGAGTCGCATCGCCGGGGAGGCTCTCGATGCAGCTTCGAATCCGCACATCCGCTCGTTCGCAGGTCCTGTCGTTCCCGCTCCGGGCGCTCGCCGCTTTGGGCATCGTGGCGCTCCTCGGCGCAGCCGAGCCCGCCGCGGCGCAGGAGGTGACCGAGGGGAAGGCCATCCTCGCCCACCCGGCAGGCAAGGCGGTCATCGCGGCCGGCAAGCTGCTGAAGGCGGGAAAGCTCGCTGAGGTGAAGCGGGCGAGCGCCAAGGAGGCGCGCGAAGAGTGGGCGGCGACGTCGGCCGCGGACCAGCGCGCCGAGGCCGAAGAGGCGGCGAAGAGCGCCCCCGACACCGCGACGCTCGAGGCCGAGATCGCCCGCGGCGGCACGCTCATCGACTACGGCGACTCCGCGATGCTGCGCACGGAGTCGGCCGACGGCAACAGCACCATAGTGGCCTTCGTTTCGCTCGAGGACGGCAAGTGGAAGGTGACCGCCGGGCCGAAGTCGATCGACACGACGCCGGTCGAGGAGACCGCGCCGGCGATCGACGGCGCAGCGATCCTCGAGCACGAGATCGGCAAGGTGGCGCTCGCCTACGCCAAGGAGATCTCCGCCGGCAAGCTCGACGCTGCGCTGGCATGGCTCAGCGGCCCGGCGCGTGAGAAGCGTGCCGCCCTGACAGCGGCGGAGCGCAAGGAGAGCGACGCCTACCGCAAGTCGACGATCCCGGCGCCGGCGGCGTTCGCCGACCAGATCCGCGCCGGTGGCAGGATCTCGTTCATCGGCGAGAAGGCCTACCTGCAGACCGTGGTCAACGAGACGACGAAAAACGCCGACGGCAGCATCACTTCGAGCTCGAGCTCGATGTCGCTCGGCTTCGCGCTCGACGGCGGCAAGTGGCGGGTGGCCGACTAGTTCCGGCTGGGCCGCCGCCGCGCCGCTGCCCCGCCGCTGCCAGCGAACCGGTTTCCATCGCCATCGCGCTTGAAACGCTGGCGGCCGGACTGCGTAAGATCCTGTGGGAGGACCGAGTCATGGCAGAGATTCGATTGCGGCGTTCGCGGGAGCACAAGGTGGTGGGCGGTGTCATCGGCGGATTCGCCGACTACTTCGATCGCGATCCGGGGCTTCTGCGCCTGCTCTATGTGCTGATCTCGATCGTCTCGGCCGCCTTTCCCGGCATCTTCGTCTATCTGATCCTCTGGGCGGTCATTCCGCTCAAGGAGGCGAGGGCGAGCGCCGAGATGCGTGCGGCTGGCGACCCGGTGGTGGTGCCGTGACGCCGCTCTCGCGGGGAGGGGCCGGGAGCGTGCGGCTCGCGCGGGCCGCACGGCTGCTCGCCTGCGCGGCGGCGACGCTGATGTCGCTCGCGCCGGCGTTCGCCGATGCCCCGGCAGCGAGCGACCCCGCTGCCGAGCGGGCGGCGATCGAGCGCGTGGTGACCGAGGCCTATGTGGATGGCGTGCACAACTTCCGCGATCCGGCGGCGATGCGGCGCGGCTTCCACCCCGACTTCGAGATGTTCATGCTGCGCGAAGGCAAGCTCGTCCAGGTGCCGCTCGCCAAGTGGATCGAAGCCATGGAGGCGCGCAATCTCAAGGAGCCGCCGCCCAAGGCGACGCCCGAGGCGCCGCGCCCGACCAGCGCGAGATTCGCCGCGGTGGACATCACCGGCACCGCGGCGACCTGCAAGGTCGAGGTCTTTCGTGAAGGCAAGCAGCTCTTCACCGACTACCTGGCGCTCTATCGCTTCGACGACGGCTGGAAGATCGTCGCCAAGACCTTCTTCGGTCATCCCTGAGGCGGTCTGCCGGTTCGGCCCTGGCCCCGATTCAGGGTGGGGGCACTGTCAATCCGGCGCCCGACCGCTACAATCCCCCCAATGAGGGAAACGCTCGCACGGCCGCAGGCAGCTTCGGAGGGAATTTCGGCGCGGGAACGCGGGGCGACTCTGGGCCGGTGGCGGTGGGGGATCCTCCTCGGCGCCGGTCTGCTTGCCGTCGCCTGCAGCTCGAATCCGCGGCCGCAGGGTACGCCTTCCATCGGCACGACCCCGGGCGAGGCGCCGGCTGCAGCGGCTCCTGACGCAGCGAGCGCACCAACCTCTGCCGCGCCGGTGCCGCCCGCTCTCGCGCCGGTGCCGACCCGGTCCGCCGGTTCGGGTGCCACGCCACCGGCCACTGCGCCTGACGTCGAGGAGCCCGGCTCGCTCGAGCTCGAGCCCGGCGACGAGGCGGACGCCGACGCTGCCGCAGAGGAGATTCCGGCGGCGGAACCGGCGGTCGCGGACGACCCGGGAACGCTGCTGCACGAAGCGATGGACGCCTACGCCGCCGCCGGCGTTTCCTGGGACCGCGGCGCCGCCGACGAGGCGATCGCCGCCCTCGATCGCGCCTACGAACGGATGACCCGGATCAGCGTCGAGCCGTCGCCCAGCGGCGAGGTCGTGCTGTCGCGCGAGAAGGAGAACCTGCGTCGCCTGATCTCGCGCCGGATCGTCGAGATCTACGCCGCGCGTCAGACTTCGCTCGGCGACACCCAGGCGTCGATTCCGCGCGACATGAACCCGGATGTCGAGCGTGAGATCGCGAGCTTTCAGGGGCGCGAGCGCGCGTTCTTCCTCGAGGCCTACCGGCGCTCGGGGATCTACCGGCCGATGATCGTGATGGCGCTGCAGGAAGCCGGCCTCCCCGAGCAGCTCTCCTGGCTGCCGCTGGTCGAGAGCGGTTTCAAGGATCGGGCACTGTCGAGCGCCCGTGCCCTCGGTCTCTGGCAGTTCATCGCCTCGACCGGCTACCGCTACGGCCTCGACCGGTCATCTTGGGTGGACGAGCGTATGGACCCGGAGAAGTCGACCAAAGCGGCGCTCGCCTACCTGACCGCCCTGCACGACCTCTTCGGCGACTGGCTGACGGCGCTCGCGGCCTACAACTGCGGCGAGCACAACGTCCTGCGCCAGATCAACAACTCGAAGGTGAGCTACCTCGACCAGTTCTGGGATCTCTACTCGCGTCTGCCCTCGGAGACCCGGCGCTACGTGCCGCGCTTTCTCGCCACCCTCGCCATTCTCGAGAATCCGGCGCGCTACGGCTTCGAGCTGCCCGAGGTCTATCCGCCGGTGCCCTACGAAACCGCCGAGCTCGCCCGCGCGACCCAGCTCGAAACGCTCGACAAGGCCCTGGGCCTCGAAAACGGGACCTTGGCGCGGATGAACCCGGAACTGCGCCGCAATGCGACGCCGAAGGAGCGCTACCTGCTCAAGCTCCCGCTCGGCGCCGGGCCGGCCCTCCAGGCGAGCCTCGAGAGCTTGCCGAAGTGGGATCCACCGGCGGTTTCCGCCGCCCAGGTCGAGGGTTCGACCTATCGCGTGCGTTCGGGGGACACCCTCTCGGGGATCGCTTCGCGGCATCGCACCAGCGTGCAGGCGATCAAGTCGGCGAACAACCTGCGCAGCGACCGTCTGTCGCTCGGCCAGCGCCTGCGGATCCCGGGCCGCGCGGGGAGCTCGCGGCCGGCGCCGCCGTCCAGCGCGCCGGCGGCAGCCGCCGGCGCCGCGGAACAGCCAGCGCCGTCGGTCGCCGCTGCCGCACCGCTGCCGGCCGGCAGTCAGGTGCGCCACCAGGTTCGATCCGGCGACAGTCTCTGGCAGCTGGCATCGCGCTACGGCACGACGGTCGAGCAGATCCGTGCTGACAACGGTCTGCGCGGCAACGCCCTGCTTCCCGGCCAGATCCTCCTCATCCGCTCGTCCGCCGGCGCGCCGGCCGGCGGGACCTGACCGGCGGGCGGCGGCGCGCCGAAACCCCGGGCGAGGTCCCGGCTGGCGGGCGGCTGCGATAGACTCGCCTCGCCGTGCAGGCCCCCCTCAACTTCGAGGATCTTCCGCTTTCCACCTCTCCCCTGCGGGCCGCAGTCCTGGGCTCGGGGAGCGGGGGCAACGCTGTGGTCGTCGAATCGAACGGCTTCCGGGTGCTGATCGACGCCGGCTTCTCCTGCAAAGAGCTCGAGCGGCGGATGCGTCTGGCCGGCATCGATCCGGCCTCGATCGGCGCGGTGCTCCTCACCCACGAGCACGAGGACCACATCAAGGGGGTCGATCGCTTCGCGCGCAAGCACCGCCTGCCGGTCTACCTCACCGCGGGGACGATGCTCGGCACCGTTCTCGGCGAGGAGGTCGTGCCGCGCACGGTGCGGATCGAATCGGGCCGGCCTTTCGAGGTCGGCCCTTTCGCCGTCGAGGCGTTCTCGATTCCGCACGACGCGCGCGAACCGGTCGGTTTCGTCCTCCAGGATTCCGCCGGGCGACGGCTCGGCCTGGCGGGCGACATCGGCTGCCGCACCCAGCTCGCCTGGGGGCGGCTCGCCGATCTCGACTGCCTGCTCATCGAGACCAACCACGACCTCGAGATGCTTCGCAGCGGCCCCTACCCCTGGGCGCTCAAGCAGCGCGTGGCGGGTCGCCACGGGCACCTGTCGAATCGCGAGGCCGCCGACGGCCTGCCCGAGCTGCTGGCCGCGCGCCTGCGCTTCGTCGTCCTCTACCATCTCTCGCGCACCAACAACCTGCCGGCGCTCGCCGCGGCGGAGGTCGCCGAGACCCTCGCCCGCGAAGGCTCGGCGGCCGAGATCGTGATCAGCAGTCAATTCGAACCCTCGTCGTGGCTCGAGGTCGGGACGTGATGCCCGCAGGGCATCCCCACCCAGTGCTGCGCAGCAGAAAGGCTGGTGATTGATGCGGGCCAAAGTGACGGTCTATCCACGGCGCGAGATTCTCGATCCGCAAGGCAAGGCGATCCGCACCGCGCTGCAGCGCGTCGGCTTCGCGGAGGTCGCCGAAGTGCGCGCCGGCAAGAGCTTCGAGATCGACCTCGGCGCGATCGAGCCGCAAGCGGCCGCCGAGCGCGTCGCCGCCATGTGCGAGCAGCTGCTCGCCAACACCGTCGTCGAGGAGTACGCCATCGAAGTGGTGGAGGACCACGCATGAGGTGCGGCGTCGTCCTCTTCCCCGGATCGAACTGCGACCACGACGTCTACCATGTGCTGAAGCACGTGCTGGAGCAGGACGTGGTCTACCTCTGGCATGAAGAGACGACGCTCAAGAGCTGCGACTTCATCGTCCTGCCGGGCGGCTGGTCCTACGGCGACTACCTGCGCGGCGGCGCGATGGCGGCGCTCTCGCCGGTCATGCAATCGGTGCGCGAGCACGCCGCCAGGGGCGGCCCGGTGCTCGGCATCTGCAACGGCTTCCAGGTGCTCACCGAGGCGCGCCTCCTGCCCGGCGCGTTGCGGCGCAACCGCGGCCTCAAGTTCGAGTGCCGCGATACCTATCTGCGGGTCGAGAGGAACGACCTCGACTTCACCAGCTGCTACCGCCAGGGGCAGGTGCTGCGCCTGCCGATCGCCCACGGCGAGGGCAACTACGAGCACTTTCCCGGCGAGCTCGACCGGCTCGAGGCGAACCGGCAGATCGTCTTCCGCTACGTCTCGCCGGAAGGCAAAGACGACGACACCTGGAACGCCAACGGCTCGGCGCGGGCGATCGCCGGCATCGTCAACGAGGGCGGCAACGTCCTCGGGCTGATGCCGCATCCCGAGCGCTGTGCCGAAGAGGTGCTCGGCAACATGGACGGCCTGGGTCTCTTCCAGGGGATCGTGCAACCGGCGGCCCGGTTGGTGGGAGCTGCGCGATGACGGCAGAGGTGAAGGAAGCACAGCGCCCCGAGCCGGTCGTCGACGCGGCGCTCGCCCGCGAGCACGGCCTGACCGCCGAGGAGTTCGCCCGCCTGCAGGGCTTCCTCGGACGCAATCCCACCCTCACCGAGCTCGGCATCACCTCGGCGCTCTGGTCAGAGCACTGTTCCTACAAGTCCTCGAAGATCTACCTGCGCGAATTCCCGACCTCGGGTCCGCGCGTCCTGCAGGGGCCGGGCGAGAACGCCGGCGTCGTCGACATCGGCCACGGCTGGGTGGCGGTCTTCAAGATGGAGAGCCACAACCACCCGAGCTTCATCGAGCCGTTCCAGGGCGCCGCGACCGGCGTCGGCGGCATCCTGCGCGACATCTTCACCATGGGCGCGCGGCCGATCGCCTGCATGGACTCGCTGTCGTTCGGCGAGATCGACGCGCCGCGGATGCGCTCGCTCGTCGACGGCGTGGTGCGCGGCATCGGCACCTACGGCAACTGCATGGGGATCCCGACCGTCGGCGGCGAGACGCGCTTCCACGCTGGCTACAACCAGAACATCCTGGTCAACGCCTTCGCCCTGGGCGTCGCCCGCCGCGAGAGGATCTTCAAGGCCAAGGCCTCGGGTCCGGGCAATCCCATCCTCTACGCCGGCAGCCGCACCGGCCGCGACGGCATCCACGGCGCCTCGATGGCCTCGGAGTCGTTCGACTCCGAGAGCGCGAAGAAGAAGCCGACGGTCCAGGTGGGCGACCCGTTCGTCGAGAAGATCCTGCTCGAGGCCTGTCTCGAGGCGATGCGCTCGACGGCGATCGTGGCGATCCAGGACATGGGCGCCGCGGGCCTCACCAGCTCGATCTTCGAAATGGCCTCGCGTGGGCAGGTGGGCTTCGTGCTCGACCTCGACAAGGTGCCGCTGCGCGAGCCCGGTCTTTCGGCCTACGAAATGATGCTCTCGGAGTCGCAGGAGCGCATGGTCCTGGTGGTGAAGCGTGGCCGCGAGGAGGAGATCGCCAAGGTCTACCGCAAGTGGGGGCTCGAGGTGGCGACGGTCGGCGAGCTGCGCTCCGGGGCCTCCGGATGCCGCGCCGAGATCCGCCACCGCGGAAAGGTGGCGGCGGAGATGCCGATCGCCCCGCTCACCGACGACGCACCGGTCTACGAGCGCCCGGTCGCCGTGCCGGCCGACCTCGCGCGCCGTCAGCAGGCGCCGGAGCTTCCGCCGGTCGAGAACCCGACGGCGACACTCGAAGCCCTGCTGGCGACGCCGGAACTCGCCAGCAAGGAGTGGATCTGGCGCCAGTACGACCACACCGTGCGCACCAACACGGTGATCGGCCCGGGCGGCGACGCCGCGGTGCTGCGCCTCAAGGGGACGCCCTCCGGGCTCGCCATGACCTCCGATGTGAATCCGGTCTACTGCGGCCTCGATCCGCGGCGCGGCGGCATGCAGGCCGTCGCCGAAGCGGTGCGCAACCTCGCCTGCGTCGGCGCCGAGCCGGTCGGAGTCACCGACTGCCTCAATTTCGGCAATCCCGAGAATCCGGAGATCCTCTGGCAGTTCCGCGAGGCGGTGCGCGGCATCTCCGAGGCCTGCCGGGCGTTCGAAGTGCCGGTCATCTCGGGCAACGTCTCGCTCTACAACGAGACCGAAGGGAGCTCGATCCCGCCGACGCCGACGGTGGCGATGGTCGGCGTGATCGACAATCTCGGCGAGATGCCGGTGGCGCACTTCCGCAAGACCGGCGACCGCATCGTGCTGCTCGGCAAGGATCGCGCCGAGTTCGGCGGCTCGGTCTACCTTCGTCTGCTGCACGGCATCGAACAGGGCCTGCCGCCGGCAGTCGATCTCGACGCCGAGGCGCGCCTGGCGCGGCTGCTGCGCCAGGCGATCGCCGGCAGCGCCGTGCACACGGCGCACGACCTCTCGGAGGGCGGCCTGGCGCTGGCGCTCGCCGAAGCCTGTATCGGAGGCATCGCGGGGGGCGAAGCGGGGCTGGGCGCACGGTTGAAGGTCGGGCTCTCGCCGCTCGAGCTGTTTTCGGAGACGCAAGCGCGGGCGCTCGTCGCCGTCGCTCCGGCGCGGCTCGAGCGTCTGATGCGGCTCGCCGAAGAAAACGGCGTGCCGGCGGTCGAGGTCGGCGAGGTCGGCGGCAGTGATCTCGTCATCGCCGCCGACGGCGCGACGCTCTCTTCGCCGGTCGCGCGGCTGCACGAGATCTGGTCGACGGCGCTTCCTGCGGCACTCGGCTTCTAACCAACGCAACGGACGGCGACTGGGGAACGAACCATGTGCGGCATCTTCGGCATCGACAACGCGGACGACGCGGCGAACCTCGCCTATCTCGGGCTCTACGCGCTGCAGCATCGCGGCCAGGAGAGCTCCGGCATCTGCGCCTGGGACGGCGAGCGCCTGCACGTCGAGCGCGGCATGGGGCACGTGGCGGAGATCTTCCCGGACAAGGTCCTGGCGCGCCTGCCGGGGCGGCGGGCGATGGGGCACACGCGCTACTCGACCGCCGGCTCCTCGGTGGTCGCCAATGCCCAGCCGATCGTGGTCAAGACCTCGATGGGCCCGGTCGGCATCGTGCACAACGGCAACCTGACCAACGCCGGGGCGATCCGCGAACAGCTCGAGTCGGCCGGCTCGATCTTCCAGACCACCAGCGACACCGAAGTCATCCTGCACCTCATGGCGCGCAACCCACGCGCCGACGTCGTCGAGTCGCTGATGATCGCCCTGGCGGAGGTCGAGGGCGCCTACTCTTTGCTGGTCATCACCGACAGCTGCCTGATCGCCGCCCGCGATCCGCACGGCTTCCGGCCGCTGGCGATCGCCGAGTTGAACGGCTTTCTCTGCTTCGCCTCGGAGTCGTGCGCCTTCGATCTGCTGGGGGCGAGGAAGCTGCGCGAGCTCGAGCCCGGCGAGGTCGCCGTGGCTCGCGACGGCAAGCTCGAGTCGTTCCGGCTGCCGCACAAGGCC
>Ga0073904_10001004_pt1 | contig 20883 bp, 21 predicted proteins | sample KloWWTrecipitate_FD_66668 | JGI IMG/M metagenome (GOLD analysis project Ga0073904, IMG submission 66668) | Active sludge microbial communities from Klosterneuburg, Austria, studying microevolution and ecology of nitrifiers - Klosterneuburg... | ecosystem: Engineered > WWTP > Aerobic digester >... | reverse complement strand
TGACTGGCTGGGCTTTCGTCCCTCAATGCCGGACTCATTGCCGGTGATTGGAACAAGCCCTCGTGACCGGCGCGTGGTCTACGCCTTCGGTCACGGACATATCGGCCTGACGTTGGGTGGCATCACTGGGCGGATCGTATCCGAACTGATCAGCGGGCTTCCGCCGTCGGTAGATATATCCGCGCTGCGCAGTGACAGGTTCTGAACGTGCGTCCGAAGGATCGTAGGCAATGAGTTTCAGCCACACCATAGAGCAAACGGTCTTTCGTTTTTTGGATCTCAAGGATCTTCTCGCGAAAGCGAGCCCGGAGAGGTCGGGCGACCAGTTGGCCGGCATAGGCGCGCAGGGGCCGGTCGAAAGGCTTGCGGCTCAGATGGCTTTGGCGGACCTGCCACTGAAGACATTCTTGCGCGATCCGGTCATTCCATTGGAGACAGACGAGGTCTCCCGTCTGATCGCAGACCAGCATGACATGCGCGCTTTCGAGCCGATCTCCGGCCTGACGGTCGGCGAACTGCGCGAGTGGCTGTTGAGCCCTGCGACCGATAATCGCCGGCTTGAGGCTGCCACCTTCGGCTTCACACCTGAGATGCTGGCCGCTGTATCCAAGATCATGCGGGTTCAGGATCTGATCGCGGTCGCCGCCAAACGCGAGGTGGTCACGAGATTCAGGAGCACGATAGGTCTGCACGGGCGGCTATCAACGCGGAACCAGCCCAATCACCCGACCGACGACAGTCGCGGCATCGCCGTGTCGGCCATTGATGGTCTGCTGATGGGGACGGGTGACGCGGTGATCGGGGTCAATCCGGCCACCGACGCGCTGGAAGATTATGTTCGCGTGGTGTCTCTGCTCGACGAACTCCGCAGCAGGCTGGACATACCGACACAGACCTGTTGCCTCGGCCACGTCACGACTGCCATCCGGGCGGCATCTGCCGGGGCGCCAGTGGATTTGATCTTTCAGTCGATTGCCGGGTCGCAGAAGGCGAATACCGGATTCGGCGTGGACCTGCAGATCCTGCAGGAGGCTTACGATGCCGGCCGCTCGCTGGGGCGCGCAGACCCGGGCCGGCAATTCATGTATTTTGAAACCGGTCAGGGCGCCGCCCTGTCGTCTGATGCCCATTTCGGGGTGGATCAGCAGACGATGGAAGTGCGGGCCTATGCGGTGGCACGGCAGTTCGATCCGCTTCTGGTCAACACGGTCGTGGGATTCATCGGGCCGGAATATCTCTACAACGGCAAGCAGATCATCCGCGCCGGTCTGGAAGACCACTTTTGCGGAAAGCTGCTGGGTCTGCCGATGGGTGTCGACGTCTGCTATACCAACCATGCAGATGCCGACCAGGAAGACATGGATATGCTTCTCACGCTGCTCTGTGCGGCGAATGTTAATTTCGTGATTACCGTCCCGGGATCGGACGACATCATGCTGAACTACCAGTCGCTCTCTCATCATGACGCCGTGTTCTGTCGTGAGACGCTTAACAAGCCGCCCGCGCCGGAGTTCGAGGCATGGCTGGCAGATGTCGGCCTGGCGGATCGGAGAGGCAATCTTCTGGACGATGCGCGTGTGCTGGCACAATGGTCGTCCCGCCTTCCGTTGATCGGAGCCTGAGATGAGCGAATTCTTGTCATCGGAAGGAAAGTCGCTGGAAGTGAGGATGCGCGAGATGACGCAAGCGCGCATCCGTTTAGGGCGCTTTGGTGCGGGAGTTCCGACGAAGGCGGCCCAGTCCTTCCTTCTTGATCACGCGCGCGCGCGCGAAGCGGTATGGTCTAGAGTTGATGAGGCTTTTCTAGCGGAAAGTCTTGATGCGTTGGGCATGCCCTTCGTTTCCGTCACGAGCGACGCGCAAGACAGGGCGGAATATTTGCGGCGACCGGATCTTGGGCGAAAGTTATCCACAGCAGGCCAACTGGCGCTTGCGGATTATCGGGCGCGGTATGACGTGGCAATTGTTATCGCAGACGGCCTGTCTGCGACGGCGGTCAACGTGAATTCTATCCGCGTTATCCAAAATCTCGCGACGTCCGCGATGATAAGACGCTGGGTGCTGGCACCTATCGCTATTGCATCCAATGCCCGCGTTGCGATCGGGGATCCTATCGCTCGGGCGGTTGGTGCCAAGGCGGTGGTAGTCCTGATCGGGGAACGCCCCGGTTTGTCGGCTTCCGACAGCCTCGGCGCCTACATCACCTTCGATCCAAAAGAAGCGACGCCTGACTCGCAACGAATTTGCATATCCAACATTCGGGAGAACGGACTTGATTCCGAACGGGCCGCCTTGGAGATTGGCGTCTTGTTAGACAAGATGTTTCGTGAACGGTTTTCGGGGGTCAAGCTCACAGCACTGAATAGCCCATAGATTCGTAGACGCCTTCTTCCCTAATTTTGAGGCGAGGAGGCCCCGATGGGCAATACGAACTTCACCGAGGACTTCAAGCGCGATGCGGTCGTTCAGATCACCGAGCGGGGCTATCCGGTTGCGGAGGTGGCTGCGCGGCTGGGGATCAGCAAATACTCATTTTACGAGTGGAGGAAACGGTATGGCAAGTCTGCCGCCGTGGTCCGCGATGACGATCATGCCGCTGAGGTCCGTCGGCTAAGGCGCGAGTTGCAGCGCGTGACGGAGGAGCGCGGCATCTTAAAAAAAGCGGCGGTGGGTTCAACCAATGAGGACAACGGCCTTATTCAGGGTATCAGCTGGGGTCCTGTAGCCAAGCGTCTTTCGGGGCCGAGTGTTCAGGCTGAGAGCAACCGCATCCAGTTGGTCCTGGTCAGGCTTGACAGGTCCATGCCGCGCGGGAAGTACCGGCGCAGGAGGCCGTTGGTGTTCTCGTTGCTGCCACGTTGCCTGGGACTTTGCGGATCGCAGAAGTAGACCGCGACGTCCGTCGCCAGGGTGAACCTGGGGTGATATGCCAGCTCGGTTCCACGGTCCCAGGTCAGGGAAGCCATCAAGCCCTCTGGCAGCCGGCGGACCTGACGCACGAGGGAAGCGACGACGCTTTCGCTGACCTTGCCTCCGACCCGCACGAGCTTGACGAACCGGGACCGGCGCTCGACGAGCGTGGCGATGTGGCTGTTGCGGGCGCCGCTCAGAAGATCGCCCTCTCAGTGGCCGGGCACGGCGCGATCCTCGATCTCGGCCGGGCGCTCCCGGATCGAGCCGGCGCCGATGATCTGGCCCCGCGTCTGGCCAGCGGTGGTGGCCATCTTGGGGCCGGAACAAGAGGAGTTCGAAATCGTACGTTAAGGTCGAACGGACCATGAACGAAGTATCGATTAGCAGCGTCCGATCTTGTGGATTGTCATCGCGAAGCGTCAGTTTCGATTCCCTCATTTGCCCGACTCGACAACGCTTCCGCCAGATCGCCGCGCATCGGGACGGAAAATGGCAAAGCGTAAGCTTCTCAAAGAGCAAGATCAACGGGCGCTTTTCGACATACCAGTCGATGAGGACAGTCTGATCCGACATTATTCCTTGTCACCGGCGGATCGTCTGGAGATCGAAGTGCGAAGGCGTGACGATAATAGGCTCGGCTTTGCTATTCAACTATGTCTGATGCGATATCCGGGTCGAGTGCTTGGAGCAGAAGAGACGCCGCCTCGCACGATGCTCAAATATGTTGCTGACCAAATCGGTGCCGACAAAGGATCATTCGCGCTCTACTCGCACCGTAAAGAAACCCGCCGCGATCATGCGGCGCGCCTGTTGGTGTAGGCCCGCATCTGGCGGCCGAAATCGACAGGGATCCGGGAGGCGTCTGCCTCGGCTTGCGGCCGGGCAAGGGCTTGCTTCGGATCGGTGATGCCGTATCGCGAGCGCAGCATGTCGGGGATGTAAAGGCCTTCGGGAGGCGCGTCCGCAAGGAGAAGCACCGGATGCTGGCGGATATTCACCTCGAGGTCCGGAAATCGTTCCGCCAGGACCTTGTTGAGCCTGTGGTGGCCGATGAGGCACCAGGGGCATCTGATCTCGGTGTAAAGATCGATCTGCAACATGCTGTGGTCTTCTCAGGCCTGATTCTGACGAGGCAAGATGATTTCCGGCTGGTCGCGCCTTGCCACAAAGCTCCAGATCTCTTCGGCAATGTCATCGGGATCGAGCACCGGAAAGCTGGGATCGAGTGATGCGCCGCCCGCCGTCGCCGCCCGCATGCCGGCCGACCGCTCGATCATCGCGCCGATGCTGACGGATCCTGCGAAGACGCCTTTCCCGGCGACTTCGGCGTTGAGCGTGAGCAGATAATTCCGGGCAGCCGCCATGGCGGGACCGACACCGCTAAGCCCGGGCATGGTGACGACTGCAGACAGGCCCGTCACGAGGACGATCGCGCCTTCTGCGCGGTTCAGCATGCCAGGAAGCACCGCATGCGCCACCTCGACAGGCGCGTAAGAGAAGATGGGCGTCATTGTCTGAAGGGTTGCGGCGTCGAGCCCGACAGCCGGAACGAAACCAAGATTGGATGGCGAGGGCGAATAGATGGCGACATCGATCGATCCGAACCGCTCTTCGATCAAGCGGACGAGACCGGCCAGAGACGGAATGTCCGTGAGGTCGCCGGGAAAGCCGGCAGCCTCGATCTGTTTGGCCGACAGTTCCGCAACACGCTCTTCGAGCGGGCCGGCGCTGCGCGCCACGAGAGCGACGCGATAACCTTCCCTGCCAAAGCGTCGCGCAAGCGAAGCGCCCAGGCCCGTGCCGGCGCCGAAGATCGCGATTGTTTTCTTGTCAGCCATATCCGGCTCCTTTCTGTCGATGATCCTGATGACGCATGCACGTCATGCGCTCGCGTCGCGGCCTTCGGAGCAAGGCGACGCGGATTGGCGTCAGGTCTGCCGTGCCAACAGCGCGTGGACATCTGCCTGCGTGGCGGCGATTGCGGCCTCGGCAAGTTCGGGGCCGAACACCGTTCCTTCTACCCGCACGATCTCAACATCGGTGAGCCCGATAAAACCGAGGAGGTGCAGAAGATAGTTCGTCTGGAAATCGATCGGCTTCAACTCGCCTTCGGAATAGATGCCGCCCGCCGCAGTCACCAAGTAGACCTTCTTTCCGGTCAGCAGACCTTCGGGCGCGCCTTCCTGTGAATAGCTGAACGTGGCGCCGGGCATGGTGATGTGGTCGAACCAGGCCTTGATCTGCGACGACAGGCCGAAGTTGATCAGGGCGGATCCGATGACGATGACATCGGCAGCTTTGAGTTCTTCGATCAGGGTCTGTGCGATCGCGACGGCTTCGGCTTCCTGGGGCGTTTGGCTCTCCGCCGGCAGAAGACGACCCTTGATGTAAGCGGGCCCGATGTGCGGCAGAGGATCGGCTGCGAGATCGCGCTTAACCAGATGGCCGCCGGAACCCGCGCTCAGACCATCGGCGATCTCTGTGGCAAAGCGCGTGGACAGGCTCTCTGAACCACGCGGGCTGGAGGTGACGAGGAGGATGTTGGTCATGCTTGCTCCACGGGACACGGGACAGTAACTTGTTGTGACCAACACTATTAAAGTTACTGTTCTTCACCGCGCAAGAAGGCACTTTCATGACACTCGGTGACATCAAGTTTACTACCCGGGGCGAAGGCGATGATTGCCGCGTGGTTCGCGATATCCTTGATCGGATCGGCGACAAATGGAGCCTTTACATCATCCTCACCCTTCACGGAGGTCCGATCAGGTTCAACGAGTTGCGCCGGCAGATCGAGGGGATCTCGCAGCGTATGCTGACCATCACCTTGCGCGGGCTGGAGCGTGACGGGCTGATTTCACGAACGCTCTATCCGACAATTCCACCGCGGGTCGATTATGAACTGACCGAGGTCGGCAAGACGTTGCTCTCGCCAGTCATGGGACTGGTGCAATGGGCGGACGCCAATCAGGATTTCATCCTGGGAGCGCGATCTCGCTATGACAAGACGGAAGCCTGACTGGCTCCGGCTACTGGCGCTCTTCGATTCCAGCCGTCACGAGGGTGAGAAGATATCTGCTCATTGATGCGTGGCTGCATAAGCCTGTGCCGATCATGCCGCCTAATCATAAGCCCGGCGAGACGCTACGATCATTTGGTGTGCTGCGGCGATCATGACGGATGCGAGCTCGGCAGCACGCAGTGAAACGGCAATGTGCGGCCGCCTCGTCGTCGCTGCCTGCCTCGAAACTCATATGGAGAAGGCATGGCCACTATCAACGTCAACGGTCAGATGCGAACTGTTCAATCGCCGCCTGATACACCGCTTCTGTACGTGCTTCGGAACGAGCTCGGCGTGATGACGCCGAAGTTCGGCTGTGGTCTTGCGCAGTGCGGAGCTTGTTCCGTCTTGCTGGATGGCGAGGAAATTCGCGCCTGCGTCACCCCGATCGAGGCGCTGGACGGCAAGGAAGTCACAACCGTCGATGGCTTGGCAGCCCGCTGGGCAAAGCAGCGCAATCTCTCCCCCGAACAGGCTGCCCAGACCTTGCATCCGGTTCAGGAAGCCTGGATCGAAGAGCAGGTGCCGCAATGCGGGATCTGCCAGTTCGGCATGATGATCAAGATCACCGAACTTCTTGAACAGACGTCGACGCCCACCGATGCCGAGATCAAGGCGGCGCTGACGACGTCGGGCCCGTCGCCTCACCTTTGCCGCTGCGCCAGCTACGCCGCGATCCTGGAGGGTGCGCACCATGCCGCGCGCCTCATGTCGGAGAGGACTGCGCGATGAGAGGGCATAGCGAAATCTCCGTCGGCGGTGCCGCGCTCAGCCGGCGAGGCTTTCTCGCCGCGGGCGGCGCACTCATGGTATCTCTCAGTGTGAAATCTCACGCGGCTCCTGCTGGGCAGCCTGCGGCCGTGGATCCGACCAAGTCCGCGTCGTGGATCGAGATTCACGCGGACAACACCATCCTTATCCGCACCGGAAAATGCGATTTCGGGCAGAGCTCGATCTACACGGCGTATCCGCAACTCGTCGCCGAGGAGTTGGGCGTACCCTTTGAAGCGATCACGAGCGTAATTTCAGGCGACACTGACCGCACACCCGATGGCGGCGGCACATTTGGCCTGATGCACATGAATGGGCTGAATCTGCGCAAGGCCGCGGCCTACACACGCGAGGCCGTATTGGAACTGGCCAGCCAGCGGTTCGGCGTCCCGCGTGAGCAGATATCGGTCGCAGATGGTGTCGTCTCCGGGGGCAACAAGTCCGCCACCTACGGCCAATTGGTTGCGGGTCAGGACCTGCGGCTCGCCATTCCCGTGAAGGGCAAGCAGACGGATTTTCTCGGCGTCGAGGTCATCGGCGAGCCGCCCCTCAAGCCCGCCAGCGCTTTTGCCGTGATCGGGAAGCCGTACAAGAATCCCTCTGTCCGGCCCAAAATGTCCGGCAAAACCATGTGGGTCGGTGACGTCAAGCTGCCGGGGATGCTGCACGCCCGTGTCGTTCATCCCGCGACCCTCGGTTCAAAGCTGATTGCTGCCGGCAAGGTGGACGAAAGCCAGTTTCCTGGTGCTCGGGTCGTCGTCATCGGCAATCTGGTCGCCGTCGTTTCTGAAAGCGAGTGGCAGGCCGTCCAGGCCGCCATGCAGGTGGCCGCCGATACCAAGTGGAGCGACTGGAAGGGCTTGCCTGGCTCCGAGCGGCTGCTCGATCACCTGAGCCAGGAGGTGAAGTGGGATGAGGTGCCGACCGCGCCGGGCTCACGTAACCAAGGCGATGTAGCGGCCGCAGTGGCGAAGACCCATATCGGCAGTTATTTCGTGCCTTTCCTCAAACACGCTCCGATAGGACCGACAGTCTCATTGGCGGACGTGCGACCGGACGGGTCGGTGATCCTGCATACTCATAGTCAGAACCCTCAGTATCTGCGGTTCTCCATCGCCAAAATGCTGGGGAAGCCCGAGGATGCGGTCGTGATACGCACTTATGCGGGTCCTAGCCATTTCGGCAGATCGAATGGCGGCAATGCGGGTTCCGAGGACGAAGCGGTATTGCTGTCACGGGAATTGGGGCGCCCTGTCCGTCTGCAATGGATGCGGGCTGACGACATGAAATGGTCGACCCAGTCGTCACCGATCTATTCCGAGATTTCCATTGGCCTGGATAAAAACGGCCGCATCGCCTCCTATCGCGCTGACCATAAACTTCCCCCGGAGCAGGATGATCGTCTGATTGGAGCGGTTCTTGCCGGATTGCCCGCTATCGACCCGCCAAGTCCGAATGGATCGCAACCCGCTCTGACAAGGATCATCGACCCTTGGGCCTACGGCGCAGTGCCGAACGTGGCGGAAACGGGTCACGGCACCTATCAAATCGGCCAGCGGGCCTCACCGATCGCTGTGGGCCTGCGAGATCACAGCATGCGCACGCCAACACAGTATCAGCAGAACTTCGCGCGCGAAGTGGCCATGACTGAAGCTGCGGCATTGGCCGGATCTGACCCTCTGCAATTTCGGATCGATCACGTGACCGACGAGCGCTTCAAGAACATCCTGATCCGGTTGCGCGAAGAGAGTGGATGGGTCACCCGGCCAATTCCTGCCGCGGGAGCCAAGAGCGATGCAGACGGCGTGGTGCGCGGTCAGGGTGTATCCATGATCGTCCGCGACAACGGATATTGGGCTTGTGCTGTGCATGTCGCGATTACTCCCGCCACAGGCGAGGTGCGTGTGGAGCGTCTCACAATCGTCGTCGAGCCTGGCATCATCGCCAATCCGTTGCAGCTTAGGCGTCAGGCTCAGGGCGGCGGATTGATGGGTGTCAGCATGGCGCTCCATGAGGAGGTCGCCTTCGACGAGAGCGGTGTCACGTCCGAGGATTGGTCAACTTACCCGATCCTGACCATGGCCGAAATGCCGGACGTGAAGGTTGTCCTGATGTCACGCCCTGACCTCGGAATTTTTGGCACGGGCTCGGAAACCCCCAACTCGTTGGCTCCGCCGGCGATTGCCGGGGCATTTCTCGACGCAACGGGCAAGCCCGCTCGCCGGATTCCGCTGCGACCGGATTATGTGAAGGCCATGCTGAACGGTTAGACGGTGGCGGCAACCATCCTGCGCTGATCGGCGGCCAAACTGCCCATATCGGGCTCGCCGTCGAAGCGTTGGGAATGGCGGTCAGTGCGTTCATTACGAAGGCAGATGCCGCGCTATACAGGCGCGATTTGCGCGCACCGATGAGCGATCAACGAATGTGAGCATTTGTGCCGAGAGGGCAATGCAATTGATTAGCGAGAAGAATAAATGAAACGATACTCTGTTTTGACCGCATGCTTGACCGTCGCCGGCTTGGCTCTCTCCGGTACTGATTGGGTCAGCACAGCCGTTGCCCAGGATCTGGGTGCCCAAGCATTTAACCAGTGTCGCGCGTGCCATACTCTGCAGAGTGACGGTAGGAATGGCGCGGGGCCCAATCTGCATGGGCTGTTTGGACGCGAGGCGGGCAGTAGTCCAGGCTTCAACTATTCTCCGGCATTGAAAGCATCCGGCCTCCGGTGGGATGATGACACCCTTGATAGGTTTCTGGCAGCGCCCCAGAAAGCTGTGCCGGGATCACGCATGCCGGTCAGCGTATCTGATCCCGCCCGCCGCGCCGCGCTGATCAATTATTTGAAAGGGCAAACGGCGAACTGAGGTTGCGCGAAACATTTTCGCCGGGAACGGCAAAGCCGGCGCTAATGAGGCTCCCGTCGCATAGAGGCAGGTTCAGGAAGTCGTGCGAAGATGTGCATTCCAGCGCGGCGCGTCGAACAGGAAAGTGTAGCCCTCAACAGCTATGCTAGCCGCAATATCCGGCTTTCAATGCCTCAATAACGAGCTCGACGGCGCGGGAGGATTTGCGTCGGCTCGGATAAAAGGCGTGCAGCCCCTCATAGGTCGGGAACCAATCCTCCAGGACCCACTGAAGACGTTTCGCCTCGACATCCTTCTCCACGAAATCCTTCGGTAGATATGCCAGACCGAATCCGCCAAGTGCTGCTTTGCGGATCTGATAGACGTTGTTGAACGTCAACTGGCCTTCAACGCGGACCTGGGTCTGGCGTTTGCCTTTCTTCAGCTCCCAGGGCAGCAATGCATTCCTGGTTGGAAGCCGAAGATTGATGCAGTTGTGGACCATCAGGTCCTGGGGCTTTCTCACCGCCGGGCGGGTCTTGAGATATTCCGGGGTTCCGACGATCGCCATCGTCAGGTCCGGCGCGACGCGCGTCGCGATCATATCCTGGGCGACACTTTCGGCGAGACGGATCCCGATGTCGAAGCGATCTGCCACGATATCGGTCAGCCCATAGTCGGTGAGGATTTCGAGCTTGATCTCCGGGTACTGACGCAGCAACGACTGGACTCTTGGCCACACGATGTTGTTGGCCTCGAGATCCGTGGTTGTGATGCGAACGGTGCCAACGGGTCCCGTCGTGGACGAGCGTAGGGCTTCCACTTCAGAACGAATGTCATCGAGCTTCGGCTCGATCGTCGCGACCAGACGCTCGCCGGCGTCGGTGAGCGAGACGCTTCTGGTGGTCCTCACCAGCAGTGGCACGCCCATCTGGGCTTCGAGCATGCGAACCGTTCGGCTGAGGCTCGATTGGGAAACGCCGATCTGCGCCGCCGCGCGGGTGAAGCTGCGCTCCCGGGCGACGGTCAGGAACGCGTTGAGGCTGTTGAGGTCTTCTTTCATTGATGCCCTGGTAAATAAGTCCATGCCGATTAAGTGGCCTAATCGCATATTAGTTCATCCGATACAATGGAATGAGGCCGGATTGCCGGGTTGCCCCTTCAGGTCGCATCCGCCCTGCGTCCGGACATGAGACGAGATGCATTGGAGTGGTGAATGAACTTCAAACCCGTGTTGATATCGGCCGTGCTGGCCCTGGGCGTCGCCAGCGCGTCTGCGGCTACCATCGAGGAAAACATGTACGTCCTGGCCGCCGGTTTGCGGACCGTGACGAACAGCAACAGCGCTGATGAAATGCGCGCGGCGCTCACCAGTATGCGCGACGCCGCAACCGACGCCAGACGATCGATACCGAAGAGGCTGGCTGGCAAGTCGCCGGACAGCCCTGAAGTGGTCGGTTATCGCGCGGGCATCGATCAATTGATCGCTCAGATCAACGAGGTCGATGCACTTGCGCTGAAAGACCAGGTGGCTGAGGCCAAGGACGCCGCCCAGGAGCTCGGCAATATCGCCCGCGAAAATCACCGCAAGTTCAACTAGGGGGAACTGCGCCACAAACTCGCGACGAAAGAGTGATTAATGCTGCACTGGATAGGTCTATGCCGAGTGTGCAGGCTAATCGCATCTGGCGCGCTCTGGTAGCCTGAGTTGCTCACGTCGGGGCAGCCGGCGCTATTGGATTTGAGCTCTGGCGATAACGAAGCCTGCTGCCGTTGCTTTGGTTCAAGTCACATCGACGCGCATTCATCGCAGCGGCTGGTTTTACTCGATTGATCCCCGGTCCCGGCTCTGGCGCCACGGGCGTGTTTGGAAAGCAGAATGGAATATCGTCTTCTCGGCCGCTCCGGCCTCAAAGTCTCAACCATCACCATGGGCACGATGACCTTCGGCGGCGTTGGCTGGTCGAGGACCGTCGGTGACGTCGGCGTCGACGATGCCCGCCGGCTCCTCGATCTTTGTGTTGATGCCGGCGTAAATCTGATCGACACGGCCGATGGCTATTCGCAAGGCGTGTCGGAAGAGATTGTCGGCGAGATCATCCGCGATCGTCGCAAGGGCGGCCTCATGATCGCGACCAAGGCGCGGTTCCCGACCGGAGATGGTCCGAACGACGCCGGTCTGTCACGCCATCATCTGATCGCAGCCTGCGAAGCCAGCCTGAAGCGGCTGAAGACCGATGTGATCGACCTTTATCAGGTTCATGGCTGGGATGGCCTGACGCCGCTCGACGAAACCATGGAGGCGCTCGATACGCTCGTGCGCCATGGCAAGGTCCGCTATATCGGCTGCTCGAACTTCTCCGGCTGGCACATGATGAAGGCGGGGGCGGTAGCCGAGCAGAATGGTTATCAGCGTTTCGTCAGCCAGCAGATCCACTACACGCTGGAAAGCCGCGATGCCGAGAACGAGCTGATCCCTGTCGGTATCGACCAGGGCCTCGGCGTTCTGGTGTGGAGTCCTCTGGCGGGCGGCCTGTTGTCGGGAAAGCACCGACGCAATCGGGCCGCACCCGAAGGCACCCGGCAATTCGCCGGATGGACCGAACCGCCGATCCGCGACGAGGGCCGGCTCTGGAACATCGTCGATGCCCTCGTAGAGGTCGCCGAAGGTCACGGCGTGTCGGCCGCGCAGGTAGCGCTTGCCTGGCTGATCGGCCGTAAGGGCGTGGCCTCGGTCATCATTGGCGGCCGCACCGAAGCGCAGTTCCGGGATAACCTTGCATCGGCGGAACTCAAGTTGACGACGGAAGAGCGTTCGAAACTCGACGCGATCAGTCAGCCCTGGCTGCAATACCCCTACTGGCATCAGCGGAACAACGCGCGCGACCGCCTCAGCGAAGCCGATCTCAGCCTCATCAGCCCTTACGTTAAATCGTAGGGAGGCCACTCGCGACCTTTTTTCACGACACCGCCCCTAAAGGAGAGGCGCCATGGATCGGCGACAATTTATAGGTCGTATGGCGGGCATGGGCTCGCTCGCGCTCGCAGCGTCTCTGATCGGAAACGGTGGAACGCTTGCGCAAACGATGCTGGCTCAGTCCGGATCTGTAAACCAGAGAGCGGCGCGCCGGTTGCGGGTGTTCGTCACCGGTTCCTCGCGCGGCCTTGGCTATGGCGCCGCCAGGGAGTTGCTCGCACAGGGGCATGAGGTCGTCATCCATGTCCGCAATGACTCGCGATTGCCGCTCGTGACAGATCTCCTCGATAAGGGTGCGATCCTGACTACCGGCGATCTCTACCATCAGGATCAGGTCTTGGGCCTTGCCGAGCAGGTCAACAAGATCGGCGATATGGACGCGGTGATCCACAATGCGGGCATGCGCTACGGACGGGAAGTTCTACCCGTCAACATCATCGCTCCGTTTCTGCTAACCGCGCTGATCAAGCGTCCCAAGCGCCTCATCTATGTCGGCAGCCGCATGCATATGAACGGGCAAACCGATCTCGAACGCCAGGATTGGTTCGGCGCCAGCGCCGATGGCAGCTACGGCGACAGCAAGCTTTACAACACCACGCTCGCCATGGCCGTGGCACGGCTTTGGCCGGATACGATCAGCAACGGTCTCCATCCCGGCTGGGTGCCGACGCGCATGGGTGGTGCGAACGCGCCCGAACCGCTGCGTCTGGGGCACTTAACGCAGGAATGGCTTGCGACCAGCGACGATTCGGAGGCGTTGACCAGCGGCGGTTACTGGTATCGCCAGAAGCGCGAAACCTCACACCCGGCTGTGCAGGACACCGCCTTCCAGGACAGGCTCGTCGGCAAGCTTTCGAACCTGTTGGGCATGAGGCTCGCCTGAGGTCGTGGCCACCAGTCTGTCGATCAGCATGACCTACGCGGGCCGACGTTTCTGATTGGCGCCATTCAATGACGTGGCGCTGTCAGACGGCGCCAGACACGAAACATCGAATTCGTTGCAAAGGAGGGTGGTCCCGTGGACTACAGACATCTCGGCCGCACCGGTCTGAAAGTTAGCCGTCTGGCGCTGGGCACCATGAGTTTCGGGGAGTTGACGGACGAAGCCGCGAGCTTCGAGATCATGGACGAGGCGCTCGAGGCGGGGATCAATTTCTTTGACACGGCCGACGTCTATGGCGGAACGCAATCGCCTGACATGGCGAAAGGCTATGGCGTATCGGAAGAGATCATCGGACGCTGGCTACGGCAAGGCGGCCGCCGCGACCGTATCGTGTTGGCCACCAAGGTCTACCAGCCGATGGAGACCGGCCCGAACGACAAGTATCTGTCGGCCTACCATATTCGCCGGGCCTGCGAAGCAAGCCTCAGGCGGCTGCAGACTGATCATATCGATCTCTACCAGATGCATCACGTGGATCGCGCGACACCATGGGAAGAGATCTGGCAGGCGATGGAGCAGCTCATCCGCGAGGGAAAGATCACCTATGTCGGCAGCAGCAATTTCGCGGGCTGGGATATCGCTACTGCCCAGTCGATCGCCTCATCACGTCGTCTGCTTGGTCTTGCATCGGAGCAGAGCATCTACAATTTGAGCCAGCGCACGATTGAGCTGGAGGTCATCCCCGCGCTTCGTCACTTCGGTATCGGCCTCATTCCCTGGAGCCCGATTGGGAAGGGCTTGCTGGGCGGCCTGCTTGAGAAAGTCGCCGAAGGGCGTCGTTCCTTCGCCGCCCTTCAAACTCGGATCGAGAAGATCCGTCCGAAGCTAGAGGCCTATGAGTCGCTGTGCAGGGATATCGGTGAAACGCCTGCCGAAGTGGCGCTGGCCTGGGTCCTCCACAATCCGGTGGTCACCGCCGCCATCAGCGGACCTCGCACCGTTGAGCAGTTGCGTCAGAACCTGAAGGCTCCCTCGATCAGGCTTTCGGATGAAACGCTGGCGAAGCTGGATGAGATTTGGCCGGGTCCGGGTGGCGAAGCACCAAAAGCTTATGCTTGGTAGGTGCTAAGCCCTGGTGCGAAAGGTCGTGGCTCGACGGACGCGGAGCGGCATTTCTTCGATGGATCAGAGCCGCGATGTGAATACGACGTGGAAGGTCCTATTGTGCCACTGGTGCATAAGTCCATGCCGATCTTTCCAGAAGTCTCATTTTGGGTTGGCCGCTATGATAGCGGCCGTGCGCCTGCGAAAGCAGGCCAATCGAAGTCTGTAAGGGTGGCGATCTGCCTGTCTAAGCTGGCTTGTCAGGTAAACGATGCGCCGCCCTCAAATTCTGGCGAGCAAAGACAGGCCTGAGCCAAGCCCGCGACTTGGGCGTTGCCCCCTTCCTTAACCGAAGAGGAGCATACCATGTCGCGCATCATCATCATCGGAGGCAGTGGCCATGTCGGGAGTTACCTCGTGCCAAGGCTCGTTGAGCTCGGACACGAGGTCGTCAATGTCAGCCGCGGCGCAGCCAAACCCTATCGTCCGCACTATGCCTGGAGCCTGATCGAGAATGTGAAGCTCGATCGCAAGGCCGAGGAGAAGGTAGGGGAATTCGGCAAGAAGATCGCCGCCCTCAATCCCGACATCGTCGTCGACATGATCTCGTTCGATCTGGCGGGTACGCAACAGATCGTCGAGGCCTTGCGCGGCAAGGTCGAGCATTATCTGTTCGCCAGTTCGATCTGGGTTTACGGCCGCCATGTGGCTGTCCCTTCTGCCGAGATTGATCCGGCCACGCCGATCGACAGCTACGGCAAGGGAAAGGCGGAGAGTGAGGCCTGGCTGATGCGCGAGGCACGCCTCAACGGTTTTCCCGCCACCTGCTTCCGGCCCGGTCACATCGTCGGTGAAGGCTGGGTACCGACCAGTCCGATGGGCAACTCCAACCCCGAAGTCTACTCGCTGATTGCCCGCGGGGATGAGCTCATCCTGCCGAACCTTGGTCACGAGACGCTCCACCATGTCCACGCCGACGACGTTGCGCAGTGGATCATCCGCGCTATCGAAAACCGCTCTGCTTCCGTTGGCGAGATCTTCAACACCGTCTCTGAGCAGGCAATTACGCTGCGCGGTTATGCGGAGGCTGTCTATCGCTGGTTCGGCAAGGAGCCGCGAATTTCCTTCAAGCCGTTCGAGACATGGCTGGAAGGCGTGGACAGCGAATTCCGCGAAAACTCCCGCGGGCATGTGGTCCGGAGCTCCTCGCATTCGATCGAAAAGAGCCGCCAGCGGCTAGGCTATGAGCCTCGTTACTCGAGCCTCCAGGCTATCCACGAGTCCGTGCGCGCGCTGATCGCTGACGGCAAGGTCACTGATCCCGACGCGAGAGCGTGATCACACGGGATCGCTTCTTGCCTCGCAATCCGTCCCTCATCTGACGATGGGGGGGCGGTTGAACTTCCTGCTTCTCGAACGAACAGGAGCTGGAGCGAACATTACCTTGCAGTTTGGCCGAACAAGGAGAGCATAAAATGGAAAAGGCGGTTGTCGTGCACCGCGTCGGGGGCCCCGATGTCTTGAGTTATGAAGATCACCCGATCGGCGCGCCAGGTCCCGGTGAGGTCGCATTGCGCCAAACGGCGATCGGTGTGAACTTCGTCGACACCTACCAGAGATCTGGCCTTTACAAAGTGCCAACGCCATTTGTCGCCGGCAACGAGGCGGCCGGTATCGTCACCGCTGTCGGAGACGGTGTCACCTTGTTCAAGCTAGGCGACCGCGTCGCCTATTCCGGAGGTCCAGGGGCCTATGCGTCGGGCCGTCTCTACCCCGCACAAAGGCTTGTGCCGGTGCCCGACGGTATCCCCGACGACGTGGCGGCCGCGATCGTTCTCAAGGGCATGACGGCGTATTTCATGCTGTTCGAGACATATAAGGTCGTGCCGGGTTCGACGTTGCTTTTTCACGCCGCTGCCGGTGGCGTCGGGCTGATCGCAACGCAATGGGCAAGAGCGCTCGGTGCGACCGTGATTGGCACGGTCGGCGGACCGGAAAAAGTCGCCATCGCAGCCGAGCATTGCGACCATGTCATCGACTATCAGAACGAGGACTTCGTCGCGCGTGTGCGGGAGATCACCGGGGGCAAGGGCGTCGATGTCGTCTATGACGGTGTCGGTAAGGCGACCTTCGAAAAGTCACTCGATTGTCTGAGGCCGCGCGGTCTTTTCGTCCATCTGGGCAGTGCGTCGGGAACCGTCGAGGTGCCTGATCTCGCCATCCTGGGCGACAAGGGTTCGATCTACGTGACCAAGCCTTCCGGCAACACCTATCTGGCGACGCGCGAGGAATTGCTGAGGGCATCCAGCGCATTGTTTGACGCTGTCCTTTCCGGCCACGTCGAGCCGCGCATCCACAGCCGGTTTGCTCTTGCCGATGCGGGCAAGGCGCACCGCGCCCTTGAGGAACGGAGAACGGCAGGCTCCGTCATTCTGCTGCCCTGAGCGAGACCCGGTACCAGCTATCGCCGGCTCCGTCGGGGCGCCCTTGCAACAAGAGATCGAGGCGGCCCCGGAAGGGAGCAAGAGAGCCTTCGGGCGGCCCGCGATCGCAGGCAAGGCACGCCATCACGTCCCCACGCCTATCAGAACGAAAGAATGTCTATGCAGGCTGCTGAAATTTCGAGTGACGTCAGTGAATCACCTGCATCCTCAACCTGGGGCGCAGTGGTCTGCATGTCCCTCCTGTGTTTTGTCCTGGTATCGTCTGAATTCATGCCGGTGAGCCTGCTCACCCCGATCGCTCGTGATCTCGCCATCACAGAGGGTCAGGCAGGGCAGGCAATCTCCGTCTCGGGCTTCTTCGCGGTTATCACCAGCCTGTTCGGGAATTCACTGCTGGCCAAGCTCGACCGGCGCAGTGCAACCCTTCTGTATACCGCCATCATGATTGCTTCCGGCGTGGCGGTTACGTTCGCGCCGAACTATCCGCTGTTTATGCTGGGCCGGGCGCTCATCGGTGTGTCAATCGGTGGCTTCTGGTCGCTCTCGACGGCGATCATCGTGCGCATCGTTGCGGGCGCAGACATTCCCAAGGCTATCGCGATGCTGCAGGGCGGGACCGCGCTTGCCTTCGTTGTTGCCGCCCCGATGGGAAGCTTCCTAGGCAGCCTGATCGGCTGGCGGGGGGCCTTTTTTACGGTCGTGCCTTTGGGCGTTGCAGGACTGTTGTGGCAATTGGCTGTCATCCCTCGATTGCCCGCGCAACGGGACGTGACAGTGAGGCAGATGTTGGGACTGCTCAGGGGGCGGACATTCGCTCTTGGTATGGCTGCGACCACTCTGGCCTTCATGGGGCAGTTTTCCCTCTCGACTTATTTGCGTCCCTTTCTTGAGGATGTGACCGGGATCGGCGTGAACACACTTTCGCTGTTCTTGTTTGGGATCGGATTCGCTGGCTTTGTTGGAACATTGCTGATCGGCTTCGTGCTGCGATCGCACCTGCTATTCGCCCTGGTGGGGCTGCCCGTCGGCCTAGCCTCTATGGCCGCACTGCTCATCCTTGCAGGGCAAAATGTCATTCTTACAGGAATCGTACTTTTGATCTGGGGGCTCTTCACAACCCCGATCCCCGTTGCCTGGAACACCTGGATGACACGCGTCATCCCCGACGATCTGGAAGCTGGGGGCGCACTGCAAGTCGCGCTGATTCAGCTCGCGATCACCACCGGCGCATTCGCGGGCGGGATGCTGTTCGATTCCTATGGCTGGATGAGCACGTTTGCCCTGGCTGCTGTGCTTCTGACGGCTTCAGCAATTGTCGCAATGTTGGTTGGTCGGCCCGGCCGTAGGTCAAGCAAGACGTAGTCTGCCGCTTGGAAACTCGAGGTACGTCGGCTGCACCGAGATGCATTTGTATTGAGTAATGACAGGGGAGCTTCGATGCCAGACTTATCGCTCGATCTGCGCTATCTCAGACTTGCTTTTCTGGTCGCCGAATCTGGGAGTTTCCGCGCCGTTGGTGAAAGTGAAAACCTATCTCAGTCGACAGTGAGCAGGCGCATTCAGATACTGGAGCGCCGTCTCGGCATTCTCCTTTTTGAGCGATCCGCACACGGCGCTGAACTGACAGTGCAAGGGCGACGTTTCATTGAAACGGCGACAGTCGGTGCCACTCATCTGCGACAAGCCATCGCGGATACTCGGAAGATCGAGGCCGCAGAAGCTGGTATCCTGCGGATCGGGGTTATGACCTCCTTGGCCGGTGGGTTCCTGCCAGATCTGATGCAAAGATATGCTTCGGCCAATCCGCGCGTTCGGATCCGCATCGACGAGATATCGAGCCAATTGACGGAAGGAGCGCTTCGAAGCTCCCTCGACATGGCGTTTGTGGTAGGCGAGCCGCTCATATCCGGATGTGAGGCGACGGCCTTCTGGAGCGAAGGCATCGTGGTGGCCGTCGCGGCCTCTCATCGTCTGGCTCTTGCGGGCAAAGTGGAATGGATTGATCTCAAGGATGAGATATTTCTTGTTCCCGCCACCGAGCAGGGTGTCGACCTGGAAGCCCTCTTGATGAAGAAGCTGCCGGATTGCCTGCGCCCGCAGATTTCGGCTCATGGGGTCGGACGAGACAGTCTCCTCGGGTTGGTTGCCCGAGATTTCGGAGTTTTCGTTTCGCTCGAATCCGGCACCGGTAACGTGAGTAATGATATTGTCTTCTTGCCGATCGGTGCGGAGACCGAAAAACTACCGATCATAGGGTTGCGGAATCGAAGAAACGGCAATCCGGCGATAAAATCATTCATGGAATTTGCAGTTAAATACGCACGCTTGCGGGGACAAGGGGCTCGATACTCGTAAGAGATGCATTCGTCTGGATTGCAACCGGCTTCGGCAGGTCAGGGATCACCGATGGGCCGCGGGCGCCACAAGGCTTGCCCTGGACGCGCGCCACAGCGGAAAGACCTCAGCCGTGATCGGATGTTGGGGCTTTGGCCCTCCGCAGTTTGGCGAAGGCTCGGTCGGTCGCCATGAAGCGCTCCAGCATGGGAACAATCAGGCGCAACGGATCCGTTTCGGACTGACCGCTCTCACGAGCCAAGACTTCGGCATAGGCCACGAGGTCACGGTGTACGGCAGCCGTAAGTTCGATCGTCACCTTGACCGGCTTGTCGCTATTGATCGTGCTGAGCTTGAGCTTCACCATGTTCAGCCTCCGTAAGGTTCGAGAACCAGGTCCCGCGTGACGATGACCCGCACGGGAAAGCCCGGCCGGATGGTCAGCGTCGGAGCGATGTTGAGCTGGCGGCGGACGATTTCCTGCCCGGCCTGGTTGAAAGTGTCTTGCCCGCCATTACGGATGGCTCGGATGAGGCTGTCGTTGTTGTCGGTAGCCAGCTCGGCGCCGATGCTCAGCAGCGTCGAAAGGCCTGCCGCCTTCGCAAGCTCCCACCAGTGGTAATCGACGCCGTCCTGAAGGCCGGCGAAGCCCTCCGCGTCCGCGCCCGGCTGGCGTTCGAGGACGATCGAGCGGCCGTTCGGAAAGATCAGCCGATTCCACACGAGCAGCACCCGGCTTTGCCCGAACTGTACGTTGTTGTCGTACTGGCCGATGACGCGGGTTCCCTGCGGCACGAGAAGGATGCGGCCGGTCGGGCTATCGTAGATATTCTCGGTGACTTGCGCGGTGATTTGACCGGGCAGATCAGACCTGATGCCGGTGATCAGCGCGGCCGAGATGACGGCGCCTGCCTGAAGGACGTAGGGCGACGCGGGCGCGGCGATGCGATCGGAGGCGACAGTCCGGCGATCGGTCGCGGCGTTGAGGAATGCGTTTTGGCGGTCCTGGGCGGTAGGCGTGGCCGGCTGAGGCGCCAGACCAAGGCTCGTGAGGTTCGGCATCGCTGGGGCGGGCTCGGGCGAGGCCGCGGCCACCGCTGCGCTTGCGGCGCGGGTCTCGGTCGACGCGAACAGGCGTGCGGTTCTCGCCGCCTCCAACTCCTGAAGGCGTCGCTGCTCTTCTGGACTTAGAGCTGGCTGCGAGGGGGGAACACCCGGCGCGGGGATCGGCTGACCACGCTGCTGGGCGCTCAGGATCGGACGGCCGAGATCGCCGGGAAGCGGCGGACCGAGCTGCGGAACGCCGCTATAGTCACGCGGGAGACTGGCGATGCCATCGGCCGTCGGCCGGTTCTCGACCGAGTAGAGTTCGTCGGGCGCGCGGCCGCCATCGCGGGTTTGAAGCGCGTAAACGAGCGCACCACCGATACCGACGCTGGCCACCAGGCCAAGACCTGCCAAGACCTTGCGGGACAGCCGTGTCACGCGCGGCGGCTCGGCACGCAGCCGCATTGCCGCCGGGCTGGCCGCCTCGCCGGTCAGGGGCTGTG
>Ga0073904_10001003_pt1 | contig 20890 bp, 20 predicted proteins | sample KloWWTrecipitate_FD_66668 | JGI IMG/M metagenome (GOLD analysis project Ga0073904, IMG submission 66668) | Active sludge microbial communities from Klosterneuburg, Austria, studying microevolution and ecology of nitrifiers - Klosterneuburg... | ecosystem: Engineered > WWTP > Aerobic digester >... | reverse complement strand
CGGGCAGGGAAGGTTCCAACTGGTGCAGTTCCGCCGCCGACAGCAGTTCAACCTTCACCCCCAGATCACGGCGAAAGGCAAGGTCTGTCTTCGAGGCCCGGAATGCGGCGTCCGACTGATACCAGTAAAGGCAGCCGCGATCTTGCAACAGGTCGCCGCCACCGACCTCGGACGCCAACGCCTGCCAGCGCGGTGCCGCATCGGCCAGAAGGGCGGCAAGCACCCGCGCATTCGCCCGCGCCGCCCCCGGCAAGGACTGGTGCGCGAACCGCAAAAGCCAAGGCGCCAGCACCGGCAAGGCCGCCTTGCGGATCGCAAGCGGCGAATTCCGGTCAAAAAGAAGCGACGGCAGGTTGCGCAGCACATCGGGCGTACCGACCGGCTGGACCGCGTAATCCGCGACCGTCCCCGCATTGCCATAAGACGCGCCCGATCCCGGTTGCGCACTGTCGATCAACGTGACTTCATGCCCCGCCGCCAGCAGCCGGTGCGCAATCGCAAGCCCGATCACGCCCGCCCCGATCACCGCGATCTCTGTCTTCTCCATCGCGCCCTCGCCCGTGCGAAAGGGCAGACCCGAGCCCGCCCCTTCATTGTGGTTCAAATATCGTACGGGGGTCGTCCATTGGTTCGAGAACCAATGGACGACGGGTGCATAACCCCCGCTTCCGCCGCTGCCTCACATGCAGGCGTCAAAGAGCTTGCGCGTGTTTTCCTTGGTCATGGCGATCGGGTTGCCGCCGCAGGATGGGTCTTCCAGCGCCATGTCGGTCAGTTCGTCCAGACGGCTGGCTTCGACCCCCATCGCCGTCAGATTTGCCGGGATGTTCAGTGCCGACCGGAGGTCCATCACCGCCGCGCGGAAGCCGGCGAAACCACCCTTGATGCCCAGATAGGCTGCCGCCGCCTCGATCCGGCTTTCGATGGCGGAGCGGTTGAAGTCCAGCACCATGGGCATCACCACCGCGTTCGTTGTGCCGTGGTGCGTATTATAGACCGCGCCGATCGGGTGGCTCAGCGAATGGATGGCACCCAGACCTTTCTGGAAGGCGACCGCGCCCATCGCCGCCGCGCTCATCATATGGGCGCGGGCTTCAAGATCGGTCGGGTTGTTGTAGGCCTTCACCAGATTTTCGAACACCAGACGCATCCCTTCCAGGGCGATGCCCTGGCTCATCGGGTGGTAGAAGGGCGACGAGTAGGCCTCAAGACAATGCGCCAACGCGTCCATGCCGGTGCCTGCGGTGATGAAGCGCGGCATGCCGACCGTCAGGGCCGGGTCGCAGATGGTAACGGCGGGCATGAGCTTGGGGTGGAAAATGATCTTCTTCTTGTGCGTCGCGGAGTTCGTCAGAACCCCGGCGCGGCCCACTTCCGATCCCGTTCCAGCCGTGGTCGGCACGGCGATGATCGGCGCGATCTTCGCCGCATCGGCGCGGGTGTACCAGTCATCGACATCTTCCAGATCCCAGACTGACAGGTCGGCCCGCTGGCCCGCCATCAGCGCGATCATCTTGCCAAGGTCAAGCGCCGAGCCACCACCGAAACAGATCACCCCGTCATGCCCGCCCGCCTTGTAGACCGCGATGCCGTCGGTCATGTTTTTCTCGTTCGGGTTCGGGTCGACCTCTGAAAAGACGGCGCGGCCAAGGCCCGCACCTTCCAGAACATCAAGCGCGGCCGCCGTGATCGGCAGGGCGGCCAGCGCCTTATCCGTCACCAGCAGGGGCTTTTTCAGCCCGGCGGATTTGGCATGTTCCGCCAGTTCCGAAATGCGGCCAACGCCGAACTTGATCGCGGTCGGATAGGACCAGTTGCGGTTGGGAACATTGTGGCTCATCGGATCAGACCTTCTTCAGATGGTAGGATTTCGGTCGGGTCACCGAATGGAACCCGAGATAGGAAAGCGACCCGCCACGCCCGGTATCCTTGCAGCCGGTCCAGCACAGCGCCGGGTCGAGATAGTCGGCGCGGTTCATGAAGATCGTGCCGGTCTCGATCTGCTGGCCGATCTGCATCGCCGTATCGTAATCCGAGGTCCAGATGGAGGCGGTCAGCCCATAGGGGCTGTCGTTCATCAGGCGGATGGCTTCATCGTCGCCCGACACTTTCATGATGCCGACGACGGGGCCGAAGCTTTCCTCCATCATCACACGCATGGAATGATCGACATTCACCAGAACCTGTGGGGCCAGATAGGCACCGCCATCATCGGCGGGGAAAAGTTTCGGGTCGATCAGGGGCTTCGCACCCGCAGCCACTGCCTCGGCGATCTGGCTGCGCACGGTGGCCGCGAAACGTTTGTTGGCCATCGGGCCAAGGGTCGTCGCCGCGTCGAACGGATTGCCCAGCTTCAGCCCCGACGCCCAGGCGACGGCGCCCTCCACAAAGCGGTCGAAATGCTTTTCGTGCACATAGATCCGCTCGATCCCACAGCAGCACTGGCCCGCGTTATACATCGCGCCATCCATCAGCGTGTCGATGGCCGCGTCGACATTCGCATCGGCGCGCACATAACCCGGATCCTTGCCGCCAAGTTCAAGCCCAAGCGGCGTGAAGGTGCCCGCTGCTGCCCGTTCCATCGCCTGTCCGCCACCGACCGAGCCGGTGAAGTTGACAAAGCCGAAGGACCGTGCGGCGATCAGCGCCTCGGTCGTGGTATGGTCAAGGACGACATTTTGGAACACATCCTCAGGCACGCCCGCCGCATGGAAGGCCTGTGCGAGCCGTTCGCCCACCAGCATGGTTTGGCTGGCATGTTTCAACACGACCGAGTTCCCGGCGATCAGCGCCGGCGCGAGCGTATTGATCGTGGTCAGGTAGGGATAATTCCACGGCGCCACGATGAAGACGACGCCGATCGGTTCGCGGGCCAGATAGCGGCGGAAGGCATTGGAATCCTCGACGATCAGCGGCGCGAGGGTCTTTTCCGCGATTTCCGACATATAGTCGGTGCGGGCGTTCACGCCGCCGAACTCGCCGCCGTAACGGGTCGGACGACCCATCTGCCAGGCGATCTCCTCGACGATCGGATCTTTCATCTCGTTCAGTTTCGCAACACCAGCGCGCACCAGCGCAATACGCTCAGCAAGGGGGCGCGCCGCCCAGCCTTTTTGCGCGGATTTGGCGCGCGCCACGGCGGCCTTGGCGGCCTCGGGTGTCAGCGGCGTGCGTTCGGCATAGACCGATCCGTCGACCGGGCTGATCAGTTGAATGGGTTTCATCTCAAGCTCCTCGTAGGACGGGGTTCACCCCGCCGTTGCGACAGAAGGCGGGGTGAACCCCGCCCCATGCCGATGTCTTATGCCCGCTCCAGCAGACGCTGGATTTCAAAATCGGTGACCACGCGGTCGGTTTCCGAAATCTCCCACTGGCAGGCGTGGTGATAGTGATCGATCACGTCATCGCCGAAGGCTTCGCGCAGCATCTTCGATCCGGTCAGAAGGGTTGCCGCCTCGCGTAGCGTGTGCGGGATTTCGCGGATTCCTTTTGCGGAATACATGTCGCCCGACAATTCCGGCTCCAGCTCCATCTTCTTTTCGATCCCGTCCAGGCCGGCCGCCAACAGCGCGGCGCAAGCCAGATAGGGGTTCACATCTGCCCCCGGGATACGGCATTCGACACGGATCGCCTTGGTATGTTCGCCGCAGATGCGGAAGCCCGCCGTGCGGTTGTCAGCCGACCAGACGGCCTTTGTCGGGGCGAAAAGACCGATGCAGAAGCGTTTGTAGCTGTTCACGTAAGGGGCAAGGAAGGCCGTGATGTCGCGGGCGTGGGTCAGCTGCCCGGCCAGGAAATGCTTCATCATGTCCGACATGCCGTGAGGATCGGCCTTGTCGGCGAAGGCGGGCTTGCCATCCTTCGTCCACAGCGACTGGTGGATGTGGCTCGAGGATCCCGCTTTTTTCGTATCATATTTGGCCATGAACGTGACCGACCGGCCCTTCGACCAGGCAATTTCCTTCACCGCCGCCTTGACGATCGTATGGTTGTCGGCGGTGTCGAGTGCGTCGGAATAGCGATAGTTGATCTCTTCCTGCCCGCTGTCGGCTTCACCCTTGGAGTTTTCCACCGGGATGCCCGCGCCATAAAGCCCGTTGCGCAGAGCCCGCATCACGTCTTCTTCCTTGGTGGTCTGGAAGAGGTGGTAGTCTTCATTGTATGCGCTGATCGGCTTCAGCCCGGTGAAGTTCGTGTCGCGCAGCGTTTCATAGCTGTTTTCGAACAGATAGAACTCCAGCTCGGTCGCCATCATCGGTTCAAGCCCCATGGCACGGGCGCGTTCGACTTGGCGTTTCAGCACCGACCGGGGCGCATGCGGCACCAGTTCGTGCGTGTGATGATCGAGATAATCACACAGCACCATCGCCGTCGCCGGCAGCCACGGAATGATCCTGAGCGTTGCCATATCCGGCTTCATCACATAATCGCCGTAACCCTTTTCCCAGCTCGACGATTTGTAGCCGGGGACGGTGTTCATCTCCATGTCGATGGCCAGAAGATAGTTGCAGCAATGGGTTTCTTCCCAACCGCCATCGACGAAGAACTGAGCATGAAAACGCTTGCCCATCAGGCGGCCCTGCATGTCGATGCCCGCCACCAGTACCGTGTCGATCTCGCCTGATTTGACCGCTTTTCTCAGCGCATCTAGTGTCAGATTTCCAGCCATTCTAACTCTCCCGTAAAAGGACAAGGGGTCGCTCTTCCGGCGGCGGCCTGTCCTGAGTTTCCTGTTCGTTTCATGCCGGGTGATGTCCCGGCGGCCCCGTCAGGCACTTCGATGCCGACCGCGCTGAAGTTCGCTCAGCGCAGAGCGCAGCACCGGCGCAAGCCGATGGGCCATGTCGTCTTCGGCCTGGGGATGGCCAATCAGGTCGTTGCGGATTTCGAGCATCACATTGTCCAGGCCGTAGGGCGTGGCCTGAAGGCGCAGGGTGTGTGTTACTTGATCCGCAGCGGAATAGGGTTCGTTCAGGCGCGTGGCCAGCTCGGTCTGTCGTTGCGCTTGCTCAACGACCTTCAACGCCAGCGCGGGATCAGCGTCATGGATAACCCCGAACTCCAAGTCGCGCGGCTTGCCGAAATAGACGGGCGTGAAGGAATGGATGGTCACGATCACCGGGGGACGGCCAATGGCGATGCGCCGCGCGATTTCGCCATGCAGTGCGGCGTGAAAAGGCAGATAGACTGCCTCGGTGCGTGCCGTTCGCTGCGCAGGCGTCAGGGTCGCATTGCCCGGAATGTCATATATTTCACTTTTCGCAGGCATCGCGCCCGGCGCATGGGGCGGCCGGTTCAGATCATACACAAGCCGCGTCACCCGCGCATGCACGAGGCAGGCGTCCAGCCGTTTCGCCAGCCCGCGCGCCAGCCCGAGCGCACCGGGGTCCCATGCGATATGGGCATTGCGCGCCGCAGCACTCAGGCCCAATGTGCCATAGGCCTTGGGGAGCCGATTGGAGGCATGTTCGCAGACCAGCAGAAAGTCGCTCTGACCGCCGCGATTTTCGACGGCAAAGACCGGAACTGTCGGGCCAGTGCTGGCAGACATGTGCTTCGGAATCCCCCCTGATACAAATGTAACGGTCATATGTTGGCTGGCGACTGTCAAGATGTTTCCCGCCAGAAAAATTCTGTTACGATCTTTACGAAACGCCCCGCGTGAACCGGAGTTGCCCAGTGACAAAAGCGATGCCAACTATCGAACAGCAGATCAAGACCGCCTTCGATGGGCTGACCCGCGCAGAACGGCAGCTTGCCAGCCACATCATGCGCAATTATCCGGTGGCGGCACTGGGGTCGATCACGGCGCTGGCCAAGGGGGCGGATGTCTCGACCCCCACAGTCGTGCGTCTGACCCAGAAACTAGGTTACAAGGGATATCCGGATTTTCAGTCCATCGTGCGGTCCGAAGTGGAGGAGCGCCTGATTTCCCCACTCGCCAAACATGACCGCTGGGCGGGCGGTGTTCCTCAGACCCACATGCTCAACCGTTTTGCCGATGCGGTTATGGGTAACCTGCAAGCGACGCTCGCGCAGATCGACCATGCAGAGTTTGATGCGATCGCGGGTCTGATGGCCGATCCTGCGCGTCAGGTCTATGCGACCGGCGGACGGATCACCCATGCGCTTGCCGATTATTTCGTTACCCACATGAACGTTATCCGGGCCGGGGTATCATTGCTCTCCGACCGGGGCAGCGCCTGGCCACCGGCGCTGATCGAAATGAAGCCCGGCGATGTCCTTCTGGTGCTGGACATCCGTCGCTATGAAAGCAGCGTTCTGCAATTGGCGGAAATGGCGGCTGATCAGGGGGCGCTGGTTGTGCTGATCACCGATCAATGGGTATCCCCCGCGAGCGCCTTCGCCCGTCATCGGCTGTCGGCGCATGTCGAGGCTCCCTCTGCCTGGGATTCGACCGTTGCGATCCAGCTTCTGTTGGAAACGCTTTTGGCGGCGGTTGAAAACCAGACCTGGTCGGAAACCCAAAGCCGCATGCAGCGGCTTGAGGAGCTTTATGCGCGGTCGCGCTTTTTCAGGCGCGGCAAGTAGCCTGCGACCCGCCGCGCCGGGCTATCTCTTCAGGTGTTGATCACCAGAAGATCACTGGCAGCAAGCGACAGGGTCACGTCGTCGCCAACCTTGGGCGGCGGCACTTCGGATGTGTTGAACGTGTCGAACGCCATTTCTGTGCCGCCCAAATCGGCCCGAATGCGGATCACCGAACCCAGGAAATGCACGCTGGAGATACGCGCCCGTAGGTGTGTCTCGCGCCCGGCACTGGCACCAAGGCTGATCATTTCGGGGCGGGAAGCGAGGGTGATCTTGCCTGAGGGCACCGGTCGACCCAGCGTGATCTCCTGCCCCGCCACCCGGATCTTGCCTGTCGCCGGATCGGACACTTCGCCGTCGAGCGTATTGAGGGTGCCGACGAAGTTCGCGACGAATTTCGTGGTGGGCCGGTTGTAGATTTCAAACGGCGTGCCGATCTGGTCGGCAATGCCCTGGTGCATCACGACCACGCGGTCCGACATGGAAAGCGCTTCTTCCTGATCATGGGTCACGAAGATCGTGGTGATACCGAGCCGTTGCTGGATCGCGCGCATTTCCTCGCGCAGCGACACGCGGATCTTGGCGTCCAGCGCCGAAAGCGGTTCGTCCAGAAGCAGCACCCGCGGCCGCACGGCCAGCGCACGGGCCAGCGCCACCCGCTGTTGCTGGCCGCCCGAAAGCTGGAACGGATAACGGTTGCCCAGTTCCGCCAACCCGATCAGGTCCAGCATCTCTTCGACCCGTTTGGCGCTTTCGGTCTTGGGGACGCCTGCAACCCTCAGCCCGAAGCCAACGTTTTGCGCGACGGTCAGGTTTGGAAACAGGGCATAGGCCTGAAACATCATGCCGATATTGCGCTGGTTGGGACGCAGATCGACCACATCCTTGTCGTCAATGCGGATGGAGCCGGAGGTCGGCGTTTCGAACCCTGCGACCATGCGCAGGACTGTGGTCTTGCCACAGCCTGATGGGCCAAGCAGCGAGATGAACTCGCCCTTTTCGATTTTTAGGTTGAAATCCTTCACGACCCTGGTCGCGCCAAAGGATTTTTCCAGATGTTCAATTTCAAGAAAGGCCATCAGCGCGCCGCTTTCGTATGTTTGGAAAACCGGGTGACAAGCTGGATAAGGCCCATGCAAACCCAGGTGATGGCAAATGAGATTACCGCCAGCGCCGAAGGCTCATAGGCGCGGTTTGCACCCAGAAGCTGCATGTAGGGGCCAAAAGCAGGACGGTTCAGCAATGCCGCCATGGTGAATTCGCCGATGACGATGGCGAAGGTCAGGAAGGCACCAGAAAGAACGGCGACCAACACATTGGGCAAGATAACCCGTGAGAGGATCGTGATCCAGCCAGCCCCCAGCGATTGCGCGGCCTCAGTCAGAGTTGCCACGTCAATGGTGCGCAGGCCCGTATCGACGGCCCTGTACATGTAGGGCAACGCAAGCGTTGCATATCCGAACATCAGCAGCAGGTTGGTCCCCATTGCGCTTCCGGTCAGCGGCAGCCAACTGGAGGTGTTGAACATGCGGATATAGCCGAACACGATCACAATGGCGGGAATCACCAGCGGCAGCAGCGTGATGAATTCAATGTAGGGTCTGAGACCCGGCATCTTCAGCCGCACCCAATAGGCCGTCGGAACCACCAGAAGCACGCCGAACAGGATGGTGACCAGAGCCATAATCACCGAATAGCCGAACGTTTCCTGAAACTGCGCATCGCCAAGGACCTTGGCATAGGCATCGAAGGAGAGTTCCCCCCGGCGCATGCGCAGCGAAAAAACGGTCATCCCGAGCAGCGGCAGCGCGAAGTAGAGCACGCTGAATGCGAGAACGGACCAGGACCAGAGGCGGGTCATTTCAGCCACCTCTCAGACCGGGCGCGGAGCCAGATGTAAAGGATATTCGCGACCCCGGTAATGATGATCATCCCGAAGGCCAGCGCATAACCCAGATGCGGGTTGCCCAATACGTCACCACGGATCTGCGAGAACAGCTTCAGCGGCACAATGTTCAGTGCAGGTCCGGCCAGCGCATAGGCCGTAGCAACCGCTCCAAACGAATTGGCAAACAGCAGCGCAAAAGTCCCAAGAAGCGACGGAAGCAGGATCGGAAACGCGATCATCCGCCAATATTGGGGACCACTCGCGCCCAGGGTCGCGGCGGCCTCCTTCCATTCCTTTTTCAACCCATCCAGCGCCGGAGTGATGATCAGGACCATCAGCGGGATCTGAAAGAACAGATATGTGATCGTCAGGCCCCAGTAGGACAAAAGGTTGAAGCCCATCGCCCGCAAATTGATGCCCCAGCTTTTCTGCAAGTAAAGCGTGATAAGACCGGCTGGCCCGATTGTGGCGATGAAAGCGAACGCCAGTGGCAGGCCCGCAAAGTTCGATGCAACGCCCGAAAAGCTCAGCAACGGGTTGCGAATCCACTTCGGCAGGCCACCCAAAACCACGGCAGCAGCCAGCGCAAAACCGATGACACACCCAAGAAATGCCGATGTCAGGCTGATCTTGATCGAGATCCAATAGGCAGACCGGATCGAGTCGGTGTTCAGATCAGCGATGTTTTGAAGGGTGAAAGTTCCGTCCGCCGTGCGAAAAGCACCAAGGACGATGTTCATCGTCGGAAGGATCAGGAACAGGAGCGCAAAGATCAGGAATGGAGCGACGCCCAGCCACTGCACAGGCAGCCGCATCCGTGCTGTCGGCCCTTTTTCCGTCTGCATGAAATGTCCCGTTGGGTCTTTTGATTGTTAAGAACCCGCCCCGAACCGGTCGGGGCGGGCATTGTTCGGATCGGTCAGATCACTCGACGTTGGCGCCGACGACGCTGTCCCAGCCCTCGGTCACGGCCTTTTTGTTGGCGTCCACTTCTTCCAGTGTCGGGAAGTAGGCGGCGGCATAAGAAGCGGCCGGCGGCAGCGCATCCAGCAGTTCTTGCGGGATCTTGCCAGCGGCCGACATCGCGTTGAAGCGCGCCGGGTGGCAGTAGCCCTTCAGCCACAGAAGCTGGCCTTCGTCCGAATAGAGATACTCCATCCACAGTTTCGCGGCATTCGGATGGGGTGCGTAGGCGCTGATCGCCTGGACATAGACGCCGGCCTGAATGCCGGTCGCTGGAACCACGACTTCGACAGGCGGGTTGCCAGCGAGCGTGTCTTTGGCGGCGAGCGCGTTATAGTCCCACATCACGACGATGGGCGTCGCGCCCTGTGCCAGCGTGCCCGACTTACCGATGACCGGCACGAAGTTGCCCGCTTTGTTCATTTCGGCGAAATACTCAAGACCCGCCTTGCCCGCAGCCTCACCCGCGGCGGCACCCTTGCCGAGACCCGCAGCATGAACCGCCAAGATCGCCTGGTTCGACGCGCGCGGATCGCCCGCCAAAGCCACCTGACCGGCATATTCCGGCTTCAGCAGGTCTGCCCAGTCAGCCGGCGTATTGGCGACCAGATCCTTGTTCACCAGGAACGACATCACGCCGTAGTAGTCGCCATACCAATGGCCGTCGGCGTCTTTGATGTTGTCCGGGATTTCGTCCCAAGTGGCGACCTTGTAGGGCTGCGTCAGCCCTTCGGCCTTCGAGGACGGGCCATAGGCCAGACCCACGTCGATGACGTCAGGCGCCTGCGGGCCGGCATTGTCCTTGTTGGCCTTGATCGCCTCGACTTCGTCTGCCGAGCCGGCATCAGGGTTCAGCTCGTTCACGGTGATCTCAGGATACTTGGCTTTGAAGCCGTCAATCACTGCACCATAGCCGCACCAGTCATGCGGCAGGGCAATTGTAGTCAACTGGCCTTCGGCCTTGGCGGCGGCTTCCAGATCGGCCATCGCATCGGCTTGCGCCATCGTCGCCGAAGCGACGAGCGCAAGGAGGCTCGTCGAAAGCACGAACTTCTTGGACATCATTGGTTTTAACTCCCGTTGTGAAGTCTGGGTCCGTTCTTGGACTCCAGTTTGCCTTAGCGGGCGTGCATGAAGGTTTTGCGACGCGCCGCAGAAGAACTGCCTTACCTAACCGCTGAATCGGGCGACATGCAACAAAACCGTTACATTTCTGTTACAAATCTTTTGCGGGCCTCATCCAGCCCTCAGCGAAGCACAGGTTCGGGCATTGCGTGAACCGCCCCAGCCGTTCCAGTTCCGCCTGAAGACGGTCAAGGCGACCTCGCCCCAATGTCACGCCACTTTCAGGCCAAAAATTTGAAATCATTATTGTTTCGTCGCTGCGGCGGCACTTCGCATCCAGCCTGCCAATCAGGCGCGACCCCTCCATGACAGGAAAGACATAATACCCGAACTGGCGTTTGGCTTCGGGGACGAAAACTTCGATTCGATAGTGGAAACCAAACAGTCGTTCCGCTCTTTTGCGGTCACGAAGCGCGGGATCGAAGGGGGAAAGGATTCGCACGCGTTGCGGGGGTTCTGGTACGGCGGGGGCAGATTCGATCAGCCCCGGCAGCGCAAAACAGCGCCGGTCGCTGCCGTCCGCCCCCTCCACCGCGATTTCCATGATGTCACCACGAGCCAAGGCTTGGGCGCACCAGATCTTCGCCTCCTCCGGCCCGATCTTTGCCCAGAAGGCGGCAATCTCTCCGCTCGTGGCAAAACCCAAACGGTCGAGAGCAGAGCGGCAGGCCCAGTCTATGGTTTCCTCGCGCGGCGGGATGGCAAAGGCCGGATAGACCCGTTCGGCAAGATCATAATGTTTGGTGAAACCATCGCGATGACAGACGGCGAGCCGGCCCGAATGCCAAAGATATTCCAGCGCGGCTTTCGACGGGTTCCAGTTCCACCAACCACCGGCGGTGCGCGTCTCATCCTCGCCGACATCGCCGGTGCAAAGCGGCCCGCGGGTGCGGATATGGTCCAGCACCTCGCCCACCTTTTCGTGGAAGGCGGTGCCCTGCCAATCCTTCCAGCGTTCGGGAATGGTGACATAGTTGCGTTCGAACCGACCGTGCCAATGGGGCAGGAATTCCATCGGGATGATAGAGGCGTCATGGGTCCAGTGTTCGAACAGCTGCCGGTCGCGTTCAAGGAGCGGCTTGAGATAGTTCGGCCGGTAAGATTGACGCCGCGCCCACAAGATCATGTGGTGGGCGCGCTCGACCGTGTTGATGCTGTCGACCTGCACAAACCCCAGCCGCCGGATAAGCGCCACGAGGTCGGCACCCTTCGCGGGGCCGGTCGGCGGTTCGGCCAGCGCATGGCGGTCCAGAAAGATCCGCCGCGCGCTTTGGTTGTCCAGCCGAGGCAGGGCCACGGGTCAGCCGCCCCAGGTCCGGCTCAGGAGTGCAAGCCAGTTTTCATGAGCGATCTTACGCAAAAGCGCCGCGTCGAACCCATGCGCGCCCAGCGCGTCCAGAAGGCGGGGCAGGCCGGCCACATCCCCCAGATCGGCGGGCAGTTCGGCCCCGTCGAAATCGGACCCAAGCCCCACATGATCTTCGCCCAGGTGTGACAGAAGATGATCGAGATGGCGCAGCATCGGGTCCCAGCCCTTGAACGGTGCCCGTCGCCCGCCCGGATCAAGGAAGACGGTGGCGAAGTTCAGCCCGACCATGCCGCCGCTGTCGCGGATCATCGCCAGTTGCCGGTCGGTCAGGTTGCGGCTCGATGCGGTGACGGCATGCGCATTGGAATGGGTCGCGACCAGCGGCGCATCCGACAGGGCCGCCACGTCATTGAAGCCCTTTTCGTTCAGATGGCTGAGGTCGATCATGATCTTCAGCGCATTGCATTCCCTGACCAGACGTTTGCCCGCCTCGGTCAGGCCGGGCCCGGTGTCAGGCGTAGAGGGAAACTGGAAAGGCACCCCGTGCCCGAAGATCGTCGGGCGTGACCAGACCGGCCCCAGCGAACGCAGGCCCAGCTGGTGCCAGACATGGAGCGTATCCAGGCTTTCGTCGATCGGCTCGGCCCCTTCCATATGCAAGATGGCTGCGATCCGTCCGGCAGCCATTGCCGCGCGAATGTCGGCGACGCTGCGGCAGACAGACAGGCTGCCGGTCCGTTCCAGCGCCAGAAGGTGCCCGGCCATATCGAGCGCGACGTTCTGTGCCCGCCGCAGTTCCACTGGCGCGGGCAAGGGCAGCGCGAAGGGCGGATGGTTCATGACCTGATCCATCGCGGCCAGATCCATCGCTTCGGGTCCCGGGGGCGAGGGGATATAGATTGCGAAAAAACCGCCGGCGAAACCGCCTGCCTTCATGCGCGGCAGGTCAAGATGACCTTTGCCCTCTGCCCCTGACCAGATTGCCTGCCGCTGTCCGGGGTGGGTGTGGAACCGCAAAAGAAGATCGTTGTGGCCGTCAAATACAGGGATCATCGCATCCTGTCCTCAGCTTGTGGAACTGGCCAAGCCGTCGCATGATGCGCATGCGACGGCAAGGTCACACGTGCGGGTCACTGGGCGTGCTCTGCCGCCCGCTTCGGCGCGCTGTTGGCGGGACCCGGATAGTGGCAGGCCACCTGATGCAGGCCCGGTGTCAGGACCGGCACGTCGGTGGTGCAGCGCGACTGCGCGCGCGGGCAGCGGGTGCGGAAGACGCAGCCCGACGGCGGCGCCAGCGGTGAAGGCAGGTCGCCTTCCAGCGGGATCGCCTTCTTGGCCCGTTCGGCTACCGGGTCGGGGATCGGCACTGAGGACAGCAGCGCCTGGGTATAGGGATGTTCGGGGCGCGCATAAAGCGCGCGGCTTTCCGCCACCTCCATCGCACGGCCGAGGTAAAGCACCATCACCCGGTCGCTGATATGTTTTACCACGCTCAGATCATGGGCGATGAAGATCATCGCTAACCCCAGATCCCGTTGAAGCTGCATCAGAAGGTTGATCACCTGCGCCTGGATCGACACATCGAGCGCCGAAACCGGTTCGTCACAAATCAAGAGCTTCGGTTCCACGACCAGCGCCCGCGCAATCCCGATCCGCTGGCACTGACCGCCGGAAAATTCGTGCGGATAGCGGTTGATCTGGTTGGGCAACAGCCCGACTTTTTCCATCATCGCCTTGACGCGGGCCTTCACCTCGTCCCGCGACAGGCCCGGATTGTGGGTCATCAGCGGCTCGGCGATGATCTGTCCGACCGTCATGCGGGGATTAAGACTGGCGAGGGGGTCTTGAAACACCATCTGGATCTCGGAGCGGTATTTCAGCATCTCGCGCGACGAGAGCGACAGAAGATCGGTCTTGCCCTGCCACAAGACCCGCCCCGTCGCCGGAACCATCTGAATCAGCGCACGGGCAAGCGTGGATTTTCCGCAGCCCGATTCCCCCACGATCCCCAGCGTTTCACCGGGCGCAAGCGCGAAGTTCACCCCCGCAACCGCGTGCAGAAGGCGCGGCTTGGTCCAGGGCATGTCGCCTTCACGGCGCAGGGCGAAAGTGACGCGCACATCTTCGGCGCGCAGAAGTTCGTTGGTCATACGACCTCCTCCACCGGGCGGTTGCAGGCCCTCGAACGGCCCGGTTCGAATTCGGTCAGCGGCGCCAGCCGTTCGGGGCAGATGTCCATCACGTAGTCACAGCGCGGCGCGAAGGGGCAGCCCTTGGGCGCGCGCATCATGTTGGGCGGTGCCCCGGGGATGGAGGCCAATTCCTCTCCGACCTGATCGACACGCGGGATCGCCTTCAGAAGGCCGCGGGTATAGGGATGGGTCGGGCGGGCGAACAGCGGATCGACCGGGGCCTGTTCCATCACCTGCCCGCCATACATCACCATGACCTGTTCGCAGAAGCCGGCGACGACACCCAGATCATGAGTGATCAAGATGGTGGCCATGCCCAGATCTTTTTGCAGGTCCGACAGCAGATGCATGATCTGCGCCTGAACCGTCACATCAAGCGCGGTCGTCGGTTCATCGGCGATCAGCAGGTCGGGTTTGCACAAAAGCGCCATGGCAATCATCACGCGCTGACGCATGCCGCCCGAAAACTCGTGCGGGAACAGGCGAACGCGCCCCCGCGCATCGGGGATCTTGACGGCATCAAGCATCTCCACGCTTTGCGCCACGGCGGCTGCTTTCGACAGGCCCTTGTGATGGACCAGCACTTCGGCCATCTGATCGCTGACCCGCATGTAGGGGTTCAGCGATGTCATCGGATCTTGAAACACCATGGCAATGCGATCCGCGCGGATCGGGTTGATCACGCGCGGCGGGGCATTGAGGATTTCCCGCCCGTCGAAATGCACGGAGCCGGTCGCATGGCCGTTCTTGGCCAAAAGCCCCATCAGCGCAAAGGCGAGCTGGCTTTTGCCTGATCCGCTTTCGCCGACGATGCCCAGCGTATGCCCGCGTTCAAGCGACAGCGTAATGCCGTTCACGGCATTCACCACGCCGTCGTTGGTGTCGAAACTGACCTTCAGGTCGTTGACTTCCAATAGTGCCATTTCAACGGTCCTTCGGATCGAGCGCATCGCGCAGCCCGTCGCCGACAAAGAAGAAGGCGTAAAGCGTGATGATGAAGAAAACCAGCGGGCAGAAAAGCTGCCAGGTCATGCCTTGCATCATCCCGCCTGTTCCTTCGGAAATCAGGGCGCCAAGGCTGGTCAGCGGTTCCTGAACGCCCAAGCCAAGGAAGGAAATGAAGCTTTCCGTCAGGATCATTTCCGGCACCAGAAGTGTGGCATAGACGGCGACGATGCCCAGAAGGTTCGGCACGATATGGCGCAAGATGATCTTCCAGCCCGGCACGCCCGTGGCCTGCGCCGCTTCAATATATTCCTTGTGCTTCAGGCTGAGCGTTTGTCCCCGCACGATGCGGGCCATGTTCAGCCAACTGAGTAGCCCGATACCGGCGAACAGCATGATGATCGAGCGGCCGAACATGACGAGCAGCAAGATGATGACGAACATGAACGGGATCGCCAGCAAGATGTCGACGATGCGCATCATGATCTGGTCGGTCCGGCCCCCGACATACCCGGAAATAGCGCCATAAAGCGTGCCGACGACCACCGAAATTGCCGCCCCCACGATGCCCACCATCAGCGAGATGCGTGTTCCTTGCGCGATGCGGGCGAACAGATCGCGACCCAGCTCGTCCGTGCCGAAATAGTGACCGTTGGCAAGGGACGGCCTGCCCTTTTCGGCCACTACCCCCATCACGTCGAAATCTAGCTCCTCGTTGCTCCAGGGGGCGATACTTTCGCCGACGAAGGCGAAGGCCGCAATCAGGACCAGCAGGATCAGCCCGGCGACGGCGGCCTTGTTGCGCAAGAACCGCTTGCGTGCATCGGCCCAGGGCGAACGGCCCTTAACCTCTACCATCGCCTCGCCCAGTGCCTTGGCTTTCAGGGATGCGCTGACCATGGATCAATACCGGATTTTCGGGTCGATCCAGGCATAGAGGATATCGACCAACAGGTTGAAAAGGATAGTAAGCGTCCCCACCAGAATGGTGACGCCCATCATGACGGCATAGTCGCGGTTCAGCGCCGCATCGACGAAACTCTTGCCGATGCCGCCGGTGGAAAAATACATGTCCACAACGACCGATCCGGTGATCATCGCCACGAATGCTGGGCCAAGATAAGAGATGACCGGCAACAGCGCCGGGCGAAGCGCATGGCGCACGATGACCTTGCTTTCCGGCAGCCCCTTTGCGCGTGCGGTGCGGATGTGGTTCGATGTCAGAACTTCAAGCATCGAGGACCGGGTGATGCGCGCGATGGAGGCCATGAAGCTGGTCGAAAGCGCTATGACAGGCATCACCATATATTTCGCGGCCCCGCCTTCCCAGCCGCCGCCAGGCAGCCAACCAAGCCACAGCGTGAAGACCAGAACCAGGATCGGTGCCATCACGAAGTTCGGCAGCACCTGCGCGCCGATGGAAATGCCCACGGCCAGATAATCAAGCCAGGTGTTGTGAAAGATTGCCGCCAGAACGCCCAGCGTGACACCCACCAGGGTCGCCACGACGAAAGACACCATCCCATATTGCAAGGTCACCGGGAAACCCTGCGCGATGATCTCGTTCACGGTCCTGTCCTTGTAGATGAAGGACGGGCCGAAATCGAAATGAGCGACGATACCCCAGACATAACTGATCATCTGCCGCCAGAGTGGCTGATCGAGCCCGTATTTGGCGTTCAGATTGGCCAGAACTGCGGCCGGAAGCTGCTTTTCTTGGGTGAACGGACCGCCGGGGGCGGCGTGCATCAGCAGGAATGACAGGATGATAAGCAGCAAGAGCGTCGGCACAGCGACGGCAAGACGTTTGGCGATGTAGGAAAACATTGCGGTATCCCGAAAAGGGGGCGCGGGCCGTTGGCCCGCGCCCGGATGCCGTTACTCGGCGACGCGGTAGACGTCTTTCGCGTACCAGGTCTGCATCACGTTCTTTTCAGGAAGCCCTTTGATGTCGGGCTTGATCATGTCGACCTTGGCATAGTGGTAGATCGGGATCACCGGCATTTCGTCCGCCAGGATCTGCTCTGCCTCGGTATACATCACGTTCGGGTCGGCGGCGGTCTTCGAGCCCTTCATCAGCTCGTCATACTTCTCGCTGAAGAACTTGCCGTTGTTGTGGCCGGAGTAGGAAGTGAAGAGGTCAAGGAAGGTCGAAGCCTCGTTATAGTCGCCGCACCAGGCGTAGCGCGCGACTTCGAAGTCCTGAGCCTGCATCTTGTCGGTGTGAACTTTCCACTCCATGTTGTTGAGCGTCAGGTCGACACCGATGCCTTTCCAGAACTGCTGAACGGCGACGGCGATCTTCTTGTGGCCTTCGTCAGTGTTATAATTCAGCGACAGCTTCAACGGATTGTCCGGGCCAAAACCGGCTTCGGTCAGAAGTTCCTTGGCCTTGGCCAGACGTTCTTCCTGAGTCCAGCCCGAATAGTCGATCGTCGGCATGGCGAAGCCGTTGATCGCCCAATGGGTCCAGTTGTAAGCCGGCTTCTGGCCACCCTGAAGAACCTTGTCGACGATGATATCGCGGTCCACGGCATAGGACAGCGCTTTGCGCACCCGTACATCCTTGAGCGCCGCCGGGCCTTTGGCCTCGTCCAGGTTGAGCATGTAGATGTAGGAACATGCGTAGGGCGTCGATTTTGCTTCTGCCGGGAATTCGGTGGACAGTTGCGGATACTGGCCGGCGGGGATCTGAACACGGTCCAGTTCGCCCGCCTGATAACGGGTCAGGGCGATCGAATTGTCGTTGATCGTCAGGCCGGTTGCGGTCTGCAAGACCGTATGCGCATCATCCCAGTACCCCGGGTTCCGGGTTGCCACGACTTTTTCGCCGGGGATGTGTTCGGTCAGGGTGAAGGCGCCGTTCGAGACGATATTGGCCGGATCGGTCCATTTATCGCCAAACGCCTCGATCGTCTTCTGCGGGGTCGGGAAGACCGACGTGTGCGTCGTCATCTTCGGGAAATAGGGCAGCGGGGCCAACAGCTTGACCTCGAACGTATGGTCATCGACCGCCTTGATGCCCAGTTCATCGACAGGTTTCTCGCCCGCGATGATTTCCGTCGCATTCACGATCTGCATCAGCTCGATATACCAGGCATATTCCGATGCGGTCGCCGGATCGGCCAGACGCTTCCAGGCGTAGACGAAATCATTCGCCGTCACCGGATCGCCGTTCGACCACTTGGCCTCGGGGCGCAGGTGGAAGGTGTAGGTCATCTGATCTTCGGACAGATCGTGGCTGAGCGCGACGCCGGGCACCAGGTTGCCGTTCTGATCTTCGTTGTAGAGCCCTTCGAACAGGGCACGGGCGACATCGCTGTCCTCGACCGACGAAATGATCTGCGGATCAAGCGACTTGATCGAGTCGAGCATCCAGAAGGTGTAATTCTGGTTGTCGGACAGTTTCGTGCCCTCTGGCACATTCGCCGCAAGTGACGGAACCGCAATTGCAACGCTGAGGATTGTGGATAGCAGCAGCCGTTTTTTCATAACGGACCTCCCTGAAATATTTTGGGGCTCACGGGCGCACGGCGCAGCCGCGAAAGTGGCACGAGAGTAGCCTTGTCGGCGCGTTGCACAAGTGCAAAGCGCGCCAATATGGAGGGCGGTACGCTGCAATTCGCCGACAAAATGACGCAGCTTGCCGGCGCTTCCTTAGCGTAAACGTGACGAGTCACCATTCCGACCGGCTGTCAGTCGGCCGCGCCGCGCCACAATTTCATACAACTGATCCGGGAAAACGCCGGGGTGCTGCCATTTTTGCGACAAGCTTCGGATTTACGAATTAACCAATGACCGACACGACCGAGGAGCGGACGATGAAAATCCTGGCCACACTGATCGCGCGTGTATCCCGTAAAAAGTCCGATGTTCCCGATGCTTTTGAAACCAGGCTGAAATCGCTGACCAGCGACCGGCCGGTTCGCCGCACAGCCCGAGCGGTCCAGGCGCATCACCCGATCCTGTTCCGGCGCGGCGCGTCGGCCTGACACGTCAGAAGTTGACGGCCACGCCGGGCAGATCCAGCGCCTTCATCAGATCGCGCACTTCCTGCCGGGCGGCGACGTTGGAGATGTTCAGGCTTTCGACGCCCACATCCCGCAGGTCCAAGAGCGTAAGTCCGCGCGGGAACAGTTCGCGAAAGATCACCCGTTCGGAAAAGCCCGGCGCCACGCGAAAGCCAATGCGCTTGGAGAGTTGTTCCAGCGCATCGCCCACCTTTTTCTTGTTGTGCATCTGCTGGGCGCCAAGACGATTGCGCAGCACGATCCAGTCGATCGGCTTCAGGCCGGCGCGCGCACGCAGTTGCCGCGCGCTCCAGACCATTTCCGAATAGATCGACGGGCCGGTGACGCGGCTGGTTTCCGGGTCGATCCGCGCCAATAGGTCGAAGTCGATGAAACTGTCGTTCAGAGGCGTGATCAGCGTATCGGCCAGCGAATGCGCCACCTGGCTCAGCCGCGTATGGCTGCCGGGGCAGTCGATGATGATGAAATCTGCGTCCTTTTCCAGCCCCGCTACCGCCGCCGATAGCCGCCGGTCAAAGGCGTTCTCGCCAGGCTCCAGCGCCTTTTCGTCCACTTCGGGCAGATCGCGGTAATCCGGCGTCGGCAGGCTCAGCCCCTCGCGCTTCAGATAGGCCAGGCGATTCTCGATATAGCGCCCGAAACTGCGCTGGCGCAGGTCCAGATCCAGCGCGCCAACCTTGTGCCCCATCCGGCAAAGGGCTGTGGCCACATGCATGCAGGTGGTCGATTTGCCCGACCCGCCCTTTTCGTTTCCTACGACGATGATGTGCGCCACGGTTGCGTCCTTCGTATTCCAGAGACTGAAAAGGCGCGCTGTTTCCAGCGCGCCCCTACTATATGTTGTATGCGCTCTTCTGCAAAGCGCAAGATGATCAGAAGCCCAAGCCAGCGTATTTGTTCTTGAACTTCGAAACGCGACCGCCGGTGTCCAGCAGCTTGGCCGAACCACCGGTCCAGGCCGGGTGCACCGTCGGGTCGATGTCGAGAGCGAGCGTGTCGCCTTCCTTGCCCCAGGTCGAACGGGTCTGGTAGGTCGAACCGTCGGTCATCTTGACGGTGATGAAGTGGTAGTCGGGGTGAACGCCTTGTTTCATGGGTCCGCTCCTTACTCAGCTTTGGCTTTATAGGTTGTATCTTCCGCGATACGGGCCGATTTGCCGCGACGGTCGCGCAGATAGTAAAGCTTCGCGCGACGCACGCGGCCACGACGGACCACTTCGATCGCTTCGATGTTGGTCGAATAGAGCGGGAACACGCGTTCCACGCCTTCACCGAAGGAAATCTTGCGCACGGTGAACGACGCCGAAATCGTCGCGCCGCCCTTGCGGGAGATGCAGACGCCTTCGTAGTTCTGCACACGGGTGCGGGTGCCTTCGGTCACTTTGTAACCGACGCGCAGCGTGTCACCCGATTTGAAATCCGGGATCTTCTTCCCGAGGCTGGCAATCTGCTCAGCCTCCAGTTGGGCGATAATATCCATCGCTTGTCCTCATCTTGCTCGCGGTTGTTCCGCGAAGGTCTGCCACGATCCCAGAGCTCTCGGTCTTCGTCCGGGTCCGCCACAGCGCCCGCCAGAGGTAGGGTCATTCGATTGTGCCACTCTTTCCGCCCGGTTCCCGCCGAAGAAGGCGGATGCGTCGGCAAAAAGCCATGGGTCCAGACGACTCGCAAAAGCCCCGGACAGAGGGCGTATAGGGGGATGGGGGGCGTGGGTCAAGGGGAGGGGCAGCTGAGCTCTTGGCTATCCTCTGTCGTCGATCAACAGCTCTCCATGGCTCCAAAACCGCTCCAGCTTGACCCACCAGTAAGAAGCTTCTGGTCCGAGGAAGACCGCAAAATCCGACGCCTTCGTATGTCGATGCAAATTAGCATTCTGCAAATCTTC